>Ga0209553_1001887_pt1 | contig 10367 bp, 14 predicted proteins | sample LauGreFBDMM110DN_2_FD_188217 | JGI IMG/M metagenome (GOLD analysis project Ga0209553, IMG submission 188217) | Freshwater lake microbial communities from Lake Michigan, USA - Fa13.BD.MM110.DN (SPAdes) (version 2) | ecosystem: Environmental > Aquatic > Freshwater > Lake | place: Lake Michigan...
CCCCGCCGCTGGTCATCGCTGATGAGCCAACCAGTGCATTGGATGTGGTGGTGCAGCGCGTAGTGGCTCAAACGTTAATGGACATCCGTAGACGGCTAAATGTCTCGATGATCATGATCGGCCACGACATGGGCCTGCAGGCTCAGTTGGCGGATCGCATTATTGTGATGTATGCGGGCAACATCGTGGAGATTGCGCCGATTAAGGGTGCCTTCAAGCAGCCATTGCACCCATATACGCAATTACTTATCGCGGCCATTCCGTCTATTAGAGAGCGCAAGCCCCTAAAAGTGACCGAGGGTTTGACGCACGACTTGCGCAACCCGCCGCCGGGATGCTCGTTTCAGTATCGCTGTCCGCACGTTAATCCAGTTTGCCGCGAGCTTATGCCGCCACTGAAGGAATATGCGCCGGAACATTTTGCGGCCTGCCATATTTACGAGCCGAGCTGGGAGAAATAAGACGTGGCTGTTGTTCAATCTGGACACCATAACCCTTCGGCAATCTCAGGGCACAGTGTACATCCGTCTGATAATACACTATTGCTTGAGGTTAGAAAGGCCACAAAGATATATGGTGGGGGCATTTTGGGCGGCGGGCGGAAAGTAGTGGCTTTGCAGGATTTTGACTTGACCATCGCTAATGCGCCCTCCACTATTACGACGATTGCTGGCGAGAGCGGGAGTGGCAAAACTACTCTGGCCAGCGTGATCCTGGGCTTCCTCACGCTTAGCTCGGGCCAAATCTTTTACAAGGGCACAGACCTTGCGACCATGACTGCCCAGCAAAAATTTGATTACCGTCGCGAGGTGCAGGCCGTCTTCCAAGACCCCTACGAGGTCTACAATCCGTTCTATCGTGTCAAACATATATTCGATCTGGCGATCGAGAAATTTAAGCTGGCCTCGAGCGCGAGCGATGCGCGGGCCATAATTGAAGATGCCCTAAAAGTGGTTGGTATGCTTGGTGAGGAGGTGCTGGAAAAGTTCCCGCACCAACTGAGCGGCGGGCAGCGCCAACGCATGATGGTGGCTCGCGCCTACATGCTGAAGCCCAAGCTTATTGTCGCGGACGAGCCGGTGAGCATGGTGGATGCTAGCTTGCGTGCTATGATCTTGGACATCATGTTGCGGCTGCGTGACCAGCATGGTATTTCGTTCCTGTATATCACACACGATCTCAGTACGGCTTATCAAATCGGCAATGATATCGATATCCTGTTTCAGGGCAGCGTGGCTGAGCGTGGCGATACGGGTAGGGTGATCGAGAATCCCAAGCACCCATATGTGCAACAACTTCTTGGTTCCATCCCCATTCCGGACCCGGACGTGCGTTGGGACACAAATTTGAATCTGCCCACAGAGGAAGAGATGCGCAGCAGCGCCACGAGCGGGTGCCGATTTCACCCGCGCTGTGCACATCGCATGGATCGCTGCCTGGTGGCGCAGCCGCCGGTCTATTTGGTTGAACCGCAGCACGAGGTAGCGTGCTACTTGTATGACGAAGGAAAAAATTAAGTAGGACTGTGTGTAGGCTATATCGATGAAAAACTCTCGAAACTTTTTGATGGCAATCATTGGTGCATCGTTTCTGGTTGCGTGTGGTAGTAGAGCTGATGATTACAGCCCCATACCTACTAGCGTGTCGGCTGTACCCAAAGCCACCGTGCTTTCGCCTGAGGAACGCAACGTACCGGAAAGTAATGCCGAATATGTGATTAGCGTGAGTAGGGTGGAAGACCCGGCCTCTGCCGCTGCTGCCTACAAACCGAAGCTAAAAGATGGCCGGTTGGTGGCTGTAGAAGTTACCTTTGAAAATGCTATGAGCAAAGATAGCCTGGATGTGAACTTGGTAAACCTTGCGATCATAGACGAAAAAGGCCTGCTCTACCCAGTCTATGCGGGCGCGCGTGACGGTGAAGTGAAAAGTCCACCCCTAAAGCAGGGAGAGAAAGCGATGGGCTGGGTTGCATTTGAAATTCCCAAAGAGGCCAAGGCTGTCAAAGTGCGCTATACCGTCGGGCTGTTAACGACAGTTCAGTTAGAGGCATTGGTGCCTACTGACTGATCGAACGCCCGAAGCGGCGACCAGGAAGGACGCAAGACTTTAGCGCGACGGAGCCCTCGATACACTGGACATAGTCTTGTGAAGCTATGGCACTCGCGGGATTATCGATTGCCCGCAGCTTGATTGAGGCTAATCTGGTGGAAGAGGTATGGAAGCGGTTTGACTCGCTGGCTCAAGATAACTCCTGTCTGTTTAAAACCGTAACTGGACTATTGGATAAAGGCGAATTAGTTGCCTGTATTCCCATCCCCTATATTTGATAAAAAGTCGGGCCAAAAAGAGGTAAAATGGCTGATTGGCAAGAGATCAGCGAGGCCGTATGAAGCCTCACGATCGTTTTGACGCTCCCCATCTTATATTATGACAGGTCCGGCCCGACAAGCAGTTTCGCCAGTCACCAACCTCCCGGTAGCGCTATGGTCGCCTTTTGGGCTCTATTATGGTTGGATTATCGTCGCGTCCGCTCTGATCATCAACACGACCGGATCGGGGATGAGCATCTTAACTTTCTCATTTTTTATTGCGCCGATGGGCCAGGATATGGGGTGGAGCCGCGGTGAGATGTCGCTGGCGCTCACCTTCCGGCTGCTGACCGCAGCTGTCATTAGCCCCTACCTTGGGAGTATCATTGACCGGATCGGCACGCGGTGGCCGGGTGCGGCGGCCGGGCTAATTGCGGGTGTCAGTCTCATTTCCGTTGGGTTTGTCGACAACCTTTGGATGCTCTATCTCGTGTTTGCCATATCGGGCGTTGCGGGCTTCGGCGGGCCAGCTGCAGCGCTGCTTACCAACGTTCCCGTTGCTAAGTGGTTTGTCGTAAATCGTGGCCGAGCCATGGCGGTGGCGACGTTCGGCGCTCCCGTTGGTGTCTTCGTCTCGATCTATATTGCGCGGTGGGCTATTGAAATAGCCGGGTGGCGTCAGGCATGGATGTTTTTTGGAATGTTGATACTGGCGACCGTTGTCCCGGCCTCCGCGCTCTTGATGCGACGCGTCCCAGAGGACCATGGACTGTGGCCGGACGGCGCCGTCGCTCCACCACCCGCTCCGAACGTTGGCTCCAAATCTGGCGCATCGGTTGAGGCGTCTCAAGCAGCGCGAGCTGACGTGAGCTGGACGCGAGTTGAAACCTTCCGGCATCCGGCTGCATGGCTTATCCTCAGTTACTCGCTCGTTACAAGCTTTGCGCTCTCTGGCACAGTTGTCCACCGAGTTTCCTTTTGGCAGGACATCGGCATCTCGTCCTCGATGGTTGTCCTTGGCACCGCCGCCGACCCGTTCACGGTCATTTTCTCCGCTGTCTTCTTCGGGATGCTCGCAGAACGGGTGCCGATACGGTACCTGGGCTTGGTCGGGGGCTTGGGGTTTGGCGCGTCGATGCTGCCGATGATTTTCACCACCGGCCAGACAGTGAGTGTCTTCCTTCATGCTATTACATGGGGATTTTTTGCTGGAGCGTTCATCGCGACCAGCAATCTTGTCTGGGCCAACTATTTTGGGCGCAAGTCCGTGGGGTCTATACAGGGCGTGGTGCTGCCCGTGTCGGTCACGGTCAATGCTCTGTCAGCGCCCGCATATGGCTACATGCTCGATGCCGGGATTGCTCCCTCGCTGATCTGGACGGCATCGCTCTGCTTGTTCACTCTAGGAGGCGTGCTCATCTTTCTGGCTCACCCCCCGAGGGCCGAATCTGCCACGTTGCCGGCAGCAGCAGGGTAGTTCTGGAGGCTGTGTGCGATGAACACCGCGGCTGCGATGGTCAAAACGAGTCATTTCTTGCGTGTAGGATTGACCCCGCTCAGTCCGGCCGCCAAGCTCGGGTCAGCTTTTGACGTGCACCATGGCTGGACCCTGAGCGAGACATTCTGGTGCAATGGTTTGCGCGGGCACGCTGCGAGTAGTGCGGTAAGGAGGTTTTGATAACGTATTCGTGCATGGTATGCTAGCATAGTGCACGCTATAACACATTGCGACTGGTGGATACGGCTTCGCGCATGCGGGAGTATGTGCTTCCGCCAGAGTGGCAATGGGTGTGGGTATCTGCGAAGCGAGCAAGCTACTTTTTGACTATCGGTGCGGGCTGCCCGAACCAGGGGCAGGCTTTGTGATGTGGAAAGCGCTGTGCGCCACACGGAGGGCAAGTACAAGCGTGGCGCTGGTAGCACGGAGTGGCGGGTTGTCATTTGTGCCCTGCTTTCGGGCGGCGCTGAATACGCCGGCGCATATGCGTCTGTGCGTGCTGTATGGGGTGGTGGCGCAGGGCGGCCGGGGCTGGTGTTTTGCGCGGCGCAGGCGGATGAAGCTTGTGTAGAGCGGATACGGGTGCAGAGCCGATTCTGGAGCCGCGGTTGATCAGACCCTGGGGTTGTAAGGCTTTGCTGGGTAACTGGCACGTGCGGTCGACAGTGGGTGGGCGTGGTACAGGCGCTGGCAGGTTACGGTGAGAGTTGCTGCTCATGCTGTTCTATGGAAATTGTGCAATATCTGCTTCTTAGACAAATCAATACATTTTTGATATTGCTCAAAAGTAGTCTTCGACTTCAAGGCAATAGTTGGGTGGGGCCTAGCGCAAATGGGTAATTGAATATAGAACGGTATGGTGTAAAATATGAAGGTGTCAGGGAGCTCGGGTTTCCTATCCGCCCACAATTTCACTAACATTCTGGTGACGGTGGAGAGCCAGTGCCACTGGCTGCACCAGATCGGCTTTCAGGAAGTGCACTGTGACTTAAAAACCTTTCATCCCTCATTGGTGGCTATAAACCGCCCAAAAGACCATCAAGGATGTTGAATTAAGAATATTACGCGGAGTATGCGAATTGGGCGGAAATTAGCGGAATTATTATGCCAAAAATAGGCTTTCTGCATATTATGCGTTGCCGCATCGGACAAATTGACTTTGCAATAGGAGGGAAATCTTATGCCAGAAATTCAGGATGTGCGCCGTTTTCAGGAGAGTGGGTATGTGATGGCTTGTGGGCTTTTCAGCCGGGCAGAAGTCGAGAGCTACCGGGAACATTTTATGCAGATGCGCGCCAGCGGAACTTTTCCTGGGGATTTTGCTGGTGTGGATCTGAACAGCAACGACCCCCTCAAACGCTATCCCCGGATGATTCATATGCACCGATGGGACGAGATCAGTCTATCATGGATGCTCGATAGCCGGCTCAATCAGTGGATGAGCGGTCTTTTGGGAATTGCACCCTATGCTGTGCAGACGATGCTCTACTTCAAACCCGCAGGCGGACGGGGTCAGGCGTTACATCAGGACCAGTACTACCTCAAAGTGCAGCCGGGTACTTGCATTGCGGCGTGGATGGCCCTGGACGACTGTGACATCGAAAATGGCTGTTTGCAAGTGGTGCCCGGCACACAGAATCTCCCTATTCTTTGCACTGTGAAGGCTGACACCACCCAGAGTTTTACGGATGTGACTGTGCCAATTCCCGACGGGATGCAGCGAGAGCCAGTGCTGATGAAGGCTGGGGATGTGCTCTTTTTCAACGGACAACTTGTTCACGGTAGTTTCCCAAACACCAGCGTAGATCGCTTCCGCCGCTCGCTCATCGGTCATTACATTGTGGGTGAGGCGCAGGAGGTGGCGAAATACTACCACCCGGTTCTGCGTATGGATGGCACATCGGTGGAGTTAGGCGTTAGCAAAGGCGGCAGCGAGTGTGGGGTCTGGGTAGACGAAGAGACAGGGCCGGTCGTTGCGATGCAGCCGATGGATCGCCCGATGGCGATGGTGACAGAATAAATGTAACGCAATCTTTCAGTTTGTGCCTACCGCAAGCAGTTAGCTTGCAGTCCAAATACTCAGAAAGGTTCTTACGGTGGACACTCGTAGCGTTGTTATGGCTGGGGATTGCATCTGGCCGGAAGTGAACGCATAAGGTGAAAAAGGTATTGAAGGATATAGGAAAGAAGTTTATCTAAACATTTCAGCTTAACTCGCAGGTGATGGGCGGATCAGGAAGTGGTGAACTGTGTATAAGCCTTCGTGAAGCCAAAGTCATAGTGGCGAATCAGGTATATGCTGTGGTGTTCGAAGCATTGGGGGCTGTCCCACTTGGGGCAGCCCCCAATGCAGAGGATCACCTTTTCGGGGTCTTGTATCTGATCGCAAGAAACATAGTCTGTTCGCCAAACTGCGCTTGGTAAAAGTGCATCCCCAACTCATTTTGGCCAGCGTTATCAAAGCTGAATTGTCGGAAGGCGTGGGCCTTCTGGTAGTGAGTGAACTGATCGGCGGCGCCTATTTTGCCGTGAGAAAAGAAGCTCGCGTGCACGGGAATTACCGCCGCGACTCAATGCTTTCACAGCGTGGAAGATCGAACAGGCCGTGCATCTATGTGCCGGCATGACAATGGGTCCTTACAAAAACTGACGAGTGTGGACATATCCCACGTCCTCGTGTCCTCATGTCCTCGCGTCCTCACGTCCTCGGTGCCTCCCGGCTCTGGCAGGCGGGTGACGATAGAGGTATTGAAAGAGCACCCCGAACTGGAAATCGAGCCCGTGCTAGTCGATGGCGTGGCTATGCAACTAATTCATAGCCCGACTGACTTCGATGGGATGGTGAGCGAGATTTGTCCTGTTTAGGGGCAAGAGTGGAATATGCAACTGCCGCTGCATCAGTTGCACGACTCGGCACCGGGCGCAGCCACTTCAACGCGCAGCAGCGTCTGTTCCTAACCTACGAAAAGGAGTGTGGTGTGCCTCAGTAGAAATGGCGCGCGGAAATGGTCGTTATCAAGGTACGTTAACCGACCCGTATAGTCTTCGTTAGCGCGGCATCAATGTGAACACTAGCCGCTTGATCAGGCAGTGTGTCAGGTAGTGAACTGTCTTCTGCGATTGCACTCAAACTGAGTTTGATCCCGACGCCCTGAAGCTAAATACCCATCTGCGCAAGAGCCTCAGATGGAACGCCCCGGTAGAACTATAAATACCCGATTCCCCTGACTTGGTTGAGCATATAGTTTACTCGCAGCAGACCGAGATTGAAGTTGCCTAAGTTAGCAAGAAATTGTTTGAAATCACAACACCTGTACCCTGAGACTAATATGGTTGAAAATAATGCAAGTTGGGACTTGACAGAACTAGGGCTAGATATTGAAGTGTTCGTATTAGGTAAGGCACATGTCAGCAGGCTTGAACTGCAACTAGGGGGAATTATTATGTAAACTTCTAACTGCACCATGTGAGGTATGGTTGTAACGGTTTTATTTGCGAAGGATTATATTTATGATTACAGTTTTGAACGCAGGTGTGCGAGTGATTGTGCTATTTGGTCTTGTACTGGGCGCAGGCGCGGCGCCACCGGCCTCGACAGATGTTCCGGCGCAGGAGGCGGCCGATGCACCAGCAGCGGCAATTCGTTGGACTATCTAAACGCATCGCGCGAAGATACCATAATATTCGATAAACCCAACAAGCTGGAGACCTTTGACAACTGGAATCCTTATGTGCCTGGTAATGCCAATGGCTGGGGTACAACCAAATCGGCATGGACGGTCTGGCGTATTCGAACTATGGCGATGGTAGCTACTATATGTGGATGGCCGAGGCTTTTGAGAGCAACCTTGAAAGCACCGTTTGGACGCTAAAGCTGCGCAAGGGTATCACCTGGCAAGATGGCATGCCGTTCACCGCGGATGACATTATATTCACTATTGAGATGCAGACTAAGAATGATAAGTTGGAATATCACTTCTACTGGGTGGAATGGCTCGAGAGTGCAGTTAAAGTGGATGATCACACCGTAAAGTACAACCTTAAGAAACCCAACCCGCGTTTCGCCGATCAGCGAATAGCGTGCGGTTTAGGTCTTTTCCCTGATATGTTCGCTCCAAAACATATTTGGGGAACCATTGCTGACCCTTCAACGTTCAAGAATTTCGATCTTGCTAAGGGATGGCCAATGGGCACGGGTGCATACATCGTTGCAAAAGTCGCTACAAACGAACTTATCATGGTTCGGAATGACAATTGGTGGGGCGCAAAGACCGGCATGGCAAAGTTGCCCGAACCGAAAAAGGTGATTTACCGCTACGTAGGCACCGAGGAGGTTCGTACTCAGACGGCCACTGACAATGGCTTCGACAGTATGGAAGACATCACTGTTGGGGCGCTCGAGGTTATGTTGACCCAGAATAACAAATGGGAAGCTTGGTATAAAGCTAAGCCATACGCGGTGCCTGATCCTTGCGCCCGGATCATTGCCATAAACTCGGCAAAAAACCGTGGGACGACAAAGATATGCGCAAGGTGCTCAGCATGGTGATGGACCGGCAGCAGATTGTCGACGTTTCTTATGAAGGTTCAACTACCTTAGCGGCACTGTATTGGCCTAGCTATAACGCGATGAAGCCCTTTACGGACCTGATAGATAAGGGCGTCTACGCGGCTATGCTTAAACCCGATTTGTTAAGGCTGCAGAGAGTCTGGCGGCCAAGGGCTATGCCAAAGGCGACAAGTATTGGGCCAAAGATGGCAAAGAGCTTACAATTGGAGTTGATGTGCCTGACGACTTTATCGAGTTGATTCGCGTTGTGGATTTTATGTCGAGCAGTTGCGGAAGTTTGGCATTAATGCCACGGAGTTAAAGCTGGGATCTGTATTTTATGACAACTCCGCAAATGGAGACTATGAGGCCCAGAGCAATTGGTTCGCTTGTGGTTCGGTCAATGAACCCTGGGGAACCCTGAATAATTTTGCCGGTGCAGCCGCTCCTCTCGGGCAGCGCCCGAAAGGACCACCGATTGATAACCAGTTCCGCTGGGAGAATAAACAATACACTGAATTGGTCAAGCAGATCGCGTCAATCTGGGTGGACGATCCCAAGCTTAATGAGCTGACAAAGCAGGCCTTGGTGATCCTCTATGATGAGCTGCCCGCGTTTCCATCGGCCCAGTCTCGCAAGATTGTGCCGTTTAATAATACCTATTGGACAGGCTGGCCCACTTCGGAAATATAACTACATGTTTCCCTGCGCATGGTGTGGAATTTGGTCGGTCGCAATGACTAAGATCGAGAAAGCTAAGCCTTAGCAATGCTGGATTGCTATCCAGCATTAGGATCTTTCTAGGTAAAAGCTAGGCCTCTCAGGTCTAGCAGTATTTTTGGATCAGGTTCAACTACTACACTTGATATTGCATATGGGTGGATTGACACGCGGATATGTCCTTCAGCGCTTAGTTATGTGGGCGCTAACAATCTGGATAGGGGTGACTTTGACATTTGCCATCCCCCGCATGAGCAAAAGTGATCCGACGACGGCTATGATCCCGCGCATGATTGGCGTGCGCGGCCACGTGGAGAACGCAGATAAGATTATTGAAACATATAAACAGTCTTTTGGTCTAAATGATGCTTGGTACATACAATACGTGCGTTATTTGGGCGGTGTGGTTCGCTTCGATTATGGATTCTCTTCGGCTAAGTTCCCAACCGCAGCTTGGGATATTGTCACTCCGTCTTTACCATGGTCGCTTGGTTTGCTTACCGTTGCCTCGGTGCTATCTTTCATCTTTGGGATCACAGTTGGTGCACTGATGGGTTGGCGTCAAACACCAAAGTTGTTGCAAAAGATACTGCCGGTGACTCTGACCTTTACCTCGATCCCTTTCTACATGTTTGGAATTCTGTTAATATCCATTTTCGCGTTTAAGCTGCGTTGGTTGCCTGCGACTGGCGGCTATTCTCGAGATGTTGATCCCGGTTGGAATATCGCGTTTATCAAGAGCGTTGTACTGCATGCAGTATTACCGCTGGTTTCGGTTGTTCTAGCATCGATGGGTGGCTGGGCGCTTGGTATGCGCGGATTGATGCTCGGGATCAATGGCGAGGACTACTTTGTGCTGGCGCATGCTAAAGGGCTTTCGCCGGCACGGATCTTTTTTCGATATGGCATACGCAACGCGATCTTGCCCGCGTTGACTGCTTTTGCGCTCGGTATTGGCGGACTCATCGGTGGCTCTGCTTTGGTGGATTATATCTTTGCTTACCCAGGCACCGGTTACTACTTGTTTCGTGCAATCGAAGAACAAGACTACACTGTGATCCAGACGATCACGAACCTGATGATTATGATCACAGCGAGTGCGGTCTTGCTGTTGGACTTAGTGTATCCTTTGATCGACCCTCGGATCACCCTTAAGGAGGTTAGCTCCTCGTAACTAGTAGCACCAAATGTATGCCTTCTGCTGGGATTAAAGCCATGGTATTGCCGGTTATTCGACGCGCCAAAGGTGCTGGTTCCCTCTGGCTGAATGGCAAACTCATTGCGGGTGTTT
>Ga0209553_1001888_pt1 | contig 10367 bp, 9 predicted proteins | sample LauGreFBDMM110DN_2_FD_188217 | JGI IMG/M metagenome (GOLD analysis project Ga0209553, IMG submission 188217) | Freshwater lake microbial communities from Lake Michigan, USA - Fa13.BD.MM110.DN (SPAdes) (version 2) | ecosystem: Environmental > Aquatic > Freshwater > Lake | place: Lake Michigan, USA...
GAAAGATGGTATCGAGGCTGTGGTCATTTCGTTACTTCTGAGTACCAAACAGTCCGTTAGGCTTTATGAGGAGAACAATGGTCATGATTATAAAAATGACAGTGTTGGAGGCCTCGGGGTAAAACACTTTAGTCAGGCCTTCAATTAGTCCCAGACTAAATCCAGTAAGAATGGCACCCATGATTGAGCCCATACCGCCAATCACAACTACCGCGAAAACCACAATGATGATGTCACCCCCCATTGTTGGGTTAACTTGGTATATGGGAGCTGCCATCACACCAGCCAAAGCTGCAAGGCCCACACCAAAACCATATGTCAATGTGATCATTCGCGGCACATTTATGCCGAAAGCTTGAACCAAGCTAGGATTTTCGGTTGCAGCACGCAGGTAAGCACCCAGCTTTGTTCTCTCGATAACATACCAAGTGGATAGACACACAATCACAGAGACCACGATTACCCATGCACGGTATTTAGGCAGAAACATAAAACCCGTATTGAAAGAACCCTGAAAGATTTCGGGGACAGGGTAGGGCATGCCAGAGGAGCCGAATTCGTGTCTAAAAAGGCCTTGAATGATTAAAGCTAGGCCAAATGTCAAAAGCAAACCGTAAAGGTGGTCCAACTTGTAGAGCTGTTTCAGCATCGTGCGTTCAATCACAATGCCACTTGCTCCCACAAGAATGGGCGTCAGGATAAGTGAAACCCAGTAGTTGAGGCCTAAAAATGATAATGACAGGTATGCAACAAAAGCGCCCAGCATGTACTGGGCGCCATGGGTAAAGTTAATGATGTTGAGTAAGCCGAAAATGACTGCCAATCCCAGCGAAAGCAATGCGTAAAAGGAGCCATTAATAAGTCCTATCAATAGCTGCCCAAAAAAAGCTTGCAAGGGAATGCCAAAAATTTCCATTTTTATATTTTTATACTTACGTTAAAAATATTACTTTTTGACTAGCGGACAATCACCATCGGTGATTGGACGGAATGCCTCGTTAGCGGGTATTGTGGCTACTAACTTGTAGTAATCGTAAGGGCCCTTTGACTCTGAGGGTTTCTTAACTTCAAAAAGGTAGGCAGGGTGAATCTTTCGGCCATCTGCACGGACGCTACCTTTGCCAAAAACAGGATCGTCAGTTGGTAGTTCCTTCATTTTTGCAGCTACCTTGGTGCCGTCATCGGTATTAGCTGCATCCACTGCCTTAAGGTAATGGATAACACTGGAGTAAACGCCAGCCTGAACCATGGAAGGCATCTTCCCGTTATGGACGGCAGCAAATCGACGAGAGAAGGCGCGTGTTTGGTCGTTTAGATCCCAGTAAAAGGTCTCTGTGAGCATCAGGCCCTGAGCAATGTTGAGCCCCAAAGAATGAACATCTGGCAAAAAGACTAGTAAACCAGCGAGGTTTTGGCCGCCCTTCATGATGCCAAATTCAGCAGCTTGTTTGATGGCATTGGTTGTATCACCACCAGCATTGGCTAAGCCAATGATCTTAGCCTTCGAAGATTGCGCTTGAAGCAGGAAGGATGAAAAATCTTGGCCGGGGAAAGGGTGTCTGACCTTTCCTACTACCTTACCTCCATTTTTCACAACAACCGCCTCAGTGTCACGCTCAAGTGAATGACCAAAGGCATAGTCAGCTGTGAGGAAGAACCAGGTATTGCCACCACTTTTCACGATTGCTTTGCCTGTACCGTTGGCCAACATCCATGTGTCATATGCCCAGTGGATAGTGTTTGCATTGCAAGCTTTGCCGGATAAATCCGATGATGCAGAGCCTGAGTTGACGTGAAGCTTGCCCTTGTCGCTGGCAATTTTGGCTACTGCAAGGCCTACTGAGGACGTTGGAACGTCGGCAATCATGTCTACCTTGTCTGTGTCAAACCATTGACGCGCTATGTTGGAACCCACATCAGGCTTGTTTTGATGGTCGGCACTAATTACTTCGACCTTGAGCTTGCTACCAGACGCCTTGATGTAGTCTTCTACTGCCAATTTAGCAGCAACAGCTGAGCCTGGACCCGTTATGTCAGAGTAAAGCCCCGACATGTCGTTTAACACCCCAATTTTGACAATGCCGTCAGAAATTTGCGCTTGTGCGCCACCAGCAAAGGCACAAGTCGCCAAAGTGGCTAGGGAAAGAAGTTTGTTTTTAAGTTTCATTACGTTGTCTCCATTTGTAAAAAAAATCACACACCCAAGTACTCATTTAACATTTTCGTATTTGAGGACAGCTCTTTTGCGCTGAAGTTTTCAACCATCTGACCGTGCTCCATTACGTAGAAACGATCGGCCAAGGGGGCGGCAAAACGAAAGTTCTGCTCCACCATGATAATCGTAAAACCTTTAGATTTAAGAGACAGGATCATGCGGGACAGCGCCTGAACAATTACAGGGGCTAGGCCTTCAGAAATTTCATCCAGCAACAAAAAACGCGCCCCAGTTCTTAATATCCGTCCTACCGCAAGCATTTGTTGCTCACCACCAGAAAGACGTGTTCCGGGGCTACTGCGTCTTTCAAACAAGTTGGGGAACATCTCGTAAATTTCTTCGACTGACATTCCATTTGGGGATATGGTGGGCGGCAATAGCAAGTTCTCTTCACAGGTTAAAGAGGAAAAAATACCCCGCTCTTCTGGACAGTAACCCAAACCAAGTTTAGCTATTTGATGGGGAGCTAAATTTAAGGTTTCCTGGCCTTTTATGGCAATAGAACCTGTTCGTTTTCCTACTAGACCTAATATAGATTTAATGGTGGTGGTTCGTCCAGCACCGTTGCGTCCCAACAAGGTAACCACTTCACCTTCATTTACAGTGAGGTTGACCCCATGCAAAATGTGAGACTCACCGTACCAAGCTTGCAAGTCTGTGATGCGCAAAAATTCTTTCGACTCAATCATGGGCTCCCTCAAGCTGGTTATCGGTTGTTCCCATATATGCTTCAAGCACTTGGGGATTTTGGGAAACTTCTGAGTATGAGCCTTCGGCAATCACTTGACCGCGTTGCAGAACACTAATTGTTTCCGCAATTTTGGAAACAACGTTCATATTGTGTTCAACCATCAGTATGGTGCGGTTTGCACTCACTTTTTTGATCAGTTGTGTGACGCGGTCAACGTCTTCATGGCCCATGCCCTGGGTGGGTTCGTCTAGAAGCATTAATTCTGGCTCCATAGCTAATGTTGTAGCAATTTCGAGAGCGCGTTTTCGGCCGTACGGTAACTCAACAGCAAGAAGATCGGCCATATTGCCAAGATCTACTTGGTCCAATAAGTGCATTGCCTGGTCATTGAGTTTGTTTAAGCTTCGTTCAGAGCGCCAAAAATGCATTGAAATACCAGTGGAGCGCTGCAATCCGACACGCACATTTTCCATAACAGTGAGGTTGGGAAAAGTAGCAGAAATTTGAAAGGATCTGACTATTCCACGCCGCGCTACTTCAGAGGGTTTTTCTGTTGTGATGTCTTGTCCTTTAAAAACTATACGACCTCGCGTGGGAATGAGAAACTTGGTGAGCATATTAAAGACGGTAGTCTTTCCTGCTCCATTAGGACCAATCAAGGCATGAATTTGACCCCGCTTTACATTTAAGTTAACACCATTAACAGCAACAAACCCTTTGAAATCTTTAACAAGTTCGTGAGTTTGAAGAATATAAATATCAGACATCTGAATAAACTTTATGAACTATAGTGAATTGAATCATAAGGCTTATAAAATGTTTTTAGCCAATAATTTTTAAATACCATTTACGCTTGTCCCTTCAAACGACACTCACCAAGGAATTTGAAATCTCAACGCGGTCTTTTATGCATGTTCACCACGCCATAAATTTAATTATTTTTTTTCATAACAACAAACTATGTCCTACTATTTCATTCGGCCTTGCAGGTAAAGTTTGCCTTATCACTGGTGCAGCTCAAGGCATAGGTGAAGCTTGCGCGCGTCTGTTTGCAGAACAAGGCGCTCGCGTCATACTAGTTGACGTAAAGCAAGAACAAAGCCAAACACTGGCTTCAGAGTTGCAGCTTAAAGGCCACGATACCCACTTTATTGCTTGCGATGTTGGTGAAAAATCACAAGTTGATGAACTTATTCGTCAAGTGCTTGCAACTTATCCAAAGATTGATGTGCTGGTAAGTAATGCAGGTATCTTTCGGGCTTCACCTTTTTTTGATGTAACGCAAGAAGATTTCGATGCCGTCATGCGCGTCAATCTTCGTGGGGCTTTTCTTATTGGACAAGCGGTAGCCCGCACCATGAAAGAGACGGGCGGAGGTTCGATAGTGAATATGAGTTCAGTCAATGCAGTTGTTGCCATCCCAGAGATTGCCACATACAACATCAGCAAAGGCGGTCTAAATCAACTTACACGCGCCATGGCTTTGGCTTTGGCTGATCACGCAATTCGCGTGAATGCTGTCGCGCCAGGCACGATTGCAACCGAATTGGCTAGACAAGCCGTTCTTACTAACGAGGCCTCTCTTCATAAGATCCTAAGTCGTACTCCAATGAAGCGGCTCGGAGACCCCTCGGAAATCGCTCATGTTGTAGCTTTCCTCGCCAGTGACGCCTCCAGTTACATCACGGGCGAGATCATTACTGTGGACGGCGGTCGGATGGCGTTGAACTACACCGTTCCAGTCTGACAATAGCTAAGAGCTTCAGCGGGAAGCTTTGATAACAAGTTCGGCAGCGATTAAATCTAGCAACGCAAATCCAACAGACTTAAACACCGTGATGGCTTGTGCATCATGTCGCCAGCTACGATCTGACTGAGCTGTGAGTTCTGCCAAATCAGCAATGATGTCAGAGTCTAGGACGAGGCCCTGCTCAATAGCCTGAAACACTTCTCCGCCTTTTTCCAGAACAGACGCCCTGCAGTCCGCAAACAACTGTGATTTGGAAATCAATCCAGGCTCTGCCTCTGCCATCTGAGGAGTGAATGCTCCGACCAAACTAATATGCGTGCCTGGTCTCACCCAAGCCGCTTTTAGGAAAGGTTCAGTGGCTGTTGTGGCAACCGCTACAACATCAGACATGGCGAGAGTTTTATGTAAGTCACCCATAGCACGCACCTCAATCCCAAGTTCTCTAAGCTGATTGACCACGAGTTGGGCTTTGTAAAATTGGCGACCCCAAACTAATACGTTTTTGAAGCGCATTGTGTCCGTGTGGGCTTGCACCAAGGGGACACTCAAAGATCCGGTTCCCAGAACCGCAAGGGTCTCGCTGTTCTCGCGCGCAAGCCTTTTGGCCGCGAGAGCAGCCGCTGCCGCCGTGCGTCGCAATGTCAGCTCTGTTCCATCTAGTACCGCCAAAGGGCGACCATCTAAGCAAGAAATCAGGACGTAGACGGCTGACACGGCTGATTCCCCCTTGGCATTGTTCTCAGGCCAGACAGATACCAGCTTAACTCCCATCATTTGATGCGGACGCCAAGCCGGCATGATCATGACGCAACTTGCATCTTGGTTAGGAGAGAAAAAACTGCGAGCAGGCGTTTCCGCAAATTGCTGTAAACCCTGAGCCAGTGCATCGACTAAAAGCGGGTAAGGTAATGCCGTTTGAATGGCCTTCATATCAAAGTGCTTCATGGCATTTCGTATAGTCTTGTGAATCTCATTTAGTATAAAAGCTCATGCACACACTGTTTAATCTTCCTCCAAAGCACAATGCAAACTGATGTGCTAATTGTTGGAGGAGCCGCGGTTGGTAGCGCTGCGGCTTTTTTTCTTGCCTCACAACCTGATTTCAAGGGCAATTTGATGGTTGTAGAGCAAGACCAAACATACGAAAAATCTGCAACGGCCCTATCAGCTGCATCCATAAGACATCAGTTTTCAACCCCAGAAAATATTAGGCTTTCGCAATTTGGAAGCCATTTTTTGAAAAATATCGATGCCTATTTAGCCATTAACCAAGAGTCTCCTGCAGTAAATTTCAAGGAACGGGGCTACCTTTTCTTAGCTACTGCGCAAGGTTTGGATATTTTGCGCTCAAATCATCGCACTCAGCGTGCGGAGAACGTTGATGCCAGCTTACTAAGTCCGGATGAATTACAAGAGCGTTATCCGTGGCTAAACGTACAAGATCTTTCTGCTGGTTCATTAGGAAATAGCGGTGAGGGCTGGTTAGATTCGTATGCATTGATGCAGGGTCTGCGAAAAAAAGCCATCAGCTTGGGCGTTCGCTATGAGCAAGCCCGCGTTGAAAGGCTTCATCGCTCAGGACGAAAAGTGAATTCTGCAGAACTATCGGGTGGACGTGTTATTCAATGTGGCATGGTCATCAATGCCGCAGGCACGGGAGCAACGCAATTGGCCCAAACGGTTGGCATTAGACTTCCTGTTCAAGCGCGCAAGCGCAGCATTTTTTATGTCACCAGCCCGGCACAATTACGCGACTGTCCAATGGTGATTGATCCTACAGGCGCCTATTTTCGGCCTGAGGGCGAGGGCTACCTGTGCGGCATTGCCCCTAGCCCAGAAAATGATTTTGAATGCTACGATTTTGAAGTTCAGCACGAACTTTTTGAAGATGTTCTCTGGCCCACCTTAGCAGCACGCGTCCCTGGCTTTGAGGCCCTGCGAGTCAAGCGGAGTTGGGCAGGACACTACGATGTGAACTTGCTTGATCAAAATGTAGTTGTAGGTTCTCATCCCGATGTCGACAATTTTTTGTTTGCCAACGGTTTCAGTGGCCACGGTTTACAGCACTCGCTTGGCATTGGTCGTGCTTTGTCGGAGTTAGTTACTTATGGTGCGTATCAAACCATCAACCTCGATGCGTTTGGATGGGAACGCGTGCTCAACCATCGGCCATTGTTAGAAACCAACATCATTTGAGGTTGGTCTTTGATTTAATTTATCCAGCTTTATGTCTCCCGACTAAGCTGGGGGTCTTAAGGGCTTAGAAGCTCTCGTTATATGTGTCTTATTTTTATAGAAGCGGAACAATAAGCAAGGCCACGATATTAATGATCTTGATTAAAGGATTCACCGCTGGCCCAGCAGTGTCTTTGTAGGGGTCACCTACGGTGTCGCCTGTGACAGCAGCCTTATGGGATTCGCTGCCTTTGCCACCGTGGTGTCCGTCTTCAATGTATTTCTTCGCGTTGTCCCATGCGCCGCCACCGGTACACATAGAAATTGCTACGAACAAGCCCGTCACGATAGTTCCCATCAACAAGCCACCGAGTGCAGCAGGCCCAAGTATGAGTCCCACTAAAACAGGGACCACAACGGGTAACAGCGATGGAACCACCATTTCTTTGATCGCAGCGGTTGTCAACATGTCTACCGCGGCACTGTAATCAGGCTTGCGTTTACCCGCCATGATTTGGCCGTCTTCAAACTGGCGGCGTACTTCCACCACTACAGAACCAGCGGCACGCCCAACCGCTTCCATGGCCATTGCGCCAAAGAGGTAAGGAATCAAACCACCGATGAACAAGCCAACAATGACTTTAGGGTCGCTCAAGCTGAAAGCAACACTGATTCCGCGGCCTTCTAAAGAGTGCGTGAAGTCAGCAAATAAAACCAAAGCAGCTAGGCCAGCAGAACCAATGGCGTAGCCTTTGGTCACAGCTTTGGTAGTGTTGCCCACTGCATCGAGCGGGTCAGTGACGTCGCGCACAGATGCTGGCAATTCAGCCATTTCAGCGATACCACCAGCGTTGTCCGTGATTGGGCCATAAGCGTCCAATGCCACCACAATGCCAGCCATGCTTAACATGGCAGTGGCTGCAATCGCGATGCCATACAACTCGCCTAATTGGTAAGCCGACAAAATAGCTGCGCACACCATGAGAACAGGCCATGCAGTAGAGCGCATGGAGACACCTAAACCAGCAATGATGTTGGTACCGTGACCCGTTGTAGATGCTTGAGCAATGTGTTGCACAGGTGGATATTGCGTTCCTGTGTAGTACTCCGTAATCCAAACCAAAGCTGCAGTCAGCAACAAGCCAACTGCGCAGGCGCCCCACAAACGAATTTGTGTGCCAGCACCCAGTGCATCGTCGGGCATGATGGCCACAGTCACGAAGTAGAAAGCGATGAGTGACAAAACGCCAGCCACTGCCAAGCCTTTGTAGAGCGCAGGCATCACGTTCTTCATACCAGGCGATGCCTTGACAAAGAAGCAACCGACGATCGAAGCCAAGATAGACACACCGCCAAGTACCAAGGGGTAGAGCACCGCTTGTGTTGGTGCACTGGCCACCATCAAGGCGCCTAGCACCATGGTGGCGATAAGAGTTACCGCATAGGTTTCAAACAAATCGGCAGCCATACCAGCACAGTCGCCCACGTTGTCGCCAACGTTATCAGCGATCACAGCAGGATTGCGTGGATCGTCTTCAGGAATACCTGCTTCGACTTTTCCGACCAAATCAGCGCCGACGTCAGCGCCTTTGGTGAAAATACCGCCGCCCAAACGGGCAAAGATAGAAATTAAAGAAGAGCCAAATGCCAAGCCCATCAAGGGGTTGAGCAAATGCGCCAAGTTTTTATCTGGGGTGTAGTTACCGTTACCAGCCAAGAACCAATAAAAGCCACCAACGCCTAAAAGGCCAAGACCCACTACCAACATGCCGGTGATAGCGCCACCTTTGAAGGCTACATCTAATGCAGGGCCAATGCCGTGTGTCGCCGCTTGTGCGGTGCGCACGTTGGCTTTGACTGACACGTTCATGCCGATAAAACCGCAAGCACCAGACAAAACAGCACCGATAACAAAGCCAATCGCCGTGGTGCTGTTAAGGAAGATGCCTATCAATATGGCGAGCACTACGCCCACTATTGCAATGGTGCGGTATTGACGCGCTAAGTAGGCCGATGCGCCGAGCTGAATGGCCTCAGCAATTTCTTGCATGCGGGCATTGCCTGCATCCAAGGCCAAAATAGAAGAACGTGCCCAAAAACCGTAGATCACGGCTACAAGGCCACACGCCAGCGCAAAAATTAGCGCGGAATTACCTGACATAAAAACTCCTTGATGTTGTATCGCTGAAGAGTGGGCGTCACGCGGGTTGCCTGATGCCACCTCTGCGTTGCTTCCTCAAGCCACAAGAAGAACTTGTCACATGATTGGCCAACTTGTGAACTTTAAGCTATATAAGGGTTCAAGTAAGTTTTAAGGACGTAAAATTCGGGTTATTCCCTAGTCCTTTATTTTAATTTTTAACAACAGCCATGTCACTCGATAACGTCACTCCTGGAAATAAAGTCCCTGATGCATTCAATGTAATTATTGAAATCCCAATGAATGCCGATCCTGTGAAGTACGAAGTCGACAAAGCGACAGGTGCCATCTTCGTGGATCGCTTCATGAGCACTTCCATGCATTACCCCACTAACTATGGTTATGTACCCAAAACCATCAGCGGTGACGGCGATCCTGTCGATGTGTTGGTTATCACACCCGTGCCATTGATTCCTGGTGTTGTCGTGCCATGCCGTCCCATTGGTATTTTGAAAATGCAAGATGAGGCGGGTGAAGATGGAAAAGTGCTCGCAGTGCCTATCGACAAAATTTTGTCCATCTATACGCAATGGCAAAAACCAGAAGACTTAAACCCATTGCGTTTAAAGACTATTGCCCATTTCTTTGAGCATTACAAAGATTTAGAGGAAGGCAAATGGGTCAAGATCCTGGGCTGGGAAGGCCCCGAGTCAGCCAAGAAGGAAATCTTGGACGGCATTGCCAATTACCAAAAAGAACAACAATAATTTATTCGCTTTGCCTAAACGGCGAACGCTCTGCTAAGTGCTCTAGGTAATTGTCAATCCCAGAGCGTTCCCGCTCTAAAAAGCGCTCGACAGCATCAGCAAAAGCAGGGTGCGCCAACCAATGGGCGCTGTAGGTAGTGACTGGCATTAACGCTCTAGCCATTTTGTGCTCACCTTGTGCGCCGCCTTCAAAGCAAGACACTTGGTTATCTATGCACCAGCTTAGCGGTTGGTAATAACACGCTTCAAAGTGCAGGCAATCTACGCGTTCTAATGCGCCCCAGTAGCGCCCATATGCCACGGCATGATCAGTGCCTAGTGCGTGAATCGCAATCAAACTGCATGCTATCGGTTGGCTTGCGCGTTCAGCGATAAACATGACCCAGTTATCAGCCATATGGTCTTGCATAGATTGAAAAAAGCTTCGGCTTAAATAGGGTGCGTTGCCGTGTTCAAGATAGGTGCGTTCATAGCAGTTATAAAAAAAGTTCCAGTTTTGTTTGGAAATTTCTGAGCCTACCTGCGTTTGAAAAGTCACGCCTGCATCGTGTACGCGTCGTCGTTCTTGCTTGATCTTTTTACGTTTTTCTTGCGATAGCGAGCTGAGAAAGTGATCAAAGTCTGTGAAT
>Ga0209553_1001890_pt1 | contig 10363 bp, 13 predicted proteins | sample LauGreFBDMM110DN_2_FD_188217 | JGI IMG/M metagenome (GOLD analysis project Ga0209553, IMG submission 188217) | Freshwater lake microbial communities from Lake Michigan, USA - Fa13.BD.MM110.DN (SPAdes) (version 2) | ecosystem: Environmental > Aquatic > Freshwater > Lake | place: Lake Michigan...
ATTAAACCAAATCAGATTGGAACTCTCTCTGAAACGATGGAAACGATCGGTATGGCAAAAGAAAGTAACTACAAAGTGATCATTTCCCACCGTTCTGGCGAAACCACAGACACGACCATCGCCGACATCGCCGTTGCCGTAAACGCAGAATATATCAAATCCGGCGCACCATCACGATCAGAGAGACTTTGTAAATACAATCGTTTGTTGGAAATCGAGGAAGAGATTCAGGATTATTCATGATCATAGTGCCAGCCGCTGACGCGCTCGAGGAAGATAGTGTTGAGAGTGCTGGCGCGGTGGAGGGCGCCGATGCCGAATTTTTTTGTGACGGCGTCGAGGGCGAGGATGCTTTTGTGGTATCGGGCGTTTCTTTGGGGAAGAAGTAAGGGAAGATTTTCGACAAACCGTATTGCGCTAATGCCAAGCAACCGAACGCCACGCTCGCGGTCGATTAATGGGAGAATCGAGGTGAAGGCTCGTTCGAAAAGTGCGAGCCCGTCTGCTGTTGGTTCGGCGAGGGATACACAGAGACCGGTACTTGTGCCGTCACCGTATCGTGCGAATACATTTACCGATGACGCGAAGAGATTTTGATTTCGCAAGCGTTGCGCAACCATATCTGCGAGCGCGAGGAGATTGTCATGAATCTCTTTATCTGTGGTGAGGTCATGCGGAAACGTATAGGAATGACCGACGGATTTCGGATCGTCGCCATAGGAATCGATAACAACGTCATCGCCGATTCCACGCGAAACATTCCAAAGAAACTGACCAGTGTGGGGGCCGAACTCGGCAATGAGACGATCGATCGGCGCGCTTCGGAGATTGAGAATCGATGTAATTCCGATACTTTTGAGATGCTTGTGTGTACGGGGACCGATGCCGCAAATATCATCAAGCGATCGCGATGCAACAAAATCAGCTGCATCGATAGCATCAACATATGTTATACCATTTGGTTTTACGGATTCGCTTGCGAGTTTTGCGATAACTTTATTCGGGCCGATGCCAATGGATGCCGTACAGGCCTCGCCAATGATTTCGATTATTTGCGATCGGAGAATCTGTGCGAAAAGAATCGCGCCGAATTTATCGGTTGCAGCCGTGGTGATGTCGGCAAAGGCTTCATCGACACTGAATTGCTCCACGGCATCGCAATGTTCGTGAAGGATTTTGAGAAAACGATGGGTAATCTCGGCGTACTTTCGGGGATCGCCAGGAATGATGGGAAGATTGGGAATAATACGTTGTGCTTCCCACGTGGTCATTGCGGTTTTTACTCCAAGATTTTTTGCTTCACGTGATGCAGTTGTTACTACCGATTTTGAATGTGAAAGTTCGCTGATCGACGTCCGCTTTCCTTGAATTGCTCCTGCTTCACGATCAATCCGGCCCTTGCCCTTACCGGAAACAGCAAATGTCTTCCCCCGAAGAAACGGATTCGCCTGCGCCTCCACCGATGCGAAGAAAGAATTAAAATCAATATGTAAAATCAACTTCGCCATATTGCATCATTCCCGATTGAGCAGCGCAAGTGGAATTCGAAGATTATTCTCAAACCGTCGTGCTTGGGTGTTCGGCTTGAGCATTGTGCGGATTTTTTGGGCTCCGGAGATATGTGATGAAAGAATTTCGCTCAAGGAAAAGGTGAAACGTGAACCGGTCCTCCGACGGTTTCGCATAGAGAAAAAAATTATTCACTATAAAACTCAACGATTCGCCATTCGAGTAAACTGGTATCCAAACGGAGCTTCATGAACGAGGAACTATCCGAAACAGAGAAATAGTAGATACGCTTTTCGCCTTCGTTTGTGCTGTGAACAAGATTAACTCTCTTCATCTCATACGTTCGCTTTCCCCAATGAACATGTGTGGGGTGAATGCGTTTTCCCGCAAACTCCACACGAACGTCGATAGGTTCATTGAGAAGCTCGTGAACAGACATAGGGATTAGGCTAAACGAAGTGGCGTAAATGATCGTAAATGTTTTCTGAATCGGCGGAGATTGAGGAACTGACGGATTTGTTTGGCGACTTCATGACGACGTGAGTTGAAAGGCGAGGTGCAGTAAGCAACCGTCACGTTGTAGTGACGAACGGCAATGGAACTCATAAAATTCTTCATGAAGGTTTAGATTGTAGTAAACCGGCGCATGACGGCTCGTACGATTCCTTGAATGTTGAGGTCTCCGCGGACGATGATGGGTTGCATGGTGCTATTGGCGGGCTGAAGGCGGATGTGATCGGATTCACGATAGAAACGTTTGAGGGTTGCGTAGGCATTGTCCAGCAGTGCGACGACGATATCGCCATTTTTTGGGGAGGGATTCCGTTCGACCACCACATAATCGCCGTCGAAGATTCCGTCCTCGATCATTGAGCGACCTTTCACCTTGAGGATGTATGAGTTCATTGGATCAAGAACAAAGTCTGCGGGAATCGCCATGGCTTCGTTCTGCTCAACGGCCTCGATAGGCTCGCCGGCGGTGATGAGTCCGGCAAGTGGGAGCATAATTGCGAGAGGCGACATGCGTTCTGGCTCGACGAGTTCTATGGAACGAGCCTCGCCGCGATCACCAGTATTGATAATGCCTTTTTCACACAGCGTTTTAATGTGCTGATGAATAGTGGCAGGCGATGAAAGACCGAGCTCAACCGCGATTTCGCGATATGACGGCGTGTAGCCATTGTTTTTCACGAAGCCTTCAATGCAGTCCAGGACTTGGCGTTGTTTCTTTGTGAGCGGCGGAAGAATGGACATAGGCATTCGTGTTATGTTCGTATCATAGCCGAACAAAAAACGAACGCAAGAGCCTTCGTGTGGATAAGATTTTTGTGATAGTCTTTCCGTATTGTTTTATGTTGAAAATTGTCGAGGCGCCGCTCGCGGGCCACCCGGATAAAATATGCGATCAGATCGTCGAGACTGTTCTCGACGAATATTTGCGTCGTGACCCATTAACGCGAATGGATGTTCAAGCATTGGGAAGTAATGGCATGGTTATGCTTGGTGGTGTGGTTGATTCGCGTGCAGATTTTGATGCTGCGGCAGTGGGGAAGGTAGTTTATGCAGCGGCGGGATATGCGGACCCGATTGAGCTTTTTGTAAACTTGGAAAAGCCAACAGAAGATTCTGCACGAACCATGGTGCGGGGCGGCGCACAGGGAACGGCGATCGTACATGGGTACGCAACAAAAGAAACGCGAGAAATGTTGCCGCGTGCGGTGGTATTTGCGAATGTTATTGCGAGAAGAATCGACATGCTTCGTCAGACGGATCCTCGTTTTTCATGGTTGCGCCCAGATGGAAAAGTGCAGCTTGCAACGGATGGTGATCGCGTTCGCGCGGTAACCGTTATTGTTGAGCACGATCCTGGAATGGAATTAACAGCGATACAATCGCAAATTGTCGACCAGGCAATTACACCTTCGTTGCCGTCTATTGAAGGTGTGGTGATTCATGTAAATTCTGGAGGATCTTTTACTAAAGGGGGATTCGGCGCAAACGCTGGAGTGTCTGGGCGAAAGGTTCTCGCGGATTCATATGGGGGATTGTTGCCGCATGGTGGAATGGGATTAGCGGGAAAAGATCCGTTAAAGCCTGGGCGTTCGGGAACATATATGGCGCGCTTTGCGGCAAAGAGTTTGGTTGCTGAAGGTATCGCATCAAATGTATTAATTACGGCAATGTACGCGCTTGGCGTGGCGGAGCCGCTCGTGCTCTCTGCACATTCTGGAAATGGTGAGGATTTAACAGAGATTGTAAAAAAACGTTTTGATTTCCGTCCCGAAGCTATTGTTGAACGCCTTCAGCTTCGCCGACCGATCTACTCAGGATGTTCCACGTACGGTATATTTGGTTGTTCCAGTTTGCCTTGGGAAGACGTTGTATAATAGGGAGATGAAATCCATTCGCAGTATTTTTGCAGTATTTTCAGTGATTGTTTTTGGTATGACGCTTTGGTTTATTCTTGCGAAAGATCCGGAAGCGCGTGTAGCAAAGAGCGACGACGGCGTAGTAACCATAACCGGGCTTTCTCGAATCAAGGGAAATTTTTCTGTGGAGGCTGATAATAGCGCAACGGTCGCGACGCCACTGATAAGCCACGTGTATCACATCGCCCCAGCTGGCGTGCGGCAGGACTCTCCTCTTGTCCTTTCGTTTGCACGATCGGCTCTCCTTGGGACGAGCAGCGCTACTACGGTATATTGGTTTAACGCTCCGCTTGGAATGTGGGAGCAAATGCGTGATGTTGTTGTAGATTCTGAGGGCGTGCTTGCGGTGCGAGTTGCGGTGCTTGGAGATTTTGCATTGGGTATTGCACCAAAGATTACGGCGCCAACTATGCTTACAGCGTTCGATCGTTTGAGAGCAAAGGCGCCGGTGGGGACACGTGGATACAGTATCGCTGTTGCGTATACGCTCGAAAATGGTGTGCCGGTTCGTGTTGAGGGACTTGGTGAACATGGTGGATGCGGTGGAAGAATTGGAGCAGGGGATCATAATGCGTTCTCGTCATCGACACTTTTTTTATCTGTTCCTGTAGACGATGTTGATACGACAACACAATTTATTTTGGTTGGCGAATGGAGTATTTCTACAGACGGAACAGGGTGTGTGACTGGGGAAGAACTGCAAGCACAGGAGTGATATACTTTTGATATCCTTTTCTAAAAATCTATGCCAATACGTCGTCCTGTAAAGCGTGCTGCTCCTCGCCGCGCACGAACATCCGCATCTGCTTCTCATGTTGTTCCAGTAGTTGCACCTGCGCGTCATCATAATCTTTGCCAGAGCTGTCATGCGCTTCCTGTGGGGAGCATGGAGTTGATGGCGCTTTTGCTCGTTTTGGTATTTTCGCTTTCTGCGGTACTCTTTACCTCGGTATACTCGCTTCGTATTCACCAGGCTCGTATTCAAACACTTTCCTCTCAGATTAAATAATTTTTCCATTCTGTGAAATTCTTCTCGCCTATTGCGGTTGCAGGACTTTTGGTGTTGGTTGGTGCAGGGTGCGGAGCAACAGACTCGACGAATGCAGTTCCATCGGGTACAACACCCGTGGTACAAGACTCTTCATCTCCTCCAGTTGTGAATAATCAGAAATGGGCATTTCCTGGTGCACTTCCCGCAGAACAGATTCATGGAAAACAAATTCGCTTGACGACATCAAAGGGTGATATTGTCTTCAAGCTGTATGATGATACCGCACCAAAAACTGTTTCAAACTTTGTATATTTGGCGAGTGGTGGATATTATGATGGATTGATTTTTCATCGTGTTATTGAAGACTTCATGATTCAGGGCGGTGATCCAACTGGATCAGGATCTGGAGGGCCAGGATATAAGTTTGAGGATGAACTTACAGATAAGCGTACATATGCTCGTGGCACGGTGGCTATGGCAAATTCTGGAAAGAATACCAACGGAAGCCAATTCTTCATTATGCACAAGGACGTTCCATTGCCACACAGCTATTCCATTTTTGGTGAAGTGATTTCTGGGATGGATGTGGTAGACGCGATTGCTGCAACAGCCGTGAGCGGATCCGATCGTCCAATCGAAAATCAAGTGATGACGAAAGTTACCGTCGAAGACGCGAAATAATATTTGAGAGCAGAAGCACGAGGGAAACCTCGTGTTTTTGTTTTATGATGATGTGATCTGATTCTTTTGAAAGGGTTGGGCGCTGCGTGTGTCGAACGGTTCATCGGCGATCGGATCTGACCTTGGGTGGGTTGTGACGGGGCGAAGCTGACGCTCTCGTGTGTTCGTTTTGTGATATTCTGGATGTTAATTTGAGTTAACATCGGAAATTCAAATTCATTGGGTTTTTTGCGTTTAGGATGTTAACTCAAATTAACATTAGAAAAACAGCGAATTGCATACGGTGAATCGCTGATTATACGAGGTCGCCGACCACTATAAACTCTCGTTCATGTTCCCATCTCAACCCCTTAAAAGAATCAGATCAGACCACTCCTATGCGCATTTCTCCATCTCAAAAGAATTTCACATTTATTTCTCATCTTTACAGCCTCCGCATTCTTGTGCCAGTTTCTCAATCCGATCTCGCAAAAGATCTTGGATTGTCTCGTCAGACCATTGCAGCGATAGAATCTGGAGCAAAACAACCATCATTACTCACCGCATATCGCATAGCACAATACTTTCGTGTACCAATCGAACATTTATTCACGTTCAAGGCGTAGTCCTGTACACTATATCCATGCAAAAACGTATTACAAAACAGAGTTTTTATCGGTATCTTAAATGCCCTTCTTGGATTGCATACGACGCAAGCGGAGAGGTTCGAGATAATGCTTTGCGTGCTCGTGTACAGGACGATGCGCTTATTCAAGAACAAGAGCGTGCGATTCTCGTCAGTCGAAAATCCATTGAAGTTGATGAGCTATCGGAAGATGCTGCGTTTGCAAAAACTCTTGAACTCATGAATCAGGGCGTACAGTCTATTTATGGGGGCGTGCTCATCCATGGCCACTGGGTTGCAAAGCCCGATCTTTTTGAACGTGTTTCTGGCAAATCGACATTTGGTGATTATTATTATGTTCCATGTGATATTAAGCGTTCTCGTCATTTAAAAGATGAGTATTGCGTGCAGGGCGCTTTTTATGCCGAAGTTCTTCGCAACATTCAGGGCATGAAGCCAAAACAGGGTTACATTATGCGCCCAGATGGCACTGTCGAGGCGTACATTATTGAGGAGTACACCACGAAGTTTCGTCTCTCGCTCGACGGCATTGAACGCATTCTCGAAGGCGTGAAAGAGTCCCACTTCTTAACATCGGATTGTAAGCAGTCGCCTTGGTTTGATAAGTGCAAAAAAGAAACCATAGACAGTGATCATCTTTCTCGCATGAATCGCATTTGGCGCAGCGAAGTTACGGCGTTGAATGATGCAGGGATCATGACGGTTACGCAACTTGCGGCGCAGCATCCCGATAAACTCGCACACGGTGTTCACGGTGTCACTTCTGAGCGTTTGCAATTTCTCGTACTCGGAGCACAAGCCTTGATAAGCGGAAAACCCGCGATTCTTGGAAAGATCGATTTTCCGAAAACAGATGATGCGCTCATCGTCGATATCGAGGCCGATCCATTGCGCGATCTTCACTACTTATTCGGCGTGCTCGATGTCCACGGAAAGTCTGAAGAATTCTTTACCTTCCTCGCGGAAAAACAGGATGAAGAAAAGGCAGCATGGGATGCATTCGTGGCATTCATGGAGTCTCGCCCCGGCATTCCCGTCTATCATTACGGTTGGTACGAACAAGACGTTTTTCGTTTAATGGCGGAACGGCATGGTGCACCAGAAGGATTTGTTGACGATCTCGCCGAACGATCAGTGGATGTGTTGGAGCGCATTCGTGAAGCTGTTATTTTTCCATTGTCGTTTTATTCGTTAAAAGATATTGCGCAGTTTCTTGGTTTTCGTTGGCGCCATGACGATGCATCTGGTTTGAATTCGGTGCTCTGGTACGAGGAATGGCTGCGAGACGGGAACCGCGAGATGCTCGACGATGTTTTGCGATATAATGAAGACGATGTTCGGGCGACTTGGCTCGTCCGCCAATGGGCCAAGGGGAAAACGTCCTAATATTGTCTATTTTCAACTCACTTCGTCGAAAATGTTTTCAACATACCAAGAAGTGCGTACGAGAACGTTTTCATAGAATATCCCCTATATGTTACTGAATCGAATCACTACAAATCCATTCGACGGAAAGCCAAAGCCCTGGAAGCCGTGGTATGGATATTTGTTTATCCTCGTGGCGATAGTGTGTTTTGGTCTGTATATTTATCAGCGAATCAACGGCGGCCCTGTTGTTCCTACATCCGCTATTCCTTCTAAAACATATACTCAATTAATACAGAAGAAGACTATAGCGGCAACACCTTCTGTACGGGACCCATCTGAAATACTTCCCTCGCTGAACTCAGGCTTATCGAGCGCTATAAATGAGGGAGATGAGCTTTCTCATATTGCAAAGGCTGCTCTCGAGCTGTTAAAGACTCCACCGGCACCAAAGAAAGTTTCTGAGAATCTCGCAGTGCCCTTTACGACTCAGGCGCCAAGCGCCATATGGGACGATGCGCATAAAACAATGCAAGAAGAGGCGTCGCTACTGATGGTGATTCACTATTACGATGGCGCTTCTGAATCGATTGATCCCCTTGTCGCGAATGCTGCATTTTCCGTGATGCTCGATGCAGAAATACACACAGGACTCGCCGAGAATCTTTCGGTATCTGATTTTGGAACTTTTGTAGAATCGTATGCGTCAATGAGATTCACAGTGGTTGATGATCCAACAATTGATCAAATAAAAACATATATTTCCGCTGGAACTCCGGTACTTGTTCCGGTGGCTACACAAAAGCTACACAATGAATTTTATTTAACTGATGCTGCTCCGTATCATTTTGTGGTGATTCGTGGATACGATGGTGAGAGCTTCATCACCAATGATCCCGGTACGCGCCATGGTGAAAACTATTCCTACGCACAATCCGTGATCATGGACGCAATGGGGGACTGGAATGGCGGCAACCCGTCAACAGGTGCAAAGAGAATCCTGATTTTGGAGAACATATAAGTATGAATGCGGTTATTTCTGTTGGAGACTATCTTGGACTCGTCAATCATTCACTTCGCACTATTCCTCATGAGGGAATGGTGATTGAGGGCGAGGTAGTAGATTTTAAGATTAGCCAAGGCAAGTGGGTGAATTTCGATTTAAAAGACGAAAAGGCGGAGGCGAAGATTTCGTGCTTCATGACCGTATTCGCGCTGAATGTTCCATTGCAAGGCGGCATGCGAGTGCAAGTTGCGGGAACGTCAAAAGTTTTTGAGCGTTTTGGAAAATTCACCTTTAACGTAACCGCGATTGAGTTGGTCGGCGAAGGCGCGTTACAAAAAGCATATCTCGCACTCAAAGAAAAATTACGATTGGAAGGTATGTTCGACGTTGAACGAAAGCGATCGATCCCGCGATTCCCCGAACGGATCGGTCTTATCACATCTGGCGAAGCTGCGGCATATGGCGACTTTCTTCGCATTCTTCGAAATCGATGGAGCGGCGTTACGATCGTCCACACGCCAGTAACTGTGCAGGGAAAAGATGCGGTTCAAGAAATCCTCGGTGCCTTTGCGCAGCTGAACGCGTTGCCGATTGAGGATCGACCAGAGGTGATCGTCCTCACTCGTGGCGGTGGAAGTCTTGAGGATCTCCACGCCTTTAATAGCGAGGCTGTTGCGCGCGCGGTATTCCAAAGTGCGATTCCCGTGGTGTGTGCTGTTGGTCATGAACGCGATGAGTCTCTCTGCGATTTCGTGGCCGACGTGCGAGCATCGACGCCGAGCAATGCCGCAGAGCGCGTTGTTCCTGATAGGCGAGAGATCGATATGAATGTTTCTGTTAGTATCGACAGAATTGGCGACCAACTTCAGTACGAGATCGATGGAAAGATGCATGAAGTTGATCGCGCGGTGAGCATTTTTGATCGATCGTTGGCTCGGCTTATGCAGTCCATGGACGACGTGCATCGTCGATTTGGTTATGCGTTTGAGCGATTCCGTCTAAGCCTTGTCGCCACCGTCGAATATGTGGATCGTCGTGTGCAGACTATCGATAATCGATTGCGCGTCGTCATTGACGAGCGATCGAGATCGGTGACCGAACTTGAACGCGTGCTCAAAAGTATCGATCCTAAAGAAGTCCTTAAGCGTGGGTATGCGCTGATCCGATCGCATACCGGAAAAATCCTTCGATCATCTCGCGATGTTGCGCCAGGGGACCGCTTAACCATACAATTGGGGGAGGGAAGTATTCGTGCACAGGTGGAATCGAATGCCACTCAAGAATCGTTATTGTAATCTATGTCGAAAAAAATATCGTTCGCTGATGCATTTCAAGAACTCGAATCCATTACCGAATGGTTCGAAACACAGAATGTCGATCTCGATGAAGGCGTAAAGAAATTTGAACGTGGACTTGAGCTCGCAAAAATGCTCAAAGAAAAACTCGCAAGCGTGGAAAATACCGTGGTAACATTGAAGAAGAAATTTTCAGATCTCGATAACTCACAAACCCTATGAAACTCCTTCTCCGTTGGTTCATTAACGCATTAACACTGCTTGCCTGCACGCAGATTATTGCTGGTTTTCATGTTTCAACGTTTTACTCAGCGTTAGTGGCAGCGTTGATTCTTGGTTTGCTTAATGCCATTATTCGTCCGATTCTCATCGTGCTTACGCTTCCGGTGACGATTGTTACGCTTGGCTTGTTCACTTTTGTTATTAACGGTTTACTCGTGTGGTTCATGGCAACCTTTGTGA
>Ga0209553_1001891_pt1 | contig 10357 bp, 9 predicted proteins | sample LauGreFBDMM110DN_2_FD_188217 | JGI IMG/M metagenome (GOLD analysis project Ga0209553, IMG submission 188217) | Freshwater lake microbial communities from Lake Michigan, USA - Fa13.BD.MM110.DN (SPAdes) (version 2) | ecosystem: Environmental > Aquatic > Freshwater > Lake | place: Lake Michigan, USA...
GCATGGTGCTGGCGGCGAGCCCAGACGGCGGCGCCGCCATCGTGCTGAACGTCGAGCCCGCGACACCCGGAACGCGGGTGAGGTAACAAGAGAGCAGGAGTTCAGGGCATGATGCTCAAGGAGCAGGAAAAATGCCAAAGCTGGCCGTCGTCACAACTCTCGCCGGTGGGTTGGTCGCGTCACTGCGTATTGAGCGAACGCACAGAATTGAACCGGACACGCCATGAACGGCGACTTGGCGCAGCTGACAGCGCTCAACGAGGACTACATCAGCGCCGTTCAACATTCGGATGTGAAGCGGTTTGACGAGATGCTGTCTGACGATCACGCCAAGACGACCGTGACAATGGCCGGCGGGCGGGAAGCGTCTGGCGGTGTCGGCACACGTGACGCGCAACTGAAGACAGCACTGCCCTCTTCAAGAGTTCAGGAAAGTTGATCAACAGTCTTCTCGCCTCGTGCGCTTCTGACCTCCGGTCACACCGTGACTGACTCGCATTGCCATATCGCGGGCGAGGAATTCGTCGCCGACCTCGACGCAGTTGTCGATCGGGCGCGAGCGGCCGGTGTGCATCGCGCGCTCGTGATTCTGGCTGCCGAGGACGAAGCGGAGATCGCGCGCGTAGCGGCGGTATCGGCGGCGTGGCCCGAGTGCCGATTCGCAGTGGGCGTGCACCCGCATCACGCGCACTTGTTTGCGACCAATCCCCAGGATGCGGCGGCCGTCGTCGCGGCGCGCCTGGACGCGCTGCCGCTGGCGCGCGCGGTGGGCGAGATCGGCCTCGACTACCACTACGACTTCTCACCCCGCGACGTGCAGCACGCGGTCTTTCGCGCCCAACTCCAGTTGGCCCGCAGCCGCGACCTGCCCATCGTCATTCACACTCGGCAGGCCGAAGACGACACGCTGCGTATCCTCGCGGAGGAGGGCGGAACGGCTCTGCGCGGTGTCTTTCACTGCTTCACGGGTGATGCCGCCGCTGTCGCGCGGGCGCTGGCGACGGGCTTCTATCTGTCGATCCCTGGGGTGGTCAGCTTTCCCAGGGCCGAGTCGCTCCGGGCGGCGCTCGCCCTGATTCCCGCCGATCGACTTCTGGTCGAAACCGACAGCCCGTACCTGGCGCCGGTACCGCACCGTGGCAAGCGGAACGAACCGGCCTACGTGGTCAAGGTCGTCGACCATGTCGCCGCGGCGCGTGAGGTGGCCGCCGGCGTCGTCTCTGCAGATACCGATCGCAGCTTTGACGAACTGTTCCGGCCGTAGGATTCCTGCAAAGCTCACCCCGGCAAGCATTAACGGGCGTCTCCTTTCGTTGACACCGCCCTCTGCCTATGGTGAGATCAATAGTACGTGTCCAATGTCGCACCCCGGACTCAGGCGGACCTGATCCAGCTGTTCGAACCCGTCCGCGACGACCTGCTCGCGGTTGAACGTGAGTTCTCCGAACAGGTGCAATCGCAGATTCACATCATTCCTGAAATCGGCAACTACCTGCAGATGAGCGGTGGCAAGCGCGTGCGACCCGCCGTGCTGCTGATGGCCGCGCGGCTCTGTGGCTATTCCGGCTCGCGCGCCATTACCAATGCCGCGGTCGTCGAGTTCATTCACACCGCGACGCTGGTGCACGACGACATCATTGACGATGCCGAGGTAAGACGAGGGCGCAAGTCCGCGCACGCGCAATGGGGCAACGACGTCACGGTGCTGGCCGGTGATTTCCTCTACATCAAGTCAATGGCCATGGCGCTGACGCAGGACTCGCTCGACGTGGTGCGCCTGCTGTGTGACGTCACGCTGCGCATGATCGAAGGCGAACTCTACCAGCTCACCAAGAATGGCGTGGTCGATCTCACTGAGAACGAGCACTTCGACATCATCCACCGCAAGACGGCGTACCTGTTCGGCGGCTGCGCCCAGATCGGCGGTATCCTCGGCGAGGTCGGGGCCGAGAAAGAGCAGGCCCTGCGCGAGTACGGCTTCGGGTTGGGCACGATGTTCCAGCTCGTGGACGACCTGCTCGACTTCACCGGCGCCGCCGAAGTCATTGGCAAGCCGGTTGGCGGCGACCTGCGCGAAGGCAAGATCACGCTGCCGATCATTCACCTGCTCGAGCACGGCGGCGCCGAGGCCAGCGACCTGATTCGCAATGCGGTTCGCGACCGTGACGTCAGCGCCGAGAACTGGGCGCGGATCAAGGTGATGCTGGCGGAGTTTCGTTCGTTGGACTACGCCTACGACCGCGCCGTCGAGTTTGGCGAGACCGCCAAGCGACAGCTGCGCCAGTTCTCGCCTGGCCGCGAACGCGAGGCCCTGGTGGGCCTGGCCGACTACGTTCTGCTGCGCGATCGCTAGCTCGCCGGCGCCACCCCGTGGCTTTTTTGTGACCGCCGCCAACCGCATTCACCAGCTTCGCGACGAGATTCGCCGGCACGAAGAGCTGTACTACATGCACGCGGCGCCGGAGGTGTCTGACCCCGAGTTCGACGTCTTGATGAACGAGCTCAAGGCGCTCGAGGCCGCTCACCCCGAGTTGCTGACCAGTGATTCGCCGACCCAGCGGGTTGGCGGCCGTCCCGCTGAAGGGTTCGCGACGGTCGAACACCTGCAGCCGATGCTCAGTCTCGACAATGCCTACAACCAAGACGACCTGCGCGCGTTTGACGAACGGGTGCGCAAGGGCCTGGCGATTGCGACCTCTCCTGCCTATGTGGCCGAACTCAAGGTCGATGGCCTGAGTATTGCCCTGACCTACGACGAAGGACGCCTGGTCCGCGGCGCGACCCGCGGCGATGGGTCGCGAGGCGAGGACGTGACCGCCAACGTGCGGACTGTGCGCGCCATCCCGCTGTCACTGAAGTGCCGCCCGCCGGGCCGCATCGAGATCCGCGGCGAGGTATATCTGCCCAAGCAGGCGTTCGAGCGGATGAACCAGGAGCAAGAGGCTGCAGGCGAGCCGTTGTTCGCCAACCCGAGGAACACCGCCGCGGGGGCAATGCGCAACCTCGACCCGGCGCTGGTCGCAAAGCGCGGACTGGCGGCGTGGAGCTACCAGGTGGTGGGCATTGCGGTGGGCGAGTCTGAAGACTCGCCTCTGCATTCGGGCATGCTGCAGGACCTCAAGGCGTGGGGAATGGCCGTCGAGCCGCACTGGCGGGAATGCGCGGGCATCGATGCCGTGGTCGCCTTCTGCGACGAGTGGCGCGATAAGCGCCATACTCTGGCCTTCGAGACCGACGGCGTCGTCATCAAGCTGAATGACGTAGCCATGCGCGAGCGGCTGGGGGCGACGTCGAAGTTCCCGCGCTGGGCGACGGCGTTCAAGTTCCCGGCCGAACGGCAAATCGCGATGCTGCACCGCATTGAAGTCAACATCGGCCGCACTGGCGCGGCCACGCCGTACGCCGTGCTCGAGCCGACGGTGGTCGCTGGGTCGACCATTTCAATGGCCACGCTCCACAACCCTGACGACATCATCCGCAAGGATATTCGGCCGGGCGAACTGGTGATTATCGAGAAGGCCGGCGACGTGATTCCACGCGTGGTGGGGCCGGCGCATCCCGAGTCGTTGGAGCGGCCGGCGCCGTGGCTGATGCCGACGGCCTGCCCGGTCTGCAGTAGCCCCCTGCACAAGCCGGACGACGAAGCCGTGTGGCGTTGCGAGAACAGCTCATGTCCGTCGAAGCTGCAGCGCGGCCTCGAACACTTCGCCTCTCGCGGCGCCATGAACATCGAGGGTTTGGGCGAATCACTGGTCGCGCAGTTGATCGAATCAGGCCTCGTCAAGAGCGTGGCCGACGTCTATCACCTCTCGGCAGAGGCGCTCGAAGGCCTGGAGCGCATGGGCAGGAAGTCGGCCGCGAAAGTGATGGGCGAGATCGACAAGTCGCGACGCAATCTCGTGTGGCGCCTGCTCTATGGCCTGGGGATTCGGCACGTCGGGGAACGCGGCGCGCAGGTGCTGGCAGATCACTTCGGGTCAGTCGCCGACATTCAGGCAGCGTCGCTCGAGCAACTGCAGCAGGTCGACGAGATTGGCCCGGTGCTCGCCGAGGCGGTGCGCACGTGGTTCGACGAGCTGCGCAATCGCGAGCTGATCGCCCGTCTGCAGGCAGCCGGCCTGACGCTGACCGGCGAACGCAAAGTGGCGCCGGTCGGCCCCCAGCCACTGCTGGGCAAGACCTATGTGATTACCGGCGAGCTGTCCGGCATGTCACGCGACGACGCCCAGGCGAAGCTGGAAGTGCTTGGCGCCAAAGTAACCGGTTCAGTCAGCAAAAAAACGACTGCCTTGATCGTCGGCACCGAACCTGGGACGAGCAAGATCGAGAAGGCCAGCAGACTGGGCATCGCCACATTGGATGAAGCCGGGCTCCTGATCCTCCTGATCTCGCCAACCTCCTGACCTCCTCCTCGTATAATGAAAGCATCATGACGCGGCAGTTCGGGTGGATCACCGCCACGCTCACCGGCATCATCGGCATCCTGGTCGGGATCATTCTGTCGACGCCGCGCATGCCGGCGGGGGACGACTCCGGCTTGAAGCTTTCGCGGCGAACGGCTGGCGTGCCGGTCGCGTTGCTGGCCGAGGCGAGTCCGTTGGCGACAGCGTCGGAGGGGAAATTCAACCCGGCGTCGATTAACTTTGCCGACATCGCCGCCCGGCTGAATCCCGCCGTCGTCAACATCGACGCGAGCGCGCGCAGTCGCCGGGCTCGGCAACTGATTCTGGAGGGCGCGCAGCGTGATGGCGACCCCTTCGACCTGGGCCGTCGTGGCGCCGATGTGCCGCGCCGGGGGACGGGTAGCGGATTTTTGATCGACCCATCCGGGTTCATTCTCACCAACCATCATGTGATCGAGGGCGCTGAGCGCCTGACCGTGAAGCTGGCCGACGGCCGCAGCCTGCGAGCCGAGGTGGTCGGGTCAGACCCCGACACCGACATTGCCCTGATCAAGATTTCTGGCCCCACGCCATTCCCGCACGCCACGCTCGGCGATTCGAATGCGCTGCGGGTGGGCGAATGGGTGTGCGCGATCGGCAATCCACTGGCCTACGAGCATACGGTGACGGTCGGCGTGGTCAGCTTCATTGGCCGCAAGCTGTTCGACTCAAGCCTCGACAACTACATCCAGACCGACGCCGCTATCAGCTTTGGCAACAGCGGCGGGCCGCTGATCAACGGCCGCGGCCAGGTGATTGGCATCAACTCAGCGATCAGCCGCCAGGCCAACAACATTGGGTTTGCGGTGCCGATCAATCAGGCGCGCGGGGTGTTGCCGCAGTTGAGGGCCCTCGGCCGGGTCGAGCGCGGCTACCTCGGCGTGACGCTGCGGGATGTCGACCCGGACATCCAGGCGTCACTCAAGTTACCGCGCGGCGACGGCGCATTGGTGCAGGACGTGACGGCCGGCTCGCCTGGCGCCAGGGCCGGCCTGCGGCCCTATGACGTGATTACCGCCGTCGATGGCCAGCCCGTCCGCACTCACGACAGCCTGAGCCGCGAGATTGCGTCACGCCAGCCAGGGACCAGCGCGCACTTGGAGTTTGTGCGCGATGGCCGCGCCCGTGACGTGACGCTGAAGCTGGCCGAACGCCCGCAACGCGCACCGGACCGGACGGTCTCGCCGGTGGAACGATCGACGCAACGCACCGGTCCTGGCGAGTTGGGCCTGAGCTTGATCGAGATCGACGGCAGCAACGCGCATCGCTTCGATATCCCGTCCGGCATGACCGGATTGCTGGTGCAGCGGATCGAGCCGTGGTCGGTAGCCTACGATGCCGGGATCGAGCGCGGCGCCATTATTCTCGAACTCAATCGCCAGCCGGTAAACTCGATCGTCGGCTTCCGCCGTGTCATCAATGCCGCCGGCAGCGGCGACATCCTCGCAGTATTGCTCTACGATCCGGATGCCGACGTCCGCGCGATCCGCACGGTGCGCACGGAGTCGCGGTGAAACCACGCATCCTCGTGGTTGATGACGACTCGGCGATTCGTGACTCGCTGAAGATGGTCCTCGAATACGAGGGCTACGAAGTGATGCTCGCGGCGACCGGCGACGAAGGCGTCAAGCTGGTTGAACGTGAAGCGCCGGACCTGGTCTTCCTCGACATCAAGATGCCCGGGATGGACGGCCTTGAAGTGCTGCAGAAGCTTGAGCACATGGTCGAGACCACGCCGATCGTGGTGATCTCGGGACACGCCGACATGGCCACGGCCGTGAAGGCGATCAAGCTCGGGGCCTTCGACTTCATCGGCAAGCCGCTCGAACAGGACCGCATTCTGGTCACGGTCCGCAATGCGGTCGACACCCGTCGCATCAAGAACGAGAATAAGGGCCACCGCCGCGACGCTGACAAAAAGTACCAGATCGTCGGTGACTCGCCGACGTTGGCCGCCGTGCGCAGTGCCATCCAGAAGGCCGCGCCGACCAACGCCACGGTCTTGATCTGGGGTGAGAGCGGCGTCGGCAAGGAACTGGTGGCGCGCGGCATTCACCGCGAGAGCCTGCGCCGAGAGGGTGCCTTCGTGCAGGTCAACTGCGCAGCGATTCCCGACGAGCTGATCGAGTCGGAGCTGTTCGGTCACGAGAAGGGGTCATTCACCGGCGCCACCGACCGGCAGATCGGCAAGTTCGAGCTGGCTGATAAGGGCACGATCTTCCTTGACGAGATCGGCGACATGAGCCTGAAGACGCAGGCCAGGGTGCTGCGCGTGTTGCAGGAGCAGGAGCTGGAACGGCTCGGCAGCAACCGCATCATCAAGGTGGACGTCCGGGTGATTGCCGCGACCAACAAGAACCTCGAGGAAGAGATCGACCGTCACACCTTTCGCGAAGATCTGTTTTATCGCCTGAACGTCGTCCCGATCCACGTGCCGGCGCTGCGCGAGCGCCGCGACGACATCCCCGCGTTGGTCCGGCACTTCGCCGACCTGTTCGCGCGCGATAACAACTTCCATCGCAAGACTTTCACGGCGGCCGCCATGGAGCGCCTGAAGCAGCAGCACTGGCGCGGCAACATCCGCGAACTGCGCAATTTCGTCGAGCGCCTGATGATTATGACCGGCGCCGAGGCGATCGATGGGCGCGACATTCCTGAGGGCGGCGCCATTCGGGGCGATGCCCCCATGCTGGCCGGCAGCGAGGGCGTGGCCGCGGCGTCCGGGTCGCCGTCGTGGCTGGACGCGGCGACGTTGCAGGAATTCAAGTCAGGCTCCGAACGTTCGTATTTAGTGGCCAGGCTGAGAGAGAATGGCTGGAACATCTCGAAGACGGCCGAGGGGATTGATACCCCACGCAGCAATCTGTACAAGAAACTTGAGCAGTACCGGATATCGCAGGAGAAGGACGGAAGCTAGATCGTCGCCGCAGTGAGCCGGGTAATCGCTGCCATCAGTAACCTCCGCCGTCGCCCTCATGGGCGATAGCGGGAGAAGTGCTGGCGGGAGAGGAAAGTCCGAACTCCGCAGGGCAGTGCGCCGGGTAATTCCCGGGCGGGGCAACCCGACGGATAGTGGCACAGAAAATATACCGCTCCGCCATCGCCCGAGACCGCAAGGTCGAGGGCGACGGCGAGTAAGGGTGAAATGGTGGGGTAAGAGCCCACCGCGCGCTTGGTAACAAGCGTGGCAGGCCAAACCCCGCACGGAGCAAGACCAAATAGGGAGACGCGGCGGGGTGACCCGTCACAGGCGGCCCGCCTGAGGTCTCCGGGTAGGTTGCTCGATCCCGCCAGCAATGTCGGGGCTAGAGGAATGATTACCCTCGCGGCGCTCGCAAGGGCGTCGTGGGACAGAATTCGGCTTATAGGCTCACTGCGGCACTTACTGAGAGAAACGACCCAGGAAGAACGAACGGAGCATGTCTACATACCTCGTTACCGGTGGCGCCGGCTTCATCGGATCGCACTTGTCGTCGGCCCTGGTCGCGCGCGGACACCGTGTACGCGTCGTTGACAGCCTGATCACCGGCTTCGAACGCAACCTGCAGCCAGGCGTTGAGTTCACGAGCGGTGACCTGGCCGAACCCGAGGTTGCCAATGCGGCGGTCCAGGGCGTCGACTACGTGCTGCACCAGGCGGCGATTCCGTCGGTGCCGCGCTCGGTCAAGAACCCGCGCGAATCGCACCGCGCCAACGTCGATGGCATGCTCAACATCCTGCTCGCCGCGCGCGACGCCGGGGTCAGGCGCGTAGTGTTTGCGGGCTCATCATCGGTCTACGGCGATCAGCCGACCTTGCCCAAGCGCGAGGACATGCCGACCAAGCCCATGACGCCGTACGCGCTGCAGAAGCTGGTCAGCGAGCAGTATGGCCAGATGTTCACGCGCCTCTATGGCCTCGAGGTGGTGACGACCCGCTATTTCAACGTCTTTGGGCCGCGGCAAGATCCGAGCTCGCCGTACTCAGGGGTGATCTCGCTGTTCATTAAGGCGCTGCTCGATGGCACACGCCCAGTGATCTTCGGTGATGGCGGCCAGACGCGCGACTTCACGTTCGTGACCAACGTCGTGGACGGCGTGCTGCGCGCCGCCGAAGCGCCGGCGGTGGGCGGAGAAGTGTTCAACGTCGCGACTGGCGGCCGGGTGTCGTTGAACGAATTACTGGCGACGTTGAAGAAGATCGTCGGCTCGGACGTGGCGCCGATCTACCAGGAAGCGCGCATGGGCGACGTGCGCGATTCGCAGGCTGACATCAGCAAGGCGGAACGCCTGCTCGGTTACCGTCCCGCCGTGATGCTGGAAGAAGGGCTGCGCCAGACGGTCGCCTGGTTCGAGACCGCCAACGGCACCGCCCCATCCTCGTAGATCGCCGTGAGCGCGTCCGCCGAAACGGACGGTGATGCGACGCGACTGTTGCGGGTCCGCCGGGCCCGAGCGTGGCGCGCTGCGGCTTGGTGACGCCGACCGGCACCGCCGCCATCTTCTCGATCTTGCCCTTGACCAGGAACTTCTCGATGGCGTCTTCATGGCCGACTCACACCAGCGAACACTGCACCAGCCGCTCGGTGACGGGGCTCTGGGCTGCGACCGTGGTGCTGAGCAGGGCGGCGGCCGCAAAGGCGAGCACGCTGGCGGGGAGGGCGCATGTTCTCCTCATTTTGCAGCCCGCCCGAAGGTGTCGACTGAATTGGAGGGATTGTAGCAGCACCAACCTGAAACGATGGTTGCTTCCGCCGCAACCAGGGTTGTCCTGATGATTCCTCACTATTGCGCCTGCGATTGCGGCTAGCCGCCCCCTCAAGCCAACTGCGGTTGTCATTGTCATGTCGACCTGACGGATGGCGCTCCCTACGGCATTGCGACAAGGCACGACAGATCAACCACTTGCGGCAAATGAGCTCATTGGGTGCGCGCCTTGCTCTGTCGAGGGCGACTGCGCGGGCTTGTTCCTGATGCCTGCCTGACCGCAAGTAGTCCCGGACTCCCCTCGCGCAGTCGCTTGATCACTGGTATGCGAAGTCACCAACTCACGAAACCAACTGGAGGAACCCTCATGAAAAAGATCCTGTCGACCACGCTCGCTCTACTTGCTCTGCTCGTTGCCGGCACGTCCGTCGTGGCCTCGCCACTGCAAGCACCCGCGCCGGTCGCGGAAAAAGCGCCGCTCAACCTCAACGCGGCCACCGTGGGGCAGCTCGAGACGCTGCCCGGCATCGGCCGCAAGGTCGCCGAGCGCATTCTGGAATACCGCGCCAAGAGCGGCGGCTTCAAGAAGATCGAAGAGCTGATGAACGTGAAGGGCATCGGTGAGAAGAGCTTTCTGAAGATCAAGCCGCTTGTGAGCGTGGCCAGGCCTGACAAGGCCGGCGGTGGGGACTAGCGCGCGCGGCGTGGCGCTTGTCGACGTGTTGGCGGCCATGGGTCTCAGCGTAGTCATGGCCGCTGTGGCGGTTCCCATGATTGGCGGGACGCTCGAGCGCGAGCACACCCTGATCGGCGCGCACTACCTGTCGGCTCAGGTACAGCGCGCCCGTCTCGAGTCACTCAAGCGGGCCGTTGCCGTCGCGGTGCGGCTGGAAGAGCTGGACGGCCGGGCATCCGTCCAGCTCTTCGCCGACGGCAACGGCAACGGCGTCCTGCAAAAGGACATCAATCGGCGTATCGATCCGGCGTTGACTACTCGGGAATGGCTGGATGATCACGCGCGCGGCGTGTCGCTGCAGATCAATCAGCCGATTGCCGACGTCGGGGGCGGAGCCGACCTGGCAGCCGGCGACGATCCAGTGCGGATTGGCAACTCGTCGTTGGTGTCGTTCAGCCCGTTGGGCAGTGCGACCAGCGGCACTCTGTACGTGGCGGCTGGGCGAGGACCACAGATGGCGATTCGTATTTACGGAGCAACCGGCCGCCACGTAC
>Ga0209553_1001896_pt1 | contig 10346 bp, 10 predicted proteins | sample LauGreFBDMM110DN_2_FD_188217 | JGI IMG/M metagenome (GOLD analysis project Ga0209553, IMG submission 188217) | Freshwater lake microbial communities from Lake Michigan, USA - Fa13.BD.MM110.DN (SPAdes) (version 2) | ecosystem: Environmental > Aquatic > Freshwater > Lake | place: Lake Michigan...
CTTACAAGCCTGAGCTAGAGTTTTGCCATTGGTAGTTAAAACATCAATTTGACGCAGTAGGGTGACGATTTGCTCGGGTTTGAGACGTTGACCTTTGGTCATGTTTAATACTCCTTTAAGTAGAAGACTATCAAAAATCCTCTCTTTTGGAGTGGTACTAAAAATCAGGTCAGTTCAAACTCAATTTCTATTGGAAAATCTCGGTTAAATATCAATGTAGCCTTATCGGTTTATAGTTTGTATCGTGAGTTTTATTCTGTCCCCATATTTGAGCGAGGTATGATGAATCCGCCAAGATGACCGAGACCAACTTGAACTCATCATCCATCCCAGTAATGATGTTATTCTGTTTCAAATACCGAGCTCTTAAAGGTGCTACTCTCATTACAAATGTGACCACTTGATTATTTGAATCCTCGAGATCATATGAGTTAAGTGTAACCATTGAGCCATCATCAGAGTCAGGCAATGGTGGCATCTCAGGATAGGCGTACCCATAACTTCCGGTCTTATGATTGAGGTCTTTAAGGGTTGCCTTTCCGGAGACGAATCCTTTAAATTCTCTTGGTACGCTAGTCTTTAAACCTTCCCATTCAGTCGCGATATAGAGAATCTTTTTATCGTTACGGGAGTAAATTAAGTGCAGTCTCCCCCCCTCTATTAATGAATATTTCTCCGAGGTATAGTCACCGATATTTTCTTTTATAGATGGAGGTCTCCCAAGTATCGACAGAGATGAGATATCGTCGCCAATCGAAATTCCAGAGAGCGAATACTTTAATAGTTCCTTCGCCGGTCGTGGTACAGACCCAGTTGATATCTGGTATTCATGATCTGATATCGATTTCTCTTGCAGAAAATTACTGGCTGCAACAAGAACGATCACTAGATAAACAACAACAATCAGATCTTTATTTTTGAAAAAATCTTTTATAGAGGGTGGATTGAATTTGTGCGAATTCTTAGAGGGGTCGGGTTCCATTTGAGACTCTATCTAGCCTTCAGTATTTAGAAAGTCATTCGCCTTAATGGGGAAGTGATGAGTTGCTATTTCAATGATAAAGTTCATTCCCACTCGATCGTTGCAGGCGGTTTTCCAGAGATATCGTAGACTACTCGGTTGATGCCGCTTACTTCATTGATGATTCGGTTAGAAACTTTTCCTAGCAAGGAATAGGGTAACTCTGCCCAATGCGCAGTCATGAAGTCTTGTGTTTGGACCGCCCTTAATGCGACCACATACTCATAGGTGCGGCCATCACCCATCACTCCTACCGATTTTACGGGTAGGAATACGCTGAATGCTTGTGATGTCTTTTCATACCAGCCCGCGGCATGAAGCTCCTCGATAAAGATTGAATCAGCACGTCGTAATAGCTCGGCATATTCGTATTTAACTTCACCAAGAATACGCACCCCAAGCCCTGGACCAGGGAATGGGTGTCGGAAGACCATATCATGCGGCAATCCTAACGCAATCCCTAGCTCGCGCACTTCATCCTTGAATAATTCACGTAATGGTTCGAGCAATTTTAAATGGAGCGTGTCGGGCAGGCCGCCGACATTGTGGTGCGATTTTATGGTGTGTGCTTTTTTAGTCTTGCCACCGGCTGATTCAATTACATCCGGGTAAATTGTTCCCTGTGCTAACCACTTGGCATTTGGGATCTTGGCGGATTCGCGTTGAAAGACTTCGACAAACTCACGCCCGATGATACGACGTTTCTGTTCCGGGTCAGTGACACCCTGTAGATGTTTGAGAAATTCTACACTGGCATCGATATGGATCACCTTTAGCCCTAGATTCTTGGAGAAGGTGTCAATAACCTGTTCTGCCTCGTTCAGTCTCAGCAGCCCATTGTCCACGAATACGCAGGTCAGTTGCTTGCCGATGGCACGTTGGATCAGAACCGCCGCTACCGATGAATCCACCCCACCTGATAGCCCTAGAATTACTTCGTCCTTGCCCACTTGGGAACGGATCTTTCCGATTGCTTCATCGATATAATCAGGCATGTTCCAGTCAAAACCGATTCCGCAAATATCATGGACAAAACGCTCGATAATGGCTTTTCCTTGCAGGGTATGGGTGACCTCTGGGTGGAACTGAACACCATAGAATCTGCGTACTTCATCTGCCATAGCAGCGATAGGAGTGGCGGAGTTATTTGCCATGACACTGAATCCTTTAGGCATTACAGCTACTTTATCGCCATGGCTCATCCATACATCCAGAAATCGTTGTTCCTGCGAGTTAGAATGGTCATGAATGCCTTCCAGTAGAGCGGAATCTCCTTGTGACTGTATCTCGGCATAGCCGAATTCCCGTACTTTGGAGGTTTCAACAGTACCCCCCAGCTGTGCGGCCATGGTCTGCATGCCGTAGCAGATGCCGAGTACTGGAACTCCTAACTCGAACACGATTTGAGGGGCTCGTGGTGTCTCTTCCTCGGTAACTGAGGCGGGACTACCAGAGAGGATGATTCCTTGGGGGGAGAATTCTCGTATGAACTGATCAGTTACGTCGTAGGAATGAAGCTCGCAATAGACGTTGGTTTCGCGGATGCGGCGGGCGATCAGCTGTGTGTACTGGGAGCCAAAATCAAGGATAAGGATTTTTTGATGCATATCCCTCCTACTCCACGTGATAGTTCGGAGCTTCCTTGGTGATCTGCACGTTGTGCACGTGGGATTCGTGGATCCCGGCAGAGGTAATTTCAACAAACTCAGCCTTATTGTGTATTTCATCGATTGTGCCGCAGCCGAGATAACCCATGCCGGAGCGAACACCACCGATGAGCTGGTGGATGACTGCGATCACACTACCCTTGAAGGGAACGCGACCCTCTACACCTTCTGGCACCAGTTTTTCAGCGTCCCGCTCTGCCTGCTGGAAATAGCGGTCGCTGGAGCCTTGTTGCATGGCAGAAAGTGAGCCCATACCGCGGTAGGTTTTATAGGACCTACCTTGGAATAACTCAATATCTCCGGGGGATTCTTCAGTGCCAGCGAATAACCCCCCCAGCATGACCGAGTTGGCCCCCGCAGCAATTGCCTTGGCAATGTCACCTGAGTAGCGGATGCCGCCATCGGCAATCATTGGTACGCCCGTTCCGCTTAATGCGGCGGCGACATTCTGAATTGCAGTGATCTGAGGTACTCCAACTCCGGCAACGATGCGTGTAGTACAAATTGATCCAGGGCCGATACCGACCTTCACTCCATCGGCTCCATGGTCCACTAGTGCTTTCGCAGCCACTGCCGTGGCAATATTGCCACCAATCACCTGAATATGTGGGAACCGTTTCTTGACCCATTGGACCCGCTCAAGGACACTTTGTGAGTGGCCGTGTGCAGTATCTACAACGAGCACATCTACACCCGCTTCGGCCAATGCTTCGGCTCGTTCATCGCTGCCCTCGCCAACACCGATGGCGGCACCCACACGTAGACGTCCAAGATCGTCCTTACAGGCATTGGGGTGTTCAGATGTCTTGATGATGTCCTTTACGGTGATCAGACCACATAATTCGAAACTAGAATTCACTACCAACACTCTTTCCAATCGGTGTTGGTGAAGCAGTGCCATGGCCTCTTCACGGCTAGTCCCCTCCTTCACGGTCACCAGTCGGTCTTTCGGCGTCATGATGTCTCTGATAGGCTGGTCCAGATTGGTCTCGAACCGCAGATCCCGGTTGGTGACGATACCGACGACCTTAGACCCTTCCACTACCGGCAGACCTGAGATCTTGTGATGGCGTGTGAGATTGAGCACTTCCCGCACTGTCATGCTTGGGGGGATGGTGATGGGGTCCTTCACCACTCCGCTTTCGAACCGTTTGACCTTGGTGACATGGGCCGCCTGAGATTCTGTCGGCATATTCTTGTGGATGATGCCGATCCCACCCTCCTGAGCGAGGACAATTGCAAGCCGCGACTCGGTAACCGTGTCCATAGCTGCTGATACCAGTGGGATATTGAGAGAGATGCTGCGGGTCAGTTTTGTAGCAAGCTTTACATCACGGGGTAAAACTACGGAGTGGGCAGGAAGCAGCAAAACATCATCAAAGGTAAGTGCCTTCTGAACCAATCTCATAATAATGTCCTTTACAAAGCAGTATTATAGCTAAACCTATGGGTTCCAGGCAAACGGCCCGACTGAGCATAAATAGGCGGCCTATCTCGAGAGGGGAGGACGACGAAGTGCAATCGATTATTATCGTTTACTGATGTTGTGCTGCTTCTGTGGATTTACTTTTAGGTGTTTTTGCATCTTGAGCACGTCTTCTGCGCGCTTCTTTTGGGTCAATTGCTAATGGCCGGTAGATCTCCACACGGTCTCGATTGCGAAGGACCGTCTCAGGCCTGACCAGTTTCCCGAATATGCCTATCTTATTGTGAGACAGATCGACCCCGGATAGTATCTCCTTGATTCTTAAAAGTTCTACCACCTGTCCGGCTGTTGTGCCGATGGGTACGGTCAACTGATGCAGAGCTTGCTCATGCGGTAGGGCATAGATCACCTCGATCATGATCGGTTCGTTCATGTCTCTCCGTAAACCTGCTCCGCGCGTTGGACGAAAGCGTCTACGAAGCTATTCGCGATGATGAAGAATACTGGTCCTACCAGTTTCTCCAGTATTTTATGTGAGAAGGTATAGTGCAGACGGAATTCCACCTTGCAGGCATCCTCAGACAATGAGACGAATCGCCACTGGCCATCCAGATGTTCAAATGGTCCGTCCAGGAGTTTCATCTCAATCAATTCCGCCACCTTCCGGGTATTCTCGGTGGTGAAGCTGTGTTTGATGTGATGATAATCGATCATGACGGTAGCATGAGTAACGCGATCATCCTGCCGATTAACGGATGAACCTCCGCACCAAGGCAGGAATTTAGGATAGTCCTCAACCGCATCTACCAGTGCGAACATCCTGCTTGCAGAGTGACTTACCAGAACCGATTTCTCAATTTCAGCCATGAGATAAAGCACCTTGATCCAATGAGGTGGTATGGAAAAGCTGTTAAAATACATGAAACTCACGTGAAACTCACCAGCTTTCGTCTCCTACATCAGTCCACTTTGAAATCGGCGGGAATCCTGACCACAGCCAAACCGGGGGAACTTAGAGCTCATTGTCTAGATCGAAGTACATGAGCATCGTTCAGAATAAGAAAGCCTTTCACGATTATTTCATCGAGGAAAGGTACGAGACGGGCCTGATCCTCGAGGGCTGGGAGGTCAAGGCGATCCGTGCTGGACGAGTGCAGATTAAAGAGGCGTATGTCATTGTCCGTAATGGAGAATTATTCCTCATCGGATGCCATATCAGCGCTCTTCCAACAGCATCCACGCACATCGATCCGGATCCAGTACGGACTCGCAAGTTGCTACTACACGCTGGCGAGATCGAAAATCTCATCGGTCGAGTGGACCGTGCAGGATACACGCTGGTTCCTCTGGATATGCACTACAAGAGTGGTAAGATCAAACTTGAAATTGGTCTTGCCAAGGGTAAGAAGCAGCACGATAAACGTGAATCCGAGAAGCAAAAAGAATGGGTGCGTGACAAGCAGCGTCTCATGCGTGTGAAGTAACGCTTAAAATCTGTCTCAACTTTATTTTTCGAAGATATCCCGTCATGCAAAGATCGATTGCCGTCTGGTTATTGGCCTGTTGTGTTCTGGTATTTGCCATGGTGGTAGTTGGAGGCGTCACACGCCTGACCAACTCCGGACTATCCATCGTCGAGTGGCAGCCCATCATCGGCACCCTACCACCCCTCAGTCAAAGCGACTGGGAGGTGGTTTTCGAAAAGTATCATCAGACCCCTCAGTATAAAAAAGTTAATCAGGGAATGAGCTTAGATGAGTTCAAGGGAATTTTCTGGTGGGAGTACTTTCATCGCTTGCTAGGTCGAGGCATTGGATTAGCATTCTTCATTCCCTTTGTATACTTTGTGGCTCGCAAGGGGATTGATCTGCGATTGGGTCTGAAGCTAGCAGGAATATTTCTGTTGGGTGGTTTGCAGGGGGCAATGGGCTGGTACATGGTGAAGAGCGGCCTGGTAGACAACCCCCATGTCAGTCAGTACCGCCTGACAGCCCATCTTGGATTGGCCTTCATCATCTATGCTGCGATGCTCTGGGTAGCTCTGGGGCTACTCTTCCCTAAGGGATCATTACACGGAGACGAGCGATTGCAGAGTTTACGCCGTTTTTCGCGGGGACTGACCACGCTGATTTTTGTTATGATTTTATCCGGGGGCTTTGTTGCTGGAATCCGGGCGGGTCTTGCTTATAATACTTTTCCGCTGATGAATGGACAATTCATTCCGACGGATATATTCGTACTGGAGCCGTGGTATCGGAACTTCTTCGATAATATGGCAACAGTCCAGTTTAATCACCGCATGATTGCTTGGATGCTGGCATTTCTGGTCCCGCTGTTTTGGTTCAGATCGAGGAAGTTACCACTTCCACCGTCAACCCGGTTGGCTTGCAATCTACTGATCATCATGTTGGCGGTGCAGATTAGCTTAGGCATTGCCACCTTATTGCTGGTTGTCCCCCTGCACTTAGCGGCTGCGCATCAGGGTGGTGCGGTATTGTTATTTACTGCTGCTTTGTGGGTCAGTCACAGACTGCGCTAGCCCACCGTTGCCACCGCATTGATTGCTACTTGATTCGCATCCCGGGTTGTGCGCCTTCGTCAGGGCTTAAGAGATACAGCCCGCTGCCATCACCGGCTGCCAGAACCATTCCCTCCGATAGACCAAACTTCATCTTGCGTGGTGTAAGATTGACCACCATCACGGTCAGCCTTCCTTTCAATTTTTCCGGATCATAAGTGGACTTTATTCCCGCAAAGACGGTGCGTTGTTCGGTGCCAATGTCCAGCGTAAGTTTAAGCAACTTGTCTGCGCTCTCCACCAGTTCGGCGTTGATGATCCTCGCGACGCGTAAATCAATTTTAGTAAATTCATCGATACTGATGGTAGCGGGAGGGGTGATGGTTTCGATGATATTCTCCTGGTGTTGAGCATGCTGCTGGGGCGAATGCGGTTGATTGATAGTAGGAGTGAGACTTACCTTGCCAGCTTCAATCAGTGCAGCTGTTTGATGGGGATCGATACGGGACATGAGATGCTTATAAGGCAGAATTCGATCAAGTCGACATTTAGAAATCGCGGCCCAATCTAGTGACTGCTCAAGACCTAGAAGATCGGTTTCAACGCGCCGAGCCAGATTTGGAAGAACCGGCTTTAAGTAAATGGTGAGCATCACAAATGCGCGGATGGCAGCGCTACAGACGACTTGCAACCGGTCTTTTTGTGTCGCATCTTTGGCGAGTTCCCAGGGTTTATTCTCATCGACATATTGATTGGCGATATCCATTAGTCGAGTGATCTCGCGCACAGCCTTGCCATAATCTCGCTCAGTATAGTAAATCGCGATAGTCTCACTAGCGGCAACCAGATTTTTTTCAAGGTTAATCTCTGCAACCGAAGAGGACTGGCCAGAAAGGGGTAGGAGACGCCCGTCGAAGTGTTTCGTGAGAAATCCCGCGCAACGACTGGCAATGTTGATGTACTTTCCAATCAAGTCAGAGTTTACCCGTGTAGCAAAGTCCTCCAGATTCAGATCGATATCTTCCATGGTGGCATTAAGTTTGGCAGCATAGTAGTAGCGTAGCCATTCTGGATTAAGTCCCTGCTGCAAGTAACTCTCGGCGGTGATGAAGGTGCCGCGAGATTTGCTCATCTTCTCGCCATTTACAGTCAGGAAGCCGTGCGCGAAGATTTTGCTCGGTGTGCGGTACCCCGCATTTTCCAGCATTGCCGGCCAGAACAATGCATGGAAGTAGAGGATATCCTTGCCAATGAAGTGGTATAGCTCGGTAGTTGAATCTTTCTTCCAGAATTCATCAAAATCGATACCCTTATCGCCGCACAGTTTCTTAAAGCTGCCCATATAACCAACCGGCGCATCAAGCCATACATAGAAATACTTCCCTGGCTCACCTGGAATTTCAAAACCGAAGTACGGTTCATCCCGTGAAATATCCCAATCAGAGAGCTTATTCTCGCCCGTCTCTCCGAGCCACTCTCGCATCTTGTTGGATGCCTCATTCTGAAGTGTGCCAGAGGTGGTCCATCTACGCAGAAAGTTTACGCAGCGGTCATCCGATAGCTTGAAGAAGAAGTGATCCGAGGCCTTTCTGACAGGAACGGCGCCCGTTACTGCAGAATATGGATTTTTTAGATCGGTGGGGGCATAAGCCGCACCACAGGACTCGCAGTTATCGCCATACTGGTCTTTAGCGCCGCATTTGGGACACTCACCCTTGATAAAGCGGTCAGGCAGGAACATTTGTTTGACCGGATCATAGAACTGTTCGACAGCACGTGACATAATCAGTCCAGCGGCCTTCAGTCTTCCGTAGATACCCTCAGCATAATGCCGAGTCTCAGGGGAATGGGTGCTGTAATAGTTATCGAATTCGATATGAAAGCAGGTAAAGTCGCGCAGATGCTCACCATGCACTCGTGTAATTAGGGCTTCGGGGGTGATGCCCTCTATCCCGGCACGTAGCATGATAGGTGTTCCATGAGTATCGTCCGCACATACATAATGCACCTCATGTCCTTGCATTTTCTGGAAGCGGACCCAGATGTCGGTCTGAATGTATTCCACCAGGTGGCCGAGGTGAATGCTGCCATTGGCATAGGGCAGGGCGGAGGTGACCAGAATCTTTCGCTTACTCATCAAATGTCTGTAAGAATTCATTAAACACAGATTGTAACAAACTGTATAACCCAACCCGATATTTGTTAATATTCGGGGCGTTTAAAGGCCGGTTATTTGCGTTTCAGTATAAGGGAGTTACAGCGTGGTTATTTCGGAGCAGCAGGTGCAGTCCGTACTCAGTGAGATCACCGATCTTAGCACCGGTAAGGATTATGTAACGAGTAAGGAGGCACGAAATATCAGGATAGATGGCTGCAATGTTGCGCTCGATATTGTGTTGGGTTATCCGGCTAAGAGTGTAATCCAGAGCATCCGAAAACAGGTGACCGATAAGCTTGCAGCCATCCCTGGCATTGGGTCTGTGAATGTAGACGTCTCTAGTAAGATTGTCTCTCACAGCGTGCAACGTGGGGTGAAGCTTATTCCGGGAGTTAAGAATATTATCGCAGTGGCCTCCGGCAAGGGGGGTGTTGGAAAGTCTGCCACTGCGGTGAATCTGGCCTTGGCGCTCGCCGCGGAGGGGGCCTCTGTTGGTATCCTAGATGCTGACATCTATGGGCCCTCGCAACCGCAGATGCTTGGCATTACAGGCCGTCCTGAATCGCTTGATGGCAAGAATTTGGAGCCGATGATGGCGCATGGCGTCCAGGCGATGTCAATCGGGCTCCTGGTCGATACCGATTCACCCATGGTGTGGCGCGGGCCGATGGTGACTCAGGCATTGCAACAGTTACTCAACGAGACCCGTTGGGATAATGTTGACTATCTCATCATCGATATGCCTCCAGGGACCGGCGATATTCAGCTGACACTGGCGCAGAAGGTGCCGGTTACGGGTGCTGTCATTGTCACTACACCCCAAGACATTGCACTGCTAGATGCGCGCAAGGGTCTTAAGATGTTCGAAAAAGTGGGTATTCCGATCATCGGTATCGTTGAGAATATGAGTACTCATATCTGCTCCAATTGCGGCCATGAGGAGCATATTTTTGGTGCGGGCGGTGGTGATAAGATGTGCAAGGATTACAGTACAGAGTTACTAGGGTCGTTGCCGCTAGATATCAGGATCCGAGAGCAAACAGATGCCGGCAGGCCCACCGTGGTGGCGGACCCAGACGGACAGGTGGCAGAGATTTATCGCAGTATCGCCCGCCGTATCGCGGTAAAGGTTGACGAATTGTCTCAGGATTACTCAGAATTATTCGCCAAGATCGTGATTGAGGATAATTGATCAGGCCGATGAGTAAGCACAATTAGAGAGTCTGCAGGGATGGGTCATATCACATCTATTTATACTTCAACTTTATTGCCCTTTAAGAGATGACGATAAAATCTGACAAGTGGATCCGGCGCATGGCGATGGATCACGGCATGATAGAACCCTTTGAGCCGAATCAGGTTAAGGAGGCTAACGGTCACAAGATTGTCTCCTATGGGACATCGAGCTATGGGTACGATATCCGCTGCTCAGACGAGTTCAAGCTGTTTACTAATATCAACTCGACCATCGTCGACCCCAAGAATTTTGATGCTAACTCATTCGTAGATGTAAAGAACGATGTCTGCATCATCCCGCCTAATTCCTTTGCACTAGC
>Ga0209553_1001905_pt1 | contig 10317 bp, 9 predicted proteins | sample LauGreFBDMM110DN_2_FD_188217 | JGI IMG/M metagenome (GOLD analysis project Ga0209553, IMG submission 188217) | Freshwater lake microbial communities from Lake Michigan, USA - Fa13.BD.MM110.DN (SPAdes) (version 2) | ecosystem: Environmental > Aquatic > Freshwater > Lake | place: Lake Michigan, USA...
ATCCTGGGCACCGCTCAGGGCAACGCCGTTAAGGATTTGATCGAGGCAGATTCAGCGAATAGGCCCCTCATCCGGCCTCCGGCCACCTTCTCCCCCTTGCCAGGGGGAGAAGGGACTTCGAGAAAACCGGTGAAAGCACAACGATGAATTCTTAACGGCGTTACGCTCAGGGGGCCTCCTGCTCGACAACTCGAAACACGTCATTGCTCTTGAACACAGCCCGCGGTCGATCGACCGGCTTAAACTCGATATGACAATCCATCAGAACGCCGACGGTGGCATCCTCAGGGATCTGAATTTCCACACGCACAGTGTTACCATCTCGTTCGATCGATAAGGCTTCAAACGGACCAATCTGAACCCAGTCCGGTTTGCCCTCGGGTACAGGAGCTCGATTCGCTTTTTCAGGAGCCAGTTCAATTGTCAGCAAATGCTTCTTTCCAGCCACCGCACTGCCGGGACGAACAGACGCGATGACCTTGGGCTGACGACTTTCGCCTTCGGTATTGTCCTCAATCGCACCTTCCTGTGATCGTCGCGGACCTCGCATGTTCGCAGGATCAGGAACTCCTGCATAACCTCCAAGCACATACGGAAAACGGCCCGGAGTGACGTGATAGTGATAACCTCTAATATCATCGGAGTGTCCATTGCAGACATCCAGTGCCTTGTCACCCGTCAGGTCTCGCGCCATGACATCGTCAGCTTCATATGGCCCGTAAACTGGAAATCCGTCGAACGCAAAACCGATCACAGGTGAATGCCGTTTGCCATCATCACGGAACGGCGACTTCACGCAGACCGGGTACTTGTGATAATGATACATGCCGCGTCGTTCGGGATGCCCACAACACGAATCTAGCCACACTTCCGAATATCCTTCCACCGCATTCATGCCGCCTGCTTCGAATGGATTGAAGAATACCACACCATTCAATGCCACTCCGATCGGCCCCATCGGAACTCGCGTAACGTGGTCGTTCAGCTTTGGTTCGAACGGCAGTCGAAACTCAAATTTCTGAACTTTGATGCTATTCGGATTGCCTGAATTGGGGAACACGGCAGTCGGATGATTCGGATATCCTTGGCTGTCGAGAATGATGTGCGTTGCATCGTGCCGCACGATCAGGTTGTCGATCCCGTCGTTATTCGAATCCTGGCGATGATACGAAAATAGGTCCAGATATTGATCGGCGTCTTTGTAGTAATAAACTGCTGGCTCCGCGTTGCTGACATACCACGAGCCCGCAAGGTGTTTCAGCGAAGCCGGATCAACATCATCTGCGATCACGATCATGGTGCCGCACAATGCCCACAGACACGCAACAAACAAGTCAGTATTACGGAACATGCTTATTCTCCAGAGCTTGATCCGTCGAGCTATCTGAAAGCGGCAGGCGAACGACGAACGTAGAACCCTCACCAACAATTGAATCACAGGAAATACTGCCGTTGTGCGATTCAACGAGACTCTTGCAGATTGACAGCCCAAGACCACTGCCGCCGTATCTTCGCGAACGTCCTGTATCGACACGATAGAATCGAGCGAACAGATGAGGCAGATGCTCGGCTGCTATCCCACAGCCGCTGTCTCGAATCGATAATACAGCGTCAGTGACTTCGTTTCGAACCTCGACAAAAATCTTTCCGCCCCGCGGGGTATGCTGAATCGCATTGCTAATCAAATTGACGGGAACTTGCACCAGAAATCGAATATCGGCATTAACCCCGACCATCATTTCCGGCGCTGCACATTCCAGCTCAAGCCCCGCGGATAACGCTCTGTCCTGAAGTTGAGCCACCGCATCTTCAACCACGCTCCGCAGGTCAATTGTCTGCCGTCGCAGCTCGGCCTGATCAGAATCGGTGCGCGCCAACAACAGGAGCCCATCGACCAGAGACCGCATCCGTTCCGAAGATTGTAGACATGTTTCGAGCGTCTGTTGATACCACTCAACCGACCGCGATTGCGACAATGCAAGTTCCATTTGTGATTGAATTACGGCCAACGGCGTCCGTAATTCATGTGATGCATCGGCAGTGAATTGAGTCAGGCGATCAAATGATGTCTCAAGACGCTCAAAAGTACCGTTTAGGACTGATGCTAGTTGCACGAGTTCCTGATCAAGCCGACTCGTGTCGATCCTGCGGTTGAGATTTGCGGCAGAGATCTGTGCGGCAGTTTCAGAAATCATCTGAATCGGCTGCACCATGCGTCCCGAAATCCACCAACCTCCAAGAATCCCAACCAAGAATGTCCCGACCGCCATCCCAGCAATCTGGAATCCAAATTGATGCAGGTTGGCCATGTCGTTTCTCATGGGACGCCGCACAAGGATTGTCGCCTCTTGTGGCCCCTTCATCACGGCGTCGATATAACCTTTCCCTCTGAACACTCGCGGAGGAAGAGCAACACCTGTCGGCATCTGCATGTCGAACACGGGATCCCCTTCAACGCCATCACTCCGAGCCAGCACAGATCCATCACGCCGCCAAACAGTAAATGCCATACGATCAAGCGGCGGTTGTACTTTATCATCCTCCAAAAACGATTCTGGTGGACGGACAAAATCCAGAGGTCCTAGAGGCCCCAGACGGCCTTTAGGTCCCATGGGAGATCTTGGTCCACGATCACCGGGTGGCCCCATCCCTGGCCTTCGAGCGCCGGGCGGTCGAAACTGCAACTCTGGTGGCAGTGGCCCTAAGCTGAAGTCTGATGAAAACTGATCGGCACCTCGCTCACTCGGCGGATTCATCTGTCCTGCATCACGCATCGGGCCTGGCCGTACACCGCGAAGGCTGACATCCAAATATCGGGCCGTCGAAACCGCCTGCAAAGTTGCTCGTTCATTCACATCGCGATCAGCGCGCCAATACACAAGGAAGCCAAACACAACAATCGACACCGCATAAACTGCGCCGTACCACCATTGCAATCGCCCCCGGATTGACCTAATCATGGAGGATGTACCCCTGTCCGCGACGCGTAGTGATGAAATCTTTCCCGAGTTTTCGTCTGAGATTCGAGACGTGAACATCCACTAGATTGGACAGACTGTCGTCGCTTTCGTCGAACAATTTCTCGTAAATCTGAGTCCGCGTCACGACTTTCCCGCGATGCAACGCCAACAGTTCCAGCAGCGAGAATTCCCGCGGCGTCAGCTGGAGCGATGTCTCACCGCGAGTCACCGTTTTGGCCGTGGTATCAACCGTCAACTCTCCCACGTCAATCTGGGAGGATGCCAGTCCCAACGAACGCCGAATGAGAGCCCGCAGTCGCGCCTTCAGTTCGACCAGATGAAACGGCTTAGCAAGATAATCATCCGCACCGCCGTCAAGTCCTCTCACGCGATCGTTGATTCCATCACGAGCAGTCAGAATCAGCACCGGCGTCTTATGAGTTGTTCGTAACTTCTCGAGGACTTGCCAGCCCGTCAGTTTTGGCATGAGGAGATCGAGGACAATCGCGTCGTAGTTCCAACTCGTTGCTTTATACAATCCTTCTTGCCCATCAGCGGCTTCATCGACTGCGTACCCGTCCTCTCGCAGGACTTGTGCAATTGTGCGGAGTAAATCAGGTTCGTCTTCAACAACAAGCACACGCATGGTGAACAACTTTGAGGTGAGGCCTGCAACTAAGTCACCCCGGCGAACTTGCACCTGCCGGTCGCTGGGTCGCAGTCATCGTACAAACCTGTACCTGAAGTCAGCATGAAGACGCGAAGATATTTTTGGGGTGACCCGTAAATCTCGGCGTAGCTGCCGCACTCGACAATCACAGGAAGCAGGGAACCTTCGCAGGCGTTCGGTGTGATGCATCGCGCGTTATTGAGTGACAAAAATTGGTGAGCGGCATGCGTTAGCTTGCCGGTACAAAAGCGAGGAACCATTGGGCTTCCGCCGCTCTGCTCGCCGGCCTCATTTTCGGCCGCGCGGGGCATAGCCAAGATCGTAAACCGTGGCTTGCCCTGCCAAAAATGCAGGGTATGCAGTTGCGAAAGTACCTCAGAGCCGCAGAAAACCTCAGCAACGTGTGCATCGGCACGGAATATCCTTTTTTTTGACAGGGCACGGAAACTGCTTTCTGTCACTGAGACTTCACAGAAACGGTAAGGTGAGACGAATTGTCACCCAATTCAACGTCAGGACTCTACGTTTCGATGATTTGGCGATTAATTCCAGTTCATACCTTGGAGTGTTTCAGTCATGGCATTTGATCCTCGGAAACTCACAATCAAGGCTTCGGAAGCGATTCAGCGTGCGCAGGAACTGGCGGAAAAAAAACAGCACAGAATTCTTCGACCCCTGCATTTGTTGAAGTCGCTGCTCGACGAAGAAGGCGGTTTAATGACGTCGCTGCTACAAAAAATTGGAGTCAAGATTCCCCAGTTGCAGAAAATGGTTGACGGCGAGCTGATGCGATTACCGCAGTCAACTTCGTCAGCAGGCGAAGGCATCAATGCGGGACCGGAAGCCATGAAGGTTCTCAATGCCGCGAAAAAACAGGCGGATACAATGGGAGACGAATACACATCAACAGAACATCTTCTGCTTGCGTTGACGCAGGTGGAAGATCAGGCGAAACGCTTGCTGCAACTCAATGGTGTTGATGAACGAGATTTACTGGAGGCGGTGAAGGGCATTCGAGGAGGACAAAAAGTGCAGGACCAAAACCCCGAAGACAAGTTTCAGGCGCTCGAGAAATATGGTAAGGATCTTGTCGTTCTGGCTCGTGAAGGCAAAGTGGATCCGGTGATCGGACGCGACACCGAAATCCGCCGCGTGATTCAGGTGCTTTCGCGACGCCGCAAGAACAATCCCGTGCTCATCGGGGAACCAGGTGTCGGCAAGACAGCCATCGTTGAGGGGCTTGCCCATCGCATCGTGCTAGGCGATGTGCCGCAAAACCTGAAGAACAAGCGTGTCTTCGCGCTGGACATGGGCGCGCTGGTGGCCGGAGCGAAGTACCGCGGCGAATTTGAAGATCGACTGAAGGCCGTGCTGAAGGAAGTGCAGGCGTCCAACGGACAGATCATCATGTTCATCGACGAACTGCACACGGTCATTGGTGCTGGTAATGCAGAAGGTGCGATGGATGCTGCCAATCTACTCAAACCCGCGCTGGCTCGGGGTGACTTGCACTGCGTCGGCGCGACTACGCTCGATGAATACCGAAAGCACATTGAAAAGGATGCGGCACTCGAGCGACGATTCCAGCCGGTGATGGTACAGGAACCTAATGTTGAAGACACAATCTCAATTTTGCGGGGCTTAAAAGATCGCTACGAAAGCCATCACGGAGTTCGTATCACCGATGACGCGATCATCGCAGCAGCGACCCTATCGGACCGCTACATCAGCGATCGCTTTCTGCCCGACAAAGCCATCGATCTTGTCGACGAAGCTGGCAGCCGCTTACGCATGGAAATCGATTCGATGCCCGTCGAAATTGACGAAGCCACTCGTCTCTTGACGCGCATGCAAATTGAAGCAGCGGCCCTAGTCAGGGAGACTAGCGATGAAAGCCACGAACGGTTGCAAGATCTGCAGCGTCAGATTGCTGAGCGAGAGGAATCCACCAGCGAGTTGAAAGCTCGTTGGGAAATAGAAAAGGCGGCAATTTCCGGGATCAAGCCCCTGCGAGAAAACATCGAACGGCTGCGGACGGCATTTCAACAGGCCTTTTCAAGGGCTCAGCAAACGCTGCTCAACGAAGATTTCGTCGATGCGCAGAAAACTGAACAACAACTCAAAGACGCTGAAATGCAATTGCAGGTGATGGAGCAGAAATCCGCCGAGCTCAGTCCAAATAAAGAACATCGGCTGCTACGGGAGGAAGTCACCGCAGATGATATTGCCCGCGTCGTCAGTCTCTGGACGAACATCCCAGTGTCCCGCATGATGCAGGGTGAACGTGAAAAACTGTTGCGGATGGAAGATGAAATCCATAAGCGAATGATCAATCAGCACGAAGCGGTCGAAGCCGTCTCAAACGCTGTTCGTCGAGCACGATCGGGCATGGGAGATCCGAACCGTCCCATTGGGTCATTTATGTTCCTTGGCCCGACAGGCGTTGGAAAAACAGAGTTGTGTAAGGCCTTAGCCAACTTCATGTTTGATGATGAACGCAATATGGTGCGCATCGACATGAGCGAATTCATGGAACGTCACAGTGTCGCCCGGCTGATCGGCGCACCGCCAGGATATGTCGGTTACGAAGAAGGCGGACGACTGACCGAGGCTGTTCGTCGAAATCCCTATTGTGTGATCCTGCTCGATGAACTTGATAAAGCTCACCGTGACGTGTTCAATATTCTACTGCAGCTTCTGGACGATGGTCGCCTGACCGACAGCCAAGGGCGAACGGTAGATTTTACGAATACGATCGTGGTGATGACGTCCAATATCGGCAGTCAGGCGATTCAGGAATTGTCAGGCGACGCCGATGAAATAGAAATCCGTAATCGAGTCATGGATGCACTGCAGCGACAGTTTCTGCCTGAGTTCCTGAATCGTGTGGACGAGATTATTATATTTCATCCCCTTGGACGCAGCGAAATCCGTGAGATTGTTGATCTCCAGTTGCAGCGTCTGAACAACCAGCTTGAAAAGAATGGCTACAAACTGGAGGTTTCTGATAAGGCAAAACAACTGCTCGCCAATGAAGGTTACGACCCCGCGTACGGGGCGCGCCCGTTAAAGCGTGTCATCCAGCAGCGTCTGCAAAACGCCTTGGCCAATGAACTGCTGGCGGGGACATACACGGCCGGGGATACAATTGAGATCGACGCCGCGCAGGATGGATTCGTGTTTACGAAGAGGTGAGGCGCAGAGGCAACGTATGTGCCCTGCATCTGCGTCTGCGAAAAATCCGAGGCAGACGCCGATGACCGCGTGGTTTAGTCTCAACACAAAACAGGGCCCACGCTGACGTCAATCCGACTCGTTGGGCTTTTCAAACCGATCTCGCCACCATTCTGGAGTATTACCGCGTCAATTCGGACCACTGCCTGACGATTGATGTCTGTTCTCCTGCGGTTATTTTCCAGGAGGTTGATTTTGCGACGATTTGATTTTTCCTCGGCGAACAAGCAAGTACAATCCGGTATTCTGCGACTTGGCAACGGCCAATTTCTGTTCCCGGCTTTTCTCAGGAGTTCGTTGACGATGTTCTTACGAAACTGTCTCCAGACGTCTTTGTCTGCCATCGCCTTGTTCGTTGCTGCAAACTCCGCTGCCGCCCAGGAATGGAAGAGCGGTGTGGAATGGCAGGAGCCGCCACGGGTGACGCCTCAAGCGACCAACGATGCACCTCCTTCCGATGCAATCGTACTGTTTGACGGTACGAATCTGGACCAATGGGACGACGGAGCAAATTGGCTGATCGCAGACGGTGTCGCTATCCCGCAAAAATCTCAGATTATGTCAAAGCAACATTTTGGCGATCTGCAGCTGCATCTCGAATGGTCCTCTCCGACGGAAATTCGTGGCGCAGGACAGGGACGAGGCAACAGCGGAGTTTTTCTAATGGGGCATTACGAAGTGCAAATTCTAGATTCGTTTGAGAATCCAACGTACTTTGACGGCCAAGCCGGTTCGATCTACAAGCAGACCCCACCTTTAGCCAATGCCATGCGAAAGCCCGGCGAATGGAACTATTACGACATCGTATTCACTGTGCCGAAGTTTAAAGGGAACGGCGATATTGATCAGCCTGGACATGTGACATTGATTCAAAATGGAGTCCTCCTGCTTAACCATTTTGAATTAATGGGGCCAACCAACTTTATTGAAGCGCCGCACCATCAGCCACATGCCGAGACTGGCCCGATCTCACTGCAATTCCACGGGGATGCTGTCAGATTCCGCAACATCTGGGTTCGCGAAATCAAACCAACCATCGGCCATCGCACTGGCCCACCGTTCAATATCCAGCCAAAGAAAGAAGAATCTAAACCAGAAGCGACTGATGAAAATAAAGATACTGAGGAGCCCGCCGAGGAGGTTAAAACATCGCTCTAACACTTTGGTCAAAGTTGTCAGTCGGATTAAAATTCTCCTTCGCCGCACGCCTCTCATCCCAAGTCTTCGGGATGCTGAAGCAGCATCTACGTGCACCTCTAAAAACGGCGAATCCTGTCACCTATTTTTGTAAACGTCAACCTGCGATGAGACCGCAATTTGATTCAAGGAACGCTGATCCAAATGGACACACACGATTACCTGATTGATCATGCAGATTTCGACTGGAAGACCCTCTTGGGTTCATGGGAATGGCTCCTCGAAGACGACATGGAAGTGGCGCCATGGCTTGTCAGTCGTTTTGGGGATTTGTTCTTTGTGGACGAACGCGGCATCGTGAACTGGCTTAACATTAGCGACGGTGAAGTGACCGAAGTCGCAACCAGTGAGGCTGAGTTTGTGGAACTGCTCAATGTAGAAGACAACGTTGCGGATTGGTTCCTGCTGCCGCTCGTCGATGAAATGTCGGAAGCCGGAAAGACACTCGGCCTAGGTCAGTGTTACGGTTTCAAATCTCTGCCGGTGCTCGGTGGCGAACTCGAATTCAATAATGTGACCATTCTGTCGATCACTGATTACTGGGCTTTCTGCGGCCACATTCACGCTCAACTTGACGGCCTCCCTGATGGGACAGAGGTTGATATCGATATTCCGGAACTCTGAAAATGCCGGAACAATCCCTTTACGGGAGGATCGCTCTTACGTGCCACCGCACTTCATCTCCTGATCTCGGGTCATGCTCAACGCAGGCCAAAGATGACGTATGCCAACGCCATGGCGACATTTATCTCCGTCTGATGCACATTCTTGTACGTCTTCGCTTGTTCTACGTGGCTCTTCGTCGTCGCGAATGGGAAGAATCTGGGACAAGAATGGCCACGATGCGGCAGGGGCCGCAAACCCCCTCATCCGGCCTCGCGGCCACCTTCTCCCCTGACGACAGGGGAGAACCCCTGACGACAGGGGAGAAGGGACAGGACGAAAGCGCTTTTCAAAGTCGCGCGCCGCCTCCGGCGACGCTCCTAATTCTTAACCACAGAAGCACAGAAACACAAAGGGTAAAAGTGCTAAGCGTTATTTCTTCATCCGCTTTCGATAAGCCACGAGTGCCAGACCTACTAAGCTTAATACTCCGAACGTACCAGGCTCCGGAACTGATGCGGAAGAAGAAAGACTTGCGACACGGAAACTACCGTTAATGATCTCGGCCGCGGGGTCGACACTGTACCGGATCAAAGACGACAATTCGCCGGAATCGAAGTCCCAGCTGCCACCATGGACCCCACGAGCAGACGAACCGGAACTGTTGTTCAGGTCATAGGCCGTTTCTTCCCACTCATACACATTGCCGCCAAGTCCCATGATCCCGTAAGGACTCAGGCCACCGGCCTGCGTGACGTCTGCAGGGCCCTTAAGGGTGGATGGCCCATAGACCGCGGTGTTGTCTGCTATGCCGCTGGCCACTGCCGTGGGAGCAGTGTTACTTCCGTTCGGAAAATCGAAATAGGTACTCGTAGTCGGATTGTAGTACGCAGCTTTGTACCACTCGTCCATGCTCGGCAAAACGTACGTTGCACGAAGGTTACGGTATGGATTCGAAGCGTCATAACCTGCATCGCCTGAAACCCACAATTCGATGTTGTCATGCACGCCGCTGGTTGTGAATTTGTACGCCGCTGATCCGCCTGTGCTCGTGTTCAGCCAGTTCGTGAAACGGGCCGCTTCGTTCCAATTCACAGAAGTCGCTGGCTTGTCAGCACGGCGATTGTCCGTCGTGATTTGCAATGACTGTGAAGCATTAAACTTCGTGATCATATCCTCAGACACATCGTACTTGCCCAATCCGTAAGCGTAACCCACTGCTCCGGCTAGATTCGGGGAACCCGTCGTATCATCCGCGTTGCCGGCGTCGCCGATGTCCACGAAATTCATCGTGAACTGATTGCCACCGGTCCCAAACGTGATGAGGCCAGCGGTTGCATAACTCTGCGAAAGACAGGTCTGATGATTGATCCTGAAGCCCGCCAAACGCTGATCGGGATTGGCCAGATCGAAGGAGCCTGCAAGAAGCTGATCGGTCGCCGCCTGAAACAAACCGGTGCCCGTTGGAAAGTCCGCCGAGTCAACCGCATGGGGGGGGGCTTTGCTCCATCATCTACAGCGATCACTGGAAACATTACAGGAACGCGGCATAAGACATTCCACGCAAATAGGCGACTGCACCCTTTGCCGAGGGAGGCAGGAACTCCCGCGAATAAATTGACTTCAGCGTTCGAATGTGACACACTCACGTTT
>Ga0209553_1001906_pt1 | contig 10315 bp, 8 predicted proteins | sample LauGreFBDMM110DN_2_FD_188217 | JGI IMG/M metagenome (GOLD analysis project Ga0209553, IMG submission 188217) | Freshwater lake microbial communities from Lake Michigan, USA - Fa13.BD.MM110.DN (SPAdes) (version 2) | ecosystem: Environmental > Aquatic > Freshwater > Lake | place: Lake Michigan, USA...
CCGGATTTGGCACACCACACCACTCACCACACCAAGCCACCGCCTGGTCCACACCAATCCACGCTCCGCCGCATGTGCCATCTCTACAGCGCAGGATTGCCACCCCAATGTCTGTTCAAACTCCAGTTCCGGGATCGGCTCTGCATCGACACCTGCATTGTGCACCAACCGATCATGCCCGGCTTCCGCTCTCAGATTTTCCGTCTGGTCAAACTCAAGTTCAGGGATTGCCTCAAACACCGCTACCGGAGCAGCCAGCTCCTGCGCAATCTTCATCTCCAGCGGCGGTGAGCGCGCTGGGGCGATTGCCGGGCCACTTGCTGGGCAATACTTTCTAAGAGGGTAAGAGCAGAATCCCGCCTACCCACCTTTTGGCAAGGGTCGAGGCAGGATCCTTCGCCTTCGGATTACTTTGGAACCGACGGTTTATAGACGGATTTTGCCCGTGCCAGATATTCGGGGAATAGATTGTGGGTGGGCCACGTGGTCACGGCATTGGTAGTTGCGTGCAATCCATCATCGATCGCATTGTAGGCCAAGCCTGAAATGTCATCGCGCTGATTGAACAAGACGCACCAGTTTGTTTTGTCAAATCCGCGCCGGACCACTAAGGTATAAGTGCCGTCCAAGCTGCCGTCGTGGTAGGTATTGCGATTGCCGCCGCCCCAATCGCGCACCATCCAGCCGCAGCCGTAATACTCGTCTCCCGGCGTGTAACTCGCCTCGGGAAAGTTTTTGGGGAGACCAAACATGGTCGCAATCGACGTCGAGTCTAGGATGGGACTGGTCGCCGGGTCATCAAAACTGGCCGCAAAGCGAGCCATATCGACCGCCGAGGCCAGCCACCCGCCGTGCGCGTCCATATTGTTCAGATTCCAACGGCCATACGGAGCCCCGCTGTACTGCGAGTAGTACTTCACCTCGTTCCGTAGCCGGTAGCGCAGCAAGGACCGCCCCAGGGTGGGGCGGTTGAGTGAGAGCGGGGTCCATACCATTTGGTTAACCGCTCTCAGGTAGGATTGGTCTGTCACCGCCTCGATTACCCGTCCCAGCAGGCAGTAGCCGTAATTGCTGTAGGCATAGGTTGTGCCGGGGGTATATTGCATGGATTTCCCGGTCATATAAGACAGGATATTGGCCTGTGAAATTGGCAAAGACACCCCCTGCGCATCCGCAATGATGGCATCTCTGAACATGGGATCATAGGTCGAGTCGCGATCCCACCCGCCAAGGTGCTGGAGGAGATCTCGGATGGTGACGTCTGCCAGGCCCGCGGCGGTAGTCTGGCCGGGGGGAGGGGTGAGAGTGATGCGGTTCACGAGTTTATCGTCCAAAGAAAGCCCCCGCTCCTGTACCAATCGCAGCACAGCCACCGCTGTGATCGGTTTGGACAGGCTGGCGATGCGGAACAACGAGGTGGGCTGAACGAGCAGGTCTTGCGGGTCTTCAGTATAGGTATACCCGCGCGCCAACACCAGGCGCCCATTGCGAGTCACCGCCAAAGCGCCCCCTGAGATATTGCGGGCCTGCATGAAGTTGCTCACGGTAGTATCGAATCCGGCCAACTCCGGAACGGAAAGCCCACTAGCCGTCCAGGTCCGGGCCTGTGAACGCGCCGCGTGAACCACGTCTACTGGTGCGAGCACTATGGCCGCACCTGCCAACTTCAAGAATTTACGTCGCGAAAGGGTTGTTTTCATTGGTGTTTTATCACGTTCAATAATTTACGAAACGCAGCGCGGGTGGTGTAGGCGCCATCCGGGGACACCCACGCTTATTCGGTCAGGGCGTAGCCCAATAGGATGAAGGCAAGGATGAAGAGACTGTATCAGCATCGATGTTCAGCAGCCCAAGCCGGGTTTTCATCCCAGCGGTCATAAAAAGAATTCCGGCATCCATGGTGGCAGATTACATTACCGCCGGCCACGCCAGTGCCTGATCCACACCAATCCGCGCGCCACCGCGCCAGCCACGTCTCCAAATTCTGCTGCACCACTAAATACGCCTCACTCTGCTCTGGCCGCCGGCGCTGATACACCACAGCCTGCGACAACCGGCATTTTTATCGAAGCTAAGCCACACGGACTACATGTCAGCCATTATCAGGTTCTTGAGGATGGGCCTCAGGGGCCGGTCGGACTTTAGGAGGGCGAACCAGCTCTTTTGGTTGCTTAGACTGTACGAATCAGGTGGTGGTTCCTGGCTCGTTGGACCTATATGTATGCGCGATAGCGCCAGCCAGTGGTTGCCGCAATTTGAACATCTGTCTGGGGCATGCGATCACCGAAGCCCCAGACAATCCAGCCTAATGTTTATTTTGGTGGAAGCACGGAAGTGCAAAACGAACACCTTTTTGCGGCAGCAGGTATTTTGCTCAAGCACTCAGGGCATGCTATGACTTTTGATTTTTCTGGCTCCGCTTTCGCCCAAGGCAGAATGTTCAAGTTACCCGTCCTATGGAAATGGTTCATTCCCCGGAAGATCAACACTGTCAGGTTGTAAAGAACAACTATTGAAAATATTGTGTCAATAAGGGTAACGTCGGAAGGAAATCCTGACAGAACCAGTGAACGCGCACCAAAAATTCCCAGAATCACGGCGCCAGAATTCAACACGAGTTGGTCAAAAGGCTGGGTGACCATCGTATAGAGTGCAACTATCACTGTCAGCAACACAAGAATCGTGACCACGATTTTCAGAAACACTGGGCGTTCGAAATACATGATCACGGCATTGGCGTATTCAAACTCAGCCTTCGCAGGCTTCACCGTCGTGGGGTCAATCACTCGCAAATCCGTCATGTGCAGTCGTGCGATCTGTTCATCCAGTGTGATCAACAATTGCCCCTTGGTTTCCTCAGGCGTCAGCACCTTAGGCTTTTTATCCGCTCCAGTGCGCTCAATCACAACACCAAGGCCGATGTGGTAATAATCAAAGGGGTACTTCAGGACACTTCCCCGTAGTGGCAAGGTGATTATTGCAGAAATCTCAGAACCAGAATGGGGCAATATCACCGATGCTGAGGCCGGCATGCTGTTCGCTTTTGAATCGTCCTCGTCAATTTGAAAAAAAAGGATCCTGTCGGTGTAGTCCTCACAGTCCTTTGCACAATAATGGTATCCACTAACCAACATGGATACCGTGTGGGCAACCTCATCTACTGCGAACACGGCCACTTCCAACCTACTGTAGGTACCAGCCGGAGAAAGGTCTTTGGGGGTAAATTCGAGAAACTCGTGATCAGGGTGTCTTATGTCCACGAGAATGCTGTTTAAAGCCGATGGAATAGACCCCAGTACACCGAGTACTAATACCAAGGCTGCGAGAAATAATAAGAGTTGTCCAGTTGGTTTTGATTTAATCATTTTGAATTTTCGGGAACCGATCCTTTGAGTTGAGTATTGACAGAAGCCCCGTCAAGGCATAAATCTTCTTGAGTTTTCTGGTTCACCTAATGGGTTGATGGATGGGCGCGCTCAAAACCTAAGTGCAACATTTTGTAGGGGAAAATGTGGCATGGGAAAAAGTTACAACCAACTGAGTATTGAAGAACGGACGCTAATCCAAACACAACTTTCGATTTGAAGGTCTACGCGACGCGAACAGCGTAGACCCCTAGAACCAACACAAGCGCTCCCCACGCTGCCGCGGGGCGGCGCAGGCTGAGCAGAAATCCGTCCGAGAACGTCTTCCCTCGCACGAGATTGAAGGCACCCCAGGCCAACCACGCAGTCCAGAGGATGAGAAGCGGTAAGCCGAGCGGATGAAAATGCCACGAAGCGGACAAGTTGCCGCGGAACGCCGCGGCAAGCGCGCGCCCCATGCCACAGCCGGGACATGGCAGCCCGGTCAGCAGGCGGAAAGGACACAGCGTTAGGTCGCTCTCGGACAGAATTGGGACGAAGGCAGTTGCGGCGGCGGCCGCATAGACCGCCGCCGCAACTAGCGGAAACGAAACGGGACGGCTCATGTCAACTTATTAATTTCGTGCTGATAAATGGCATCGGTGATGACTGTCAGCCCGAACAACGACAGAACCAGACCAATGATCGCGAGATTAGAAGTGACGGCACGGGAGTTTTGCAAGAGCCACTGCTGGAGCTCAGCGCCCATACGGTACTCGAAGTAGATGTGGTAAAGGCCGCACGTGAGCAGGGAAAATAGAGCCCACTTGCCGAAGATGAATTCCTCGCGGCCGAGGAGGGCGTTCAGCGCCTTCATCTGCCGGTAGTTCCAGAAAATATTGTAGATGCCGCAAGTGATTACCGTAAAGAAGATCCCAGCGGCTACGTCGCGGCGGTGCTCAGAGGAAAGCGGGTTTTGGTCGTTCATATTTCAAGATTATCACGCTCAAAATGAAAGTGCCACTCATTGGCGGCGGCCGCAGTGAGCACGCGATCGTCTCGAAGCTCGTGCGGAGCCCGCGCCTGCCGTAGCTTTAAGCCGCGCCCGTCTCCGATGCCATTGCCGCCCCGGCTCGGCGCGTGCCGCTCGACCCGCTCGACCCTGCTGCGGTCGCCGGCTCCGACGGAAAAGAATTCAAGCTCTATTGCGGCGCTGGACAATACACCCATCACCCGCCAAAGTCGAATGCCAATTTGAGCAAGACTCCACCCCGCCAATCACCTCATGGCCATCGATCACTTTTGTTCAGTATTCCAAGAGCAGTGATCGTCCAATGAAAATTCCACAACATCGAAAGACTGCTATTGGCGGTCCAGAACTCTTACGGCACTGCGCCCGCGCCTGATCCACACCAATCCCCGCTCCGCAGCGTGTGCCATTTCCACAGCGCATGCTTGCCATCGGCCAGTCGCGGTCGCCAAACAGCAGCTCCGGCAGCACCATCACCGCGATGCCGCATATCAGGATGAACGCACACCGACGGCGAAAGTGCACCACGCCGACCACTAAACCATCGCTTCTCCATCCAAACAACATTGTACAAGCTAAGCCAACACTCATAATGCGGGGTACATTGGATTTATACAGCAACTATCGACCAATTCCATTGTGGTGTTGGCGAGTGCTAATAGACAATGAGCAGGAAGAGGATTACATGAAAAACCAGGTTACCAGTGTCACTCGCAACAGTTGGGGGTCGCGGATCGCCGACTCGTTTATGGGCGTCATCGTTGGAATTATTTTGATTCCATTGTGTTTGTGGGGGTTATGGACTAACGAAGGTACCAAAGACGTCTCGAAGCTTGCGAAAATGTCAGTAGTAGTAGCCAGCGATAGTGTTGATCCGAGCAAAGATGGAGCCTTCGCATCAATATCGGGCGAACTCACCAGCGATGAGCAAATTGGTGATGAGCCATACATGCTACCAGGGGCTTACATAACCCTTGATCGCAGTGCAGAAATGTATGCTTGGAAAGAAACTAGCCAATCAACCGAAACCAAAGACACGGTAGGCGGTGGTTCTACCACAACCACCACGTATACATATTCAAATGACTGGACAGCATCACCAGAAGATTCAAGCTCGTTTAACCAGCCCGCTGATCATCAAAACCCTGCCAAAACAATCGACGACGCCTCCTCCAAAGCCGGTGCAGCCGCAATTGGCGCCTATAGCTTTGATCCGCAAGCAATCACCCTCCCAGACGGTGTCAAAATTGATGTTACACCAGCCGATGGCCTCGAAGGTTTCTTCAGTAGTGGACCCTATCTTTACAATCGTAACGGCGCTGACAGCGCCCCACAAGTGGGCGATATGCGGATTTCCTACACCGCCCTCAAGGTTGGGACATCAGTCACTGCGATGGGTAAGCTCAATGCAGGTGCAATCGAATCTTACACTGATGAATCAATTACCCAAGGTGAACGCACCTTACACCGCATATTCATCGGTACCCGTGACGAAGGGATTGCACAACTCCGCAACGAATTTCTCCTGTGGATTTGGGCTATCCGAATCCTCGGCGTAGTCGGATTGTGGCTTGGCTTAAATTTGCTAGGTGGCCCCATCGTCAAAATCCTCGACGTCGTCGGCGTAGTTGGATCAATAGCCGGGGGTATCTGGGGCTTCATCAGCTTCTTTGTGGCACTGGTCGTGGGTGTCACTACAATCATAGTTAGTATGTTGTTCCACAATATCTACTTCTTAATCTTCTTCGTCGTAGTGGTTATTGCTGGTGTGGTCTACTATCTGCGAAACCGTAGCCGCAAAGCATTGGCCACTGGTCAGGTTCCATCAGCATCCAACCTGGCAGGCACCGTCAACAATACCGCGCCCAAAATGAATTAATCAACTGCTTGCGATTTTGCCGTTCGCACCCACTCTTCGCTCGCGAAGAGTGGGTGCCGGGTTATCACCATGGTCAAAATTCGAACCATAGCGTAAAAACAGTTGCTAACGTTCAGTCTTTAAGTCGGTCCGCCAGCCATTCGCTTGCAATAGGACTCGGACGTGCACCTCAATCTGCAGTGAGAATGCCAACCAAATTTTTTTTTCGAGTGGTTGTCACGATTGCCCGCACAACACCGCAAAGTTGAACGGGCAGGAGATTTGAAGTTTCTTGCACCTCTGTTTGTACACCCGACTTCCGCCAAAGTCGTGTCCCAATTAGCGCAGGTCTCCGCCCTACCAATCAGCTACTAGCCAGAGACCACTTTTGTTCGATATTTCCAGAACTTTGATGGGCGCAACGAATGAAAACTGCACAACTTCGATACTTCGACAGACTAGTATTGTGGGTCCACAACATTCAGTGCACCACGCCTGCGCCTAATTCACCTGCGTGCACACTATCAGCTCTAGGGCCTCGAGGGTGGTGAGTTCATCGTGACTGCGGCTATCATCGGCAGTCGGGCAGGAGGCAAATGAACGGCAACCGCGCCTTCCGCCGCGCCGCGGCCCCCGTCAGCTCTCCGCAAGCACGATGATGCGGTCGTCAGCGCCAAAGCGCACGCGGGCACTCTTCTTTGGGTTTACCACCACGCCGTAGCCTGTCTCGGCGTCCTTGGCGGTTCCAGCCAGCCGGTAGCCTAGGGCCACCTGCCCCTGCCGCGCCGCCGCCTCGGTGACCGTGTAGAAGTCAGCCTCCTGCCCGGCGAGGATGTAGTTCGTCACCGGCTTCAGGTAGATCTCGTGGCCCTCGGGGCTGAAAAGTCCTTCGAAGATGCGCACCAGATGAGGGTTCTCGGCCACCTGGGCCAAAAGCAGTGAGACCAGCCGATTGCTTACAATGAAGTCGTCTGGCTCGGCCACCGACGCGAGCACCTGATTGCGGATGTCGAGCATCTCGGTCGTCACGGCAACCTTCAGGCCTGCCTTCCGCGCGATGTCGCGCAAATGCAGCAGCGTGATGAGCGTCCGCGCGTCGGCGAGCTCTTGCGTGCGACCCTCGATCTCGCTGAGGACGAGCACGTGGTCAACCCCGGCAATGGGCAGCGCGTCTAGCACGGCGCGATCGGTGATGTCGCCGGTCTGGCAGACCACCCGCATGTGGACGTAGGAAGTCTTCGCGCTCAGACGCTCCGCGGCGCGCTCGTCCTCGCCCACGATCAGGGTTTCGCTGCCTTCGGCCACGTAGGCGTCGAGCTCGTGCAGTACGCGGTCGAGCCGCTGGCTGGCGCCGAGGACCAGTGTCCGCTCAACCTTCGGCCCCAAATAGGCCGGCGCGGGGGCGATCAGCGCCGCGTCCGCTCCCCTTCCACGAGCGTTAAGCACGACCGTGTCATCGTCAAAGCTAATGGCAATCACCTGATCCCCGGCCACGAATAGGCGGTCGAGCGGCGGCGGCAGGTGAAGCTGCCCATCGGCGGTTAGCACCCCCATCAGGATCGAGTCTTCGTAGCCAACCAGCCCCTCGTGGAAGGTCCGCCCAGCGAGCTTGCCCTCGGCTTTGATGTAGATCTCGCAGCCACCAAAGTCGAGCAGCTCGGTGTAGACCGCCGATAGCCCCGACTGCCGCCCCGTCTGCACGAGCAACCTGCTCACCAGGGGCGGCGTGACAATCAGCGCCGCCTCTTCACCGACCACGAGCCGGGCGACCTGAAGCGTCCGCTCGTCCTGAAGCTCAGCGACGACGTGCGCACCCCGAAGCTTGCCTTGCCGAAGCTTTGCCACCGCGAGCAGCGTTTTGAGCACGATGGTGTCGGCGAGCGCCGGATCCATCGGCTCACCGTCGCCCTCGGGCGCAACGACGATGATCGTTTTGGCGTCATCGAGGTTCGTGATGGAGAGGTCTTCGAGCGTAAGCGGGCTGCCGGACCGCGTGACCACCTTCAGGCGGCGCCCTCCCATGTGCTTGTCAATCTCTTCGTCCATCTCGACCTTGTCGCGATCGGCGAGCACCACTACGCTCGCTCCGCGCACGTTGCTGTTCGCCTCAGCGAGCTCGGTCAGGAGCGTCTGCACCTTAGGCGTGAAGCCCAGAATAATCGTATGACGGGTCTCAACAACGAAGCTCTTTCCCTTGCGAAGCGTCTCGAGGAGCCCTTCAATGGCGCCGTTCAGGATGCCGATCAACGCCGACAGCACGAAGATGCCGCCAAGCGTGATGAAGAGCATCGCGAACCGGAACGCCCAAGTGCCGGCATCGCCGCCCAAGGCCCCGGCGTCCATCGTGTGCATGAGCGATTGCCAGACGAGCGCGGCGAAGCCCGGGGGTTCGGCACCCTCCTCGACGGTCGCGAGCCCGGCGAAGAGAACGATGCAGGCCGTAAGCACGATGAGCGCGAGCGAGAGCAGCCCCAGCATAGCGATCTGGGCGCTTGGCCCGCGGGCCATCAGCTCGTCAAAGCGATAGCGAAGTTTCTGGCTTAGGGTAACTTTTTGCATGGTTCGCGGGGCCTAGCGGGTGCGAATAGAATCTAATGTCAACTGCGGAATTGTATCCCATGATCAGCCCATCGTCATCGGGCGCATCCGCCAGCTGCACTCGCAACTTCCCAGTGTTGGTGGCGGAGAGATACGCCGAGCTAGGTGACGAATACGAAATTCAAGCTCTCTTGCACCTCTGGATAGTCCACCCACATCCCACCAAACTCAAGTACCACTTTGCGCACGACGCCACGCCACCAATCATCTCATGGCCATAGACCGCATTTGTTTGGTGTGCACAGAGATTTGATACGCGTAACAAGCGGAAAATGCACACTTCCTGCAATCCGGAATTGGCAGACCACACCACTCACCGCACCACGCCAGCGACTGATCCACACCAATACGCGCTCTGCCGCGCCAGCCACGTCTCCAAACTTTGCTGCACCACTTGCTGCGCCACGGCGAGTTAGGCGCCAGCACCCCGAAGTAGCGGTGCCGCTGCTTGCGCAGCGGTGGCACTAATACACGGACTCCAGCCTGCGGCAAAGAAAAGACTCATCAGCGCTGAGCTGGCGAACGTTGCTGTTTTGCAGCTAATTCTTGCCGGCTATCAGAATAGAACGACGGCACGCGGATAATATCGGGTGTGGCGAGGCCAAACATAATGACAACCACGCCGCCCATTTGACCGATGACAGTTTTATACTACCCAAATAATTGTCCAAAAAACGGAGGCTGCGCCGCCCCAGCCCACGATGAAGACAAGCGAAAAACCGGCCACAAAGCATAGCGCGTGCACAAAGGTTTTTTGTTAAATTTGCACTTTTGTCACATCAGTATTTTTGAAGCGTACCCTTCCCGGTTGAGAATGGCGCTTTTTGTACCCTACGGGCATGGCATCGAATGGAGAAGCGCAATTCCCAAGTGGACGCATTCTATAGGTGAATTACTCCAAAACCAGATTTTTCTATGAAGCGTTTTTAACCATTTTCCTACCCACCGTTCCATGAAGCGCCGTCATCACGGCTGGCAAAAACCTGGCCCTGGTCGTTAACTGTAACGATGTGACTGGGGTCAAGCGGGCTGACTGCAACCGCCATAATTTTTCCGGTCAGGCCAAGCGCTACCCAGCTTTTACCATTGTCGTTTGAAACATACAGACCGGCTGCGCTGCCCAGGGTCGTGATGTACAAGCGTTTGCTGGTTGGAGCATAAGCAACGGCCATAGCTCCTTCATCAAGGATATTTTCGACTTTGGCCCATGTCTGTCCGCCGTCAGTGCTGCGCAACAATCCTGCTTGACCGGTGGCAGCATACAGTGTTTGAGCGTCTGCGCCCATCGCCAGATTTGTATGTGACCCAATAGAGGAGAGTTGTTTCCAAATCGCTCCGCCATCTTGAGAGCTAAAGAAGCCAAAACCGGCAACATTGGCGTACACTGTATTGGGGTTATCAGGGTCCGCCGTAAAGCCGTGAATATCCATTCCCGGCAGGTTGGTTGTCATCGGTTGCCAACTTTGGCCGCCATTGGTGGATTTG
>Ga0209553_1001908_pt1 | contig 10303 bp, 9 predicted proteins | sample LauGreFBDMM110DN_2_FD_188217 | JGI IMG/M metagenome (GOLD analysis project Ga0209553, IMG submission 188217) | Freshwater lake microbial communities from Lake Michigan, USA - Fa13.BD.MM110.DN (SPAdes) (version 2) | ecosystem: Environmental > Aquatic > Freshwater > Lake | place: Lake Michigan, USA...
CAACGAGACCCAGACCGAGCGTGCCGAGACTGAGCATCGAAAAGAAAAGTTCAAACACTTCGTTGTTCATCGTGCGTACTACGCTAATTGCCAGAGAGTGATTCACGAATGAACTTGATAATTGAACCGGAGCAACCTTAAATGACGAATTTAAAAGACCAACTCAAAGCAGATTTGACAGCCTCAATGAAGGCACGCACCGAAGTTGAAACTTCAACCCTGCGAATGACGCTTGCAGCGATTATGAACGCCGAAGTAGCGGGTGATGAAGCAAAAGAACTAACGAACGAGCAGGTTCAAGAAGTCGTGCGAGCTGAGGCTAAAAAACGCGCTGAATCTGCAGACATATATAAGGACGCAGGTCGCACTGAGGCCGAGACCGCCGAACGCTCAGAATTAGAAATTCTCGAGCGTTATTTGCCGGCCGCAATGAGCGATGCCGATCTTGAACAGATTGTGGATCAAGAGGTGGCGGCGGCTGCCAGTTCGGGGTTAACAGGGCCAAAGGCAATGGGTGGGGTAGTTAAAGCCGTACGCAATCGGGCAGGCGCAGGCGCTGATGGGGCAAAAATCGCCAATTTAGTTAAGTCCCGACTCGCATAGCCGTCTGAGTTCTAGGGCATTTGCGCAACATTCTTTGACAGAGACCAGTCTTTGTATATACAGTGAAGTTAGGCACAGTGCCGTTTTCCGAAGGGGGAAATGAAATATGAAGAAATTATTCACAGGTGGTCGTCGCAAAGTTGTTGCCGTGATGGCAATTGCGCTTGTGGCTTCTCTCACCCAAGTTACAACCAGCGGTGCATCGGGTGCAGACACACCAAAGCGTGGTGGAAATATCACAGTTGGTATTTTTGACTCGTTCCCGGGATATTGCATGGCAGACAACTTGGCGAACTCTTCGCTAATGGCCGGTCGTACTATTTATGAGACATGGGTTGAGCAACGAGTCGATGGCAAAATTGTCCCGTACTTGCTTAAGTCATTTGAGCACAGCGCAGACTACAAAACTTGGTTGCTGACAATTCGAGATGGCATCACGTTCCATGACGGCACTCCTGTAAATGCAACAGCATTGTTGCTAAACCTTCAGGCTTTGCGCGGAGCGCTCTACATCAACGGCTTGCTTGGCAGGTCTCCAGCGAGCAAAGGCGCTCTTGGTACTGCAGTAGGTTTCACTGCAAACATTCAAGATGTCGTTGCAGTTGGTGCGATGTCGGTGCAAGTAACTTTGTATCAAGCAGAGTCTGATTATCCAGAATCGCTTTACGCATCGGGTCGTTTCTTTGCCCGTGCGCCAAGTCAAATTCTTGGAACAACATGTTCGACAAAACCAGTTGGTACTGGTGCGTTCAGGTTGGTTTCAACAGAGTTGACAAAACTTGTTGTTGAAGCCAATCCTGATTATTGGCGCAAAGATGCCAAGGGCGGCAAGTTGCCATACCTTGACGGAATCACCTTTACATTCTTGCCAGATGCACAACCACGCGTTAGCGGTGTGAAGAGTGGTGCGCTCGCAGCAACGATGTTCTCGTCGGCTTCAGAAGCCAAGCAGATTCTTGACTTGCAAAAAAATAAGAAACTGACGTCGATTATTTCGCCGACAGATTACTATCCAACAATTTGGTTGAACCACAAGATCGCTCCATTCAGCAGCAAGAACGCGCGTCTCGCCGTTTCTCATGCGATGGACCGTGCTAAGTGGTTGAAGGTTCGCCAAAAGGGCTTGGGCATGGTTCCAGACTCGATCGTTGGACCAAACAACATTATGTACAACAAGAAGGGCTACGCAGGATTTGACCTTGCAAAAGCGAAAGCTGCTGTGGCTGCCTACGCGACAGAAACAGGTAAAGCTCTTGAGTTTAGTTTGCCGTACGTAAGTGCGTCTGCTGACTCAACTGCAAACGCTGTTCTCTTGCAGCAGATGTGGCAAGCAGCCGGAATGAAAGTGAATCTCTTGTCGGTAACGACAGCAGAGGCGATTCAAAAAGCATTCCCAATGCAATTCCAACTCTTGCCGCTTCTGTTGATGGAAGGTACAAGTACTGGTTTCATTGTTCCGTTCGTAGTGAGCGATATGTCAGGTGGAAACCCAAAACATTTCATCACACAAATTGCTGCGGCAGTTCCTGCACTTAAGGGACTACCTATCTATTTCGGAATCTTGAACATTTCATCGTTCAAGGACACAGTCAGCGAGAACTTGTTGTTCGCAGCCCGTGCCGAACCAAATATGGCAAAGAAGAAGAAGCTTTACCAGCAGGCAACACAACAACTTCAAGAAGAAGTTCACATGACGAACATTTCGATGCTCGCCTATTCATTGACGTACAGCAACTTAGGTGGAGTGGGCCAATTGCCACTTGCCGCAGGTGGACAACGTCGATTGATGACGAACTTCGGCATTGACTGGACAGGTGTTTGGTCAACTAAATAATTCATAAAGTAATTCACTAATACGCGAGGCGACGGTGTTTTAACACCGTCGCCTCGCTGTTTATAACATCAATCATCTAGGCTTACTGACTGCAGATAAAGTTGTAGCGAAAATTTAATAGTTGGTTGTGGTTAGGGGATCTGTGTCAAAGTTTAAATTCTGGTTGCAGCGTGTAGTGCAGGTGATTATCGTGCTTCTACTCGTAACTTTTGGAGCTTCACTTTTGCTTCGTTTAATTCCGGTTGACCTCGCAACTATTTTGATCCCAAACGGAAGCGAAAGCGAACGCGAAATTCTGCGAAACGAAATCGGTCTCAACAAAGGACCTATTGGTTATTACTTCCAGTGGCTTGGCAACTTCGTGCAAGGTGACTTAGGGAAAATTTATTTCTCAGGTGGAACTGAAACTGTTTCGGGGCACCTAGCAAAAGCGATGCCTCGGTCGTTACTTTTAATGGCTTACACGCAGGTCTTTGCTCTTTCTGTTGCGATACCTCTTGGTGTAATTTCGGCTTATCGCGCTGGTCGCCGCACTGATCGAATTATCAGCAATATTTTATTCATCATGTCTTCAATACCTGGGTTTGCTATCGCATTGATTCTGATTATTGTCGTCGGGGTAAAATTCGCCTGGCTACCAACTCTTGGTTATGCAACTTATTCTGAGGGTATTTGGGAGCATTTCAAACACATGCTGATGCCAGTGTTGAGTTTGAGTTTCGGATTAATTGCTCAATACACGCGATTGTTGCGTGCCGACATGATCGCTTCACTTCGTGAAGACTATGTGACGATGGCGATGTCAAAAGGTTTAAGTGACCGAAGAATTCTATGGAAACATGTATTTCGGCCATCAAGTATCACTCTGTTCACTTCTGCCGCATTAAGCATGGGTGGTCTAATTGGTGGGGCAATTGTTGTTGAAAGCATCTTTGCGACTTATGGTGTCGGCTTTGAGATTTTCGTGGCGATTGCTGGTCGACAATATATTGCGTTACAGTCGTGCGTTGCGGTGATCTCTTTATTTTATGTTTTCTTTAACTTGGTTGTTGATATTGGCTCAGGTTTTGTAGATCCTCGCACTCGTGACCGGAGAGCAAATGTTTAATATTTCTAAATTCACTAAACCAACTTGGCTTTCTGTTTCGTGGATCGGGCTGATGCTTTTTCTGGCCGTTTTTGGTTCGCTGTTGCCGTTTAAATCTTGGAAGTTTGTCTATGAGGACGATCTTGGCGTAGTCCCTTTTTCGCCAGGCCATATTCTCGGCACCGATAATAATGGCTATGACCTGCTGTCGTCACTTATCGCTGGCACTCGCATGTCGGTATTTATTGCGGTAACAGCGGTTAGTTTGGGCGGATTAATTGGTAGCGCACTTGGAATTACTGCAGCGTTTGTGCGAGGAAAGGTTGACATCGTGATGTCGACCTTGTTTAATGTTGGCCTCGCAGTTCCGAACTTGGTGCTTGCTTTGGCTCTTGTCTCGGTTTTGGCAACAAATGTTGACATAAATCAATCGGTGCCGACCTGGCGCAGAGTCATGGTTCTGATTATTTCGCTGACGATTGTGCTGATTCCAATTTTGGGTCGCATTGCGCGAGGAGCGACGCTTTCATGGTCGGGTCGCGATTTTGTAACAGCGGCCCGCAGTATGGGGATGCGTGATCGCCAAATAATTATGAAGCATATTGTGCCAAATGTTTTGCCAGCCCTGATCGCAGTTGCGTTTCTTGCTATCGGGGTCGTCATTATTGCCGAGGCGTCCTTGTCGATTCTTGGCGTTGGCATTCCTGATGGTGCAAGTTGGGGTGGCATGATCGCTCGTGGCCGCAATGATCTTGAGTACTCACCGCACGTGCTTTATGTTCCGGTAATTGTTCTTGCAATCACCGTGATCTCAACGAATCATCTTGGCGATGTAATTCGTTCAAGCCTTGATAGTCGTGAGTCAAAGGTCTGAAATAAATATGAACTCGCTACTAAGTATCAAAGATCTCAATGTAAGTTTCGATACACCACGCGGAATGCTTGAGGCCGTACGCAATGTCGATATCGAGATTGCAGCCGGAATGAGCGTCGGCATTGTTGGCGAATCTGGCTCAGGCAAAACAGTTCTGTCGCGAGCAGCAATGGGACTATTGCAAGGTAGCAATGTGCACCGAACTGGCACAGTGGTTTTCGATGGTCATGAATTGACCGCGATGACTCGCCCAGATGTGCGCAGTCATTTTGGCACCGGCATGGCGATGATCTTTCAAGACCCAATGACGGCGCTAAACCCGGTTCGTCGTATTGGCGCACAAATTTCAGAGAGTTTGATCTTTCGGCTTGGAATGAGTAAGAAAGATGCGTTGAAACGCAGTTTTGAACTACTTCAACTCGTTCGAATACCAGATGCCAAATCGGTGTTGCGTAAGTTTCCGTACCAACTTTCGGGCGGCATGCGCCAGCGTGTGATGATTGCAATCGCAATTTCATGTAATCCAAAACTTTTATTTGCCGATGAACCGACAACTGCACTTGATGTGACAGTGCAAGCACAGATCTTGCAGTTGTTGCGTGAACTGCGCGAAGATCTGGGGATGGCAATGATTTTGGTGACCCACGACTTGGGTGTCGTGGCAGGCAATACAGATTATGTTGCGGTGATGTATGCAGGTCAAGTCGTTGAATTTGCACCAACTACGAAATTGTTTGCTGATATGCGCATGCCCTATACCGAAGCACTGCTTGAATCAATTCCTAAAATTGACCACCCTGTGGGTAAAAGGCTTTTGGCGATCGCTGGTCGACTGCCCGACCCAACTGATCGTGGCTCTGGTTGTTCATTTGCTCCGCGTTGCAAGTACTTTCAGAACAAGTGCCTTGAAGAGAGTCCAACTTTGAAAACAGACCCAGATGGCCATTTGTACCGTTGTTTCTTTCCGATTGGAGAAGCGCTTTAATGGCTGGGTCAGGTATCGCACACATGCGCAATAGCACTGACGTCGTATTGACTGTTCGTGATCTAGTTGTTGAATTTCGTTTAAGCAAAGACCGAGTTGTCAAGGCTGTTTCGGGTTTGAGTTTTGACGTTATCAAAGGAGAAGTACTCGCAATAGTTGGTGAGTCAGGTTGTGGAAAGACGACACTTGGTAGAGCAATCTTGCAGTTACCACCACCAAATTCTGGTGAAGTTATTTTCGAAGGCACAGATTTAACACAGTTGCCAAAAGAGAACCTAAGGTCTGCACGAACTGCAATCCAGATGATTTTTCAAGATCCAATATCTTCACTTGACCCTCGAATGACCGTCAAACAACTTATTGATGAGCCACTTGAGATTTGGCAACGCGGTGACGAGCAAGAGCGTTCGGTCAGAATCAACGAACTTCTTAACAACGTAGGTCTTGATTCAGAGCTTGTTCTTGATCGACATGCGTATGAATTTTCTGGTGGTCAATGCCAGCGAATCAGCATTGCGCGTGCGTTAGCGCTTGACCCGAGAATGTTGATCTGTGACGAACCTGTTTCTGCGCTTGACGTGAGCATTCAAGCGCAGATAATTAACTTGCTACAAGACATGCACGATCGCTATGGCTTGTCAATAATTTTTATTTCACACGACTTGGCGGTTGTTAAGGCAATCAGTAATCGTGTGATGGTTATGTACCTTGGCAAGATCTGCGAAGTTGCACCACCAGAGATTCTTTACGCAAAACCCGCGCACCACTACACACGAGCGTTGCTTAATTCGGTGCCTATTCCCGACCCGACGAGACAGACGAGAACCGAGTTATTGCAAGGTGAACCACCGTCACCGATGAACCCACCCACTGGTTGTCGTTTCAGAACTCGTTGTGCAGCAGCATCGGTGCTTTGCACACAGCAAGAGCCACAGTTGCGCGAAGTTTCGCCAGGACAATTTGTGGCTTGCCATCATCCAATTGTTTAAGGTGAAATAAATCAACCCCCTAACTAAAGGAAAATAATAAATGAAAAAGTTATTCACAGGTGGTCGTCGCAAGTTTGCTGCCGTAATGGCAATCGCACTTGTTGCTTCACTCACTCAGGTCACAACCAGCGGTGCTTCAAGTGCCGACACGCCCAAGCGCGGCGGAAACATAAAAGTTGGTATTTTTGACACGTTCCCAGGTTTCTGTACAGGAGACAATTTGGCGAACTCAGCATTGATGGGCGCTCGCTCAATTTATGAAACTTGGGTTGAGCAACGTAGTGACGGAAAAATCGTGCCTTACCTGCTCAAGTCTTTTGAAAGTAGCCCTGACTATAAAACTTGGAATCTTGTCGTTCGTGATGGAATCAAGTTTCATGACGGCTCACCTCTTGATGGCACCGCTCTGTTGATTAATTTGCAAGCCTTTAGAGGTGCGCTCTACCTGAACGGATTGATCGGTAGGTCTCCGAAGTCGCCATCTTCGGGTACAGGTGCTGGGGCGCTTGCAAATCTCACCGATGTTATTCAAACTGGCGCAATGTCGGTAACCGTCAAGCTCTATAACGCAGAAGTGAACTTTCCCGAAACCCTTTTTGGGTCAGGCCGATTTATGGCTCGATCAGTTGCTCAACTCACAGGTTCTACATGTTCAACAGTTCCAGTCGGTACTGGCGCATTTAAATATGTGTCGCACAAATTGACTGATCTTGTAGTTGCAAAGAACGAAAATTATTGGCGCAAAGACGCAAAGGGTGGCGCATTGCCATATCTTGACGGCATCACGTTTACTTACGTTAACGAAGCGGCATCACGCGTTAGTGGCGTGAAGAGTGGTGCGCTTGCAGCGACAATGTTTTCTTCAAACGGAGAAGCCCTGCAAATTCTTGCGTTACAAAAAGACAAGAAGTTAACTTCAATTATTTCTCCTCTTGATTACTATCCATCTCTCTGGCTTAACCACAAGATCGCTCCGTTTAACAGTAAAAACGCGCGGCTTGCTTTCTCGCACTCACTTGATCGTGCGAAGTGGTTGAAGGTACGTCAGAAAGGTTTGGGCGCTGTTCCAGAATCAATTGTTGGACCAAACAACATCATGTTCAACAAGAAGGGCTATGCGGGTTTTGACCTGAAGAAGGCCAAAGAGTTCACCGCCGCCTACACGAAAGAGACCGGCAAGGCACTCGAATTCAGTATTCCTTACGACAGCACATCGTCCGACTCAGCTGCAGATGCGCAGCTGTTTAAGGCGATGGTTGAGGCAGCAGGTATGAAAGGCAATCTGTTGTCTATTACAACAGCAGAACTAATTCAAAAAGCCTTCCCGAATCAGCTACAACTTTTGCCACTTACGTTGATGGAAGGTACAGGCACGTCATTCATAGTCCCGTTTGTCGTCAGCGATACATCGGGTGGCAACCCAACGCACTTCTTGCGTGGTGCAGCCAAGCTTTCACCAGCTCTTGCCGCACTGCAAATTTACTACGGCATCTTGAACATCTCATCTTTTAAAGATGAAGTGAGTGAGAATCTGTTGTTTGCAGCGCGCGCCGAGCCGAACAAGGTAAAGGCCAAGAAGCTTTATGCGCAAGCAACTGAACAACTGCAAAATGAAGTTCGCATGACAAACATCAATTTCACGCAGTATGCGCTGAGCTATAACAAGCTTGGCGGTGTTGGAGAATTAGGTCTTGCAGCGGGTGGTCCACGCCGCTTGGTTACAAACTTCGGTATTGACTGGACAGGTGTTTGGTCGACAAAGTAAGACGAATTAGTAGTTAAAGAGGGTGGCGGTGCATATGCATCGCCACCCTCTATTGATTTAATCAGTGATTAATCGCCAGATTGCGGTTAGCAGAGCGAAACCAACAACGAGCGTTGCGTTTCTCGCGAAGACGTTTGTTCGTGCTTGTGGTCGTGCCCAGATGTCAGCTATTACGAGTGCTGAGGTTTTGTTTGTCATGGTCGTAAATGTGTCATCATTTAAGGGATGTTTGTTGTAGCCGTAACTATTATTTTGGCGCTTTAATCTATGGCGCCCAAAATAAAAGTTTTGATGGATTGTGATCCGGGCCATGACGACGCTTTCGCGTTAATCGTTGCGTCGAAATTTGCTGATGTACTCGGTGTTACAACAGTGGCTGGTAATGCACCGTTGTCGCTTACAACCAAAAATGCGCGGATAGTTCTTGATCTTTGCGGTTCGAGTGTGCCGTTGCACTCTGGTGCTGGTCGGCCATTAGTTGCTGAGCCAATACATGCGGCATATGTGCACGGTGAAAGTGGGATGGATGGGGCAAAGTTGCCAGAACCGTCGCGCCCTGCTGATGGCACTGATGCTGTTCATTTTATTATCGACACAGTTCGGTCGAATAATGGTTTGTGGTTGGTGCCGACTGGCCCGCTAACGAATATCGCTCTGGCATTGCGTACCGCGCCCGATTTGGTCGACAAAATTGCTGGAATCTCAATCATGGGTGGTGGAAGATTTGGCAATCGCACTGCGACGGCCGAATTTAATATTTGGTGCGATCCAGAAGCCGCAGCGACAGTTTTTGATTCTGGTGCAAAAATTATTATGAGCGGTTTGCATTTAACTCATCAAATTATGGCAACACCAAAACGCATTGAAATGGTTCGTGGCGCACACGAAACTGTTGGTCCAATGTTGGCCGGATTGCTTGAATTTTTCAGCAAGATGTATAAATCACTGCACGACGATTTTGCAGGTGCGCCACTTCACGATGTTTGTGCTGTGTTGGCTCTTACCCACCCAGAATTATTCACGGCGAGCGAAAAACATGTGGCAGTCGAGATTGACGGCACACTTACTCGCGGTATGACAGTTATCGATGACCGCCATGTTTTGTCGCGCACAAAGGTCAACACGAGAGTTCTAGAAACCATTGATGCTGATGCAGCCTTTGCGATCATCGTTGACGCCATTCGTGCCTGCCCACAACGGTAACTTTTTCGCTTTGACTGAAGTAGTTTGGTTGGGATGAGTTCTCACAAGTTGCAGTCTCTCAGTCTTGGCACACTTCAAGACGAGGGTAAATACTTTTATAACGAAGAGCATGGTCTGCCCATAATCATGAATCTGTTTGGTGGGCACATTGGTAAAAACGTTCTAGAGATTGGTTCTGGTACTGGCGCAATTGCCGAGTATCTAGTTCACATTGGCTGTCATGTGACTGCTGTAGAGCCAGAAGTAATCTTGGCGAAAAAAGTTCGTGAGAGGTTCTCTGGTGATGCGAACGTTATTGTTATTGAGAGTGACTCGGTCCATGCTTATGAGGATTTGAGAATTCAAGGAAAAAAATTTGACACGATAATATATGTCAGCGTTTTAGAGCACATTGCTGATGATACGCAAGAATTTGAAAAAGCCAATGAGCTTCTAAGCCCCACCGGAAAGCTTCTGATTTTTGTGCCAGCATTACCGTTTTTATACGCGCCTATAGACGCTGATACTGGTCACGTTCGGAGATACACAATGCAGAGACTTAAGCAACTAACGCAAGATGCCGGAATGGGTCTAGTTTCTTTAAAATATTTTGAGACCGTCGGGATCATTCCGTACTTGATTGTCTATAAATTGTTGCGTCGTCGAGTAATAACTAATTCATCGACTGGCTTTTACAACAATGTGATTCTTCCTATTTCAATGGCTGTATACAAAATCACTCGCGGTCGATTAGTTGGCAAAAACCTAGTTCTTATTGCTAGTAAGGCTAAATGACCTAGTTTTGCTGGGCGATCTCGGCAACAATGAAAGGGTGGCAGATCCGATCAGTTATGTTGCGCAACGCATGGCCGTTGCTTTCGCCAAAGTTGGTGGATCGCTAGCCGACGGCATCGACACAGCGGTGCGCCAAAGTGATCGCGCCGACGCGCAAGTCAATGGTTCGTTGGCCTTAGCCAAGGCGAT
>Ga0209553_1001909_pt1 | contig 10302 bp, 7 predicted proteins | sample LauGreFBDMM110DN_2_FD_188217 | JGI IMG/M metagenome (GOLD analysis project Ga0209553, IMG submission 188217) | Freshwater lake microbial communities from Lake Michigan, USA - Fa13.BD.MM110.DN (SPAdes) (version 2) | ecosystem: Environmental > Aquatic > Freshwater > Lake | place: Lake Michigan, USA...
GTACCACAGGATCTGAAAACTTGCGGCCAATCAGACGCTTGGCATCAAAGACTGTATTTGTTGGATTTGCAGCTGCTTGATTCTTAGCGGCATCGCCAATTAGGCGTTCTTCAGGAGTGAATGCGACATAGGAAGGGGTCGTGCGATTGCCTTGATCATTCGCAATAATTTCTACACGCCCGTTCTGCCACACACCAATACAGCTGAAAGTTGTTCCACAGTCTATCCCTATGGCCGGCGCCTTAGAAGATGACATTCTCTAATTATAAAGAACGGTTGCGTTTTAGACCAGTGGCCAAAAAAAGTTGAACAATTTGTATTAGTACTAAAGCAGTCCCTGCACAATTAATTGATGAGTACATACAATACACCAACAAGACTAAATATTCTAATATATGTGAGTAGCTGTATCCTATTAATTGTAGGAGGATTCACATTACCTGTGAGGCCTGATATGGTAATGGTAGGAGATACTAAAGTATCAGGTATGACCGAGAATGAATATAAAGAGTTCTTAGTTAAAACGCCACCCTTTCACTGTATCATAGCAGGAATAATTCTATTTGCTGCGGGTATTGCATTACAGCTCTATGGAATTTCTAAAAAACGTGTGGTGCCCCATACAGACCGAATAAACGAGTTAGCTCAACAATTTAATAAGATTCAACCCACTCCACGTGTAACATTTGATATCGTATAAAGATCAACTCTGTGCGAACAAAAAATAAAGAATGTTTTTATAAAGTTTTACACTACGTATTATCTTAGCTCGTCGCCATAATCGGCACAGGCTGCATAGGCGACATAGGCGACATAGGCTGCGGTAGAACCAGAGGACCCATAAGTTTCACCTGATCTTCTAAGGACAGTTTATTCACATAATCAATGACAACCTGTTTCAGTACAGGGATTGCAGAAGAGGCTTGTGAGCCCTGTGCAGAAGGAGCAGAAGGAGCAGAAGGCTTCGCCTCGGGCAATAGCCCGAGGCTTGGCCTGAGCGTCGGCGAGGGCTTCGGCAAGCTCGCCAGATACTGTCCATGGAGGGCATACACGTGTGGACGCAGAGAATAAGGTAGATCTTTCATGGATTTCTGCTTCAGCTTGTTCATCTCATTGTAGGCCGTGTAGAGATCCGAGGTGCGCTGGCGCAGGAGCTGCTCATATCCCCACATCTCATTGCTCTCCTCGCGGAAATAGCTGAGATACTGCTTCGTCTGACTCGCCGCACGTAAACGTATGAATCGCGCAACGGGATCCGCTTCAGCACCACGCAGAGATCGCACAACTGTGTAAGAGGGATTGCGTAATCTCCATCGACGACTACTTGCCAAATCCTGAAAGACCAGACCCTGCCATGTGTAACCTTGGCTCTGGTGATCAGTCAGCATTTTACGAGGCTGTGAAAGAGTGTCAGACTCGGCATAACACTCTGGTGCGTAGCTACGAAGACGCTCAGGCCATCCATCTGGGGAAGTGTTAAAGGTAACCATACCATCCTCTGACACAGATCCAGTGCAGACACAGAATACACGGTTGTAGGCGATTGGTGCAACTGTCTTATGCTCCTTGTGCTGGAGGACAAAGCTGGCGAACTGTCCAGGCTGCATGACAGATTCCAAGAACTTCTGGCTACCTCCAGAATTCTTCAAAGCATCGTCAAACATCTCTGCGAACGTGCGCTTGCTGTAGAAAGTGCCGCGCGCATTCAAAGAAGTGCGTGTGGCGAGTTGAGCACCAGGCGTAGCAGCAGCACCATCCTCTACCCATGCCTGGATCATCGTGCCGTCCACGAAATCTGAGACACGTACTGTGACATCGGTAGGCGGAATATCATCCATAGCCTTTATGGGTGCCACGGAAACAGGGCGGTTTGTTGTCTTATTCCATACAACGCTGCGGAAGTGAGCTACGTGCGGATTGGAGAAGTTGCTCACACCCTTCGTGTAACGAATGATTGCAAGATTGGAATTCTCAGGCTCAATAATACGCAGTTTACCTCCATCGTCAGAGATCAGGTACGCCTTCAAAGAATCCCACGTAGCGTGTTTAGTACAGAGTTCAGCGAAGGTTGTAAGAGTGAAGGACATATTGGATATACTGTGGGACTTGACTTTAGACATTTGCACAAACATCATTTTTTTTCGGTGTCTGCGACAAGCGAGACATGTTTTTAGCCGGCAAAGGTTAGAATGGCTGACGCCAAATCTGAAGAAGATAAACCTCTAGATGCACTAATGCCTCCAGTAGACGAATACGGGGCAGAAGTTCTCCCTGTTTCACAACCAGAAGAAGCCGAAGATGAAGGAATGGACTACGATGTTGGCGACGAAGTTGTGGTTCTTGGTGGTCAGCTGAATAAAACAGTAGGAAAGTTGTATGGGTACTTTCCTGATCGTTTTATCATCCAACCACGAGGAGCCACAGATCGCGTGATTCGTATTGATATTATTGATGGGGAGCTGGATCCTGATCTCGGTATTGATGACCTCCCTATCATAAAAAAAACTGCACGCCGTGGCTTCCTCTCTCTTGTTGATATGCGTGCTGGTCAGTTCGTAGAGACATTCGATTCTTTATCAAAATCTGCAGGAATCTATAAGGTTATCAAAATTGACGAGGCAGCTGATAGCGCTTTGTTAGAGGATCAGGCTGGAACTCAGACTCTGGTTGAATTCAACTTCATGGGTATTCCTCCTGATCTCCCTTTTACTGTGATACGCACACGCGAAGCCCCGGTTCCTGAAGAAGGTGCTGAGCGCTCTGCACAAGCTGCTCCAGTAAGTCGTGTTGCTGTAGACGAAGAAGATGTTTTAGAACAAGGACAAGCACCCAGTGCCTCAGAGGATGCTGAAGGGGAAGATGCTGCTGCTGCTACTGCTGCTGCTACTGCTGCTGCTGCCCCTCAGGTAAACTTCGAGATCTTAGATGAAATTGAATTGGCCGTTGAGGAAGAACTCAAAGAAATAGGTAGTTCTCAGCGCGTGTATAACGATATTTTCCAGCGCCGCGAGATGCTTTCTGAAATCATCCGTCTACTCCCCGTCAATCAGAGGAGAGATGCTGCAAAGCTGCAGGAAATTCGTCGCATGGTGGAAACTATGATTATTCTTCGCAATGATGTCGTCAAATATGGTGTAACAGGTGATCCTACTGGAATTAAAACGACAAGTCTTGGAACTCTTGCTGAGCTCATTCAGCGACCTGATGTCACTCTATCTCGTAAGATTGCAGATGTAAATAAAGTTCTATATATTGACCATTCGCTAGGACACCAGAAGAGAGAGAGAGACGGTGAACGTGGTGATGATCCTTCTCCTGGAAAGATTGATGAAGGACTTTCAATTGATTACTTGCTGGATGTAATAAGGAAGGCCGAGAGTCTTCAGGCTGCTGCAGATGCCGGCACAGGAGAAGGCCAACCTGGTGTGGGTATGCCGAAATTTATTCTGGACATGGATCGTTATAGACAACAGATTCAGACTCCCTATCAATTTGCGGCAGGCACAGCACCTGTGGAAAAGGATGAAGAGGTATTCCGCGGAGAAATCCCTAGCATAGATCAACCCAATGTGAATGCTCTGGAGACAGCTGGATTCATCAATGAAAAAGGGAAACTAGAACCTATTTTTCGGCTAAATCCTCCAATAGTCAGCCAAGTTCCCTTCTCAGTCGTCCGCGCGCTGCGTGGTCGCACCCAGAGATTTCTCCAAGGCGAGAAGCTTCGTGTTGTAGAACCTGCTGAAACACCTTCTTACACAAATGTTCTAGTCTTTCCATTGTCTACAAGTCGTGATCTGGGTCCCATTCGTACAGGATTACTTGCCCATGATATGAGTCTGGGTTCCATGCAACCAAAGATGATGCTTGACATCCTAGAGGAGTTGGGTGAGATTACTGATTTTCCTACAGCTGAGGGAATCCTGAGTTTAGGTGTAAAAGGGAATATTATGGGTAATGTGATGATTAAGGATTGGCTTGCAAGTCTGAATTTCCCTATTCACGGTCTAGGAGATGCTTGGCAACGTCTGCGTGGCTATGGTGCTCAGACAATAGAGTGGAGTGTAGACCAGGCAGCTGTGTTACAGGAGAAAATTGAGAGTAATCTGGCTGGCCTGAGGCTTTTTATGATCAAGCAGCGCGAGGAGAATAATGCACTCCTAGCAAATCTGAAGTTCGTTTCACAAGGACTCTTATCAGATGAGGATTCTGCACGACTCTTGGCTCGCGTAGAATCTGAACCATTGCTCCAAAAAGTCTTGACCGATGTGCGTGAATATATGGGAGATCTTGCTAACACAGATATCAACTGGCTATCCTTTATATTTATCAAGTATCCTGATTTACTCCTATCTGTCCTAGGACAGCAGGGACATTTCATTGCCCGTGAGCGTCTGCGCCATGTCCGTGATCTTTTCATCCAGGCAACGATGAATGGCTATCGTCTCAAGAAGACTATACAGGATTCTGGTAAAGAACCTGTACAGAATACTTGTAAACATGTAAAACGTATTCATGATATCCGCATGATCACCAAGCAGACAGAGGATGAACCTCGTGATGTAACACGGATCAAATTACTTATTAAACTTCTCAATGATTTCCGTGGCAAGACAGAAGAGGATTGGATTTGGTGCAAAGTCTGTAATCAGCACCTAGTCTGCGCCCACGAACTCCTCCAAATCCAAGAATTCCTGCGACCTGCTGAGAAGGCTACTCTGCACAAAGAACTCTTGATTGTCTTTTCTGGAGGGCAATTTAGTGGCAAATTTGTCTGCCGTGTATGTGGACAAGGAATCGCAGACTTAGAGTTTGATCAAAGTATGGAGTTTGACGATGAAGGTCGTCCTATGATGGGGCGTAGTGTGATGGTGGATCGCGATGCAGTAGAGCTAGATGAGCTAGAGGAGCTTCTCAAGGGACCTGCAGATATTGTGGAAGAGGTGAATTTTGGCAGTGATAGCATGAATGAAATGTATAAGATATTCAAGCGAATTTCAAGTGGTCTCGGCATTGATCCTGAAGAGGGCGATTATAAGAACATGGTTTTCATGTTAAGCAATTATATCTCTTCTCTTCCTACTCGTGATGCGTATGCAGATGCAGCGAAAGGCAAAAAGACTCAGGATTATGATGTCTTTTATTCTATCCGTTACGTCACTGCAGCAGCTGCTATATTATTATTAAATATCCAGACACGTACTCCTGACTATGTCGTGTATTACACATCTGCGGATTGCAAGGATGGATTCCTAGGATATCCTTTGGAAGGCGAGGAAAATCTGTCAGGCATCAACTGTGTTGCGAGTATTATTGCTGGAATCAATGACAAGGAGTTTCCTTGGAATATGACAACTCTTCAGCGCAAGGATAATCTAGTTGCGCGCAAAGATGCTATTTTTCCTTTTATCAAGGGGCAAGTTGATACGTTTTCTAAGGATCCTACGCAAATGACTCTCTTACAGAGAAAGCGTGAATATCGCACAAAACTCTTTGGTAAGGTGGGTGGTCTTGTAGCAGATCAGATCAACAAGTCGTTCCGTCCTGTGCCTTATATGATAACTGTGGAGGATGCTGCGAAGGATGCCGGCATGCCAGGGGCGGCTAGTCCAGAGAAGCAAGCAGTTGCATGGATTCGTACGGCACATGGAATCGCACGTGAGACTTCTGCATTAAATCCAGATACACCTATTTCTGAGACAACATGTTGCTTGCATTCCATAAAGATTCCACAACAGTTCTGGGCGGATAAGAAAATGCCTACATTGGAGCCTCGTCAGCTCAAGATTGGTGAGAAACGTTCTGCAATCATATCGTCAACCTTTTACACAGAAATGCCGGCAACGTTGGAGGGCAAGGTAGATCCCAAGGATTACTACAAACTCTTTGCACAACTCTGTTACAAAGATGATAACATTGGTCTTCCACACAAATTGGGACTTACCAATACATGCACAGAGTGTGGCTTGAATTTTAAGATGAACCCTAAGCTAGTCTTTTCTGGAGAGACAAATCCTAAGAGAAGTAAGGAGGAGGAGTCAAAGGCAGCTGCTGAGCTCCAGTCGCATATTGTGTCACAGGGTGTTGTGATTAATGAAGATACAATAGATGAACTCTTGACAATCGCGCATCAGAAGATGCATGTAGAAAAGGATGTCTATCCTGAGATTCCTAGACCAGCTGCGGCATTTGCTGAACTGGCTAATACTGCTCCTGAACCCCTGGAAAATTGGAAGAATATTCTGAGCGTGACACAAGTAGCTTTGACGGAGCTGGGAGATGGCGCAACAAAGATTCAGATTGCCAAGGCAGCAGAGGCGCTAGTTGCGGCGATCAGTGAAAAAGAGGCATTTATTCGTGCTCGTCTGGGCGATGATGTCTATCGCTACATTGAAAGCTTCACCAAGAGAACTCCTCGCGAGTGTGGTGAGGCGATGACGACATATATACTTGTGCCTTTCCAGCGCTGGTTATCTGGAGTGAATGTGAGTGGCTTCAAAATGCTAAGGAGTTATGAACTCAGCAAGCAGACTGAGGATGATATCATCAAGAAGGGTCTAGGAGATCACTTGAAGATTCTTGCTGATGATGCGGAACTCAAGGGACTTTTGAAGCGAAAAGTGCGCAGATTCGTGGAGGATCTTGCCGCGGCATGTAAGAATATCTTTCCAAATATTCGTCCAATCTTAATTCCTGGTGGATCCATGATGGTAGGATATCTTGTGCGTGCATATGTGATGGGTATTGTGCAGCGTTTCCTGGATCCTCATCATATTCCTGAAGGTGAGGAGGATCTTGAAGATGGTGGAGGTGCTGTGAATATCCGTATGTTATACAAGGCACTTGCAGAGGCTGTGAAAAAGTATGCAGTTGGATCTCGTGTACCGAGTGAGGCTGATATTCGCCTGTCGCTTGAGAAGCGTTCTGAGAAGGAGAAGCAGCAGATCATTGGTGAGATGTCAGAGATGACGCGTGATCGTCGTCAAGTTGAACTCACTCAGAAAAGATTGGGGATGGGTCGTTGGGCTGTTGGTGGAACGAAGGCGATTCGCCAGTATGATCCTGAGCGGTATGAGGCTGAGCGTCTGGAGCGTGCAAATGCAGGTATTGTCGATTATGCTGGCGCAGAGGCTGCGAATGCGGCAGAGGGTGCTGGGCGGGCTGTTGACATGTTTGGTATGGACTTTGGTGGGGAGTATGATGAAGGTGGTCAGCGTCTTGATGGTGATTATACAGATGGAGCAATGAGAGAGGATGAATATTAGACGGATGTTTCTGATTCTTTTGATTTTTTTGATGTTTATATGTAAGAGGATATGATGTATTTAATCATATCCTCTTACAACTTGATAATACCAAATGAGTTTTTTGAAATGGGTAATCATTTTATACAGCATTAGCAAAAGATGATGACCTTTGCTATTGCGGGATCAATATATCTTGTAGGTGTTGGTATCGTGTTATTCATTAAACCAAGTCTTATGTTTACCCCGGATGGTGACTGGAAAGAGTTTGGAATTGGTCAGCGAGAAGATCGTTACACGCCATTTCCTTTTTGGCTTTTCTGTCTGAGTTGGGCGATTCTCGCATACTTTTTGGTTATCCTTGTTAAGCCGTATGTCTTTCCACAGAATTCTAAGAATGCATATCGTGTTGAGCCATTGCCTCCTCCAGAACTTGAGGATATGACAAACTTCAAAAAGCGCAATAATCGTCGGCGAAACGACACGAAACGTGAAAACGCAGATGAATTTGTAGAAGATTTGGAAGCTTTGGAAGCTGATGAGGCAATGGAGCTCCCTAAGGGATATTACGTACTGAATAAGAAAGCAACAAGACTCTCAGGAGTTCCAAAATATGTCTATTTGGGTCCTGAGGAGCCCTCTCAGTAAACTGAGAAGGCAGGTTCACTCACTTCGTTCGCTTGAACCCCCCTCAGTAAACTGAGAAGTCCGTTCGCTAGCTATCGCCAATCCTCTAACACAACGACTGCATACCCAGAACAAAATACAGGGGTAGCAGAGTCATCCAGAACATCCAATACAGATATACGAATCCTGATTTGACATTTTCGCTGGCATAGACCGGCACAACAGCCTTTACAATTCCAGACAGTATCTGGATCTTGTAGTGGTTCTGGTTTGCCATTCCTTCCACATATTCTGCAGAGTTCGGATCATAGGGGAGCCCACTGATCGGATTTCTCGGCGCATAATCGCCAAAAATAGCCTTCAAAAAGGGAATCTGTTCAAGGAAAAGTGCAAAACTTGCTACACCTGTTGTCAAAAGAACTCCAAGATCTCCTATCGCAATTGGAATCATTGAAATCTTACGACATGCTGCATATTGATTAATTATACTCATTGCGATACTAATTCCATATGCAATGACAGGAATTATTATCATGTTTATCAATGATGGAAAGAACTCACTTGCAATGATAACCATAGCAATCGCTCCAACAAGAATACTTGATACAATGGCTATGGACAACTTCATAGACTCCTTTTTTCCTGCATCCATTGTCTTACTCTATTCCTAATAACTGTTAGAAGCCGCAAATGGCAGACGACGCAGAGATTAATGATATCAGCAATGCTGGAGAGGTAGAAGCCGAGAACAATTCAACTTCTTCAACACCTGAAAAGGCTACTCCCGTTGAAATCTTTGAGAAAAAGAAGGTTAGCAAGATTCATGCGAAGCGAATTGCCATACCAAAGGACAGTGCAAGTTTCTTCCGTGCCCGGGCGAAACAATTTCACTCATTCAACTTCACATCTGATGGAAATCTGCAGGTTCCTGAACTTGCTGGCGAGGCCGCCAAGGTCATTGAACTTCCGTTATACCGACAAGCCACAGAGGGTGAGTTAGAGGAGACTTCTTCAGTTCGTCGACAGGAGCTTGAAAATGTAGAGCGTGAATACGATGAAATGCTAAGTGCATTCAAAGATGCTATGAATCTCTGGAGAGAAACAGGAATCTCTTCAGATGTTATTGCAGCCCAGCGTGAATTACAACGTCTCGATGCTTTACGATCACAGCTCCGTTCACCTCTTCGGTGGACGAAAGAGTTCAAGGGTCTTTCTATTCGCCAGTTAATGCCAGATCTCTTTTACGAGGTGCGCAAAGTCGGTTACAAGTGTTATGGAATGCGCTTACGCAATAACCAGTGGGATGAAATGACCAAGATAGGAGAACTTCCTACACCGCTCATCGTGGAGGGAGCTGGAGAAGAGACAGACGTTGAGGAAGAAGAGGCTGAAGGATTTGTCTTTTTCAATTCTCCTGATGATCCTTTGCATCCTGAACATGCTGCTCTATCACCTGATACAATGATTGAGTTTGTCTATAATTCTACGAAATACAACAGTCTTATTCAGGCATATGAAGTGGAGCGCTTAACGCATCTGGGTCGTCGCAAGGATTTGGGACCTCTTTTCCTCCGTTCCAGAAATCCGGCACAGATTCGCGCCCTTGCAAGCCGTTTGACAGGAGATGTTGAGAATCCTCGTGAACTGTGGATCAATATACTCAAAGCCCTTCTTGCACAACACCCACAATACACAGAAATCTTGCGCTCGACTGGAAACGATACTCTCGTCTATGCAAATCCAAAAGATACACGCTGGGGCATTGGCTTATCTGCTGATGACTCAGGGGCTACGGAACGGAGTGAATGGAAAGGTACAAATCTTCTAGGACAGGCGTGGCAGGTTGTGCGTGATGGACTAGACGTTGAGACGGAGGCTTTACAAGGTGTGCAAGGGGGTGGTTCAGAGCGGTACACAGATCATGGCCGTACAAAAGAGGAATCACACAAGATGACGAAGAATATCTTGAAAGGGTACTATAAAATGCGTGGTAAGGGTTTCTAGCCTTGAATAGGGTAGTCTTTTATTGTTGATTCATTTGCATCGCAATCCACTTCATGAGTGGTATATGTATAGCATGTCTGATTAGGATCTTTGTAGACATTTTTTTCACCTTCCGTGGGGTGCGGAAATTTTGTAATTACCTGCTTTGACGGTTTCCAGACAAGGAAGGCCGTGAGGGCAGTTCCGAGTCCCATGAAAAAGGGTATTACACGAAAATGACCAAACATTCTACAGCAGTGTATGTTTTAAAATAGCGCGATGTACATTCTAAGCACACTGTGGTACAACATTCTGACATAGCGTGATAGCACGATATCGTGTCAGATAATCTCAGCAATAGACAAAGATGTATGAAGTGTTGAAAACTGAGAAATTTGCTATGATCTTTAGTTTTATTCTAGGGTTTGGACTCATCGCCATGGCATATCCT
>Ga0209553_1001911_pt1 | contig 10299 bp, 10 predicted proteins | sample LauGreFBDMM110DN_2_FD_188217 | JGI IMG/M metagenome (GOLD analysis project Ga0209553, IMG submission 188217) | Freshwater lake microbial communities from Lake Michigan, USA - Fa13.BD.MM110.DN (SPAdes) (version 2) | ecosystem: Environmental > Aquatic > Freshwater > Lake | place: Lake Michigan...
AGATCGAGATTGATATTCTTGAGATTGTGGGTTCGTGCGCCACGAATTTTGATTAGTTCCATCGACTGCTGTCATTGGCTACCGGAGTGTCGGTCAACCTGCTAATATACTCAAGTTCACAGCGTTTTCCCAATCTGATTCATGTCCGCACCATCATCCCACGAAAAGATGTCCCCTATTGAGCTGCGCGCCACTGCCGGTTTGGCCGGCATTTATGGGCTGCGAATGTTCGGTATGTTCATCATTCTGCCGGTATTCGCGTTCTATGCTGAGGATTTGCCCGGTGGTAATGACTACCTTCTAATTGGTATTGCACTTGGCGCCTACGGACTGACTCAGGCGATACTGCAGATTCCATTCGGTTGGTTGTCTGACCGTATAGGACGAAAGCCAGTGATCTATATTGGTTTGATTCTGTTCGCCATCGGTAGCTTTATTGCTGCATCCGCCACCGATATTTACTGGGTTATTTTCGGTCGCGTCATTCAGGGTGCGGGTGCGATTTCCGCTGCCGTAATGGCATTGGCTGCCGACCTGACTCGTGAAGAGCACCGCACCAAGGCGATGGCTGCGATTGGTATGACCATTGGAACCACTTTTGCTATTTCATTGATTGCGGCCCCAGCACTGAATAAGCTTATCGGTGTGCCGGGAATTTTTGCAATGACTGGTGTGCTGGCAATACTGGCAATGGGGGTGGTGTACAAGGTTATTCCAGATCCGCTGATCAGTCGTTTTCATTCTGATACCGAAGCATCTGCCGGGCGCTTTCGAAATGTTCTGCGTGATCCCGAGTTGCTGAGACTAGATTTCGGGGTATTTGCACTACACGCGGTTCTCATGGCGCTGTGGTTGGTGGTGCCATTATCCCTGCGCCAGGGTGGTCTGGCAGTGGATCAGCACTGGCAGGTATATTTTCCGGTACTGGTCGTTTCAATGTTACTGATTATTCCGGCAATTATTTATGCGGAGAAGAAGGCAAAGCTCAAGCCGGTATTTACCATCGCTGTGGCCCTGTTGCTTGTGAGCCAGTTGTTGCTGGGGATGGCACTTGATTCGGTGTGGGGGACGGCAGCTGCATTATTGGTTTTCTTTGCCGCATTTAACTTGCTGGAGGCGAGCTTACCATCGCTGATCTCCAAGATTGCTCCGGTCGGTGCGAAGGGTACCGCCATTGGGGTTTATAGTAGTGTCCAATTTTTGGGTGCTTTTACCGGCGCCACTGCAGGGGGCTACCTATATGGAAATCATGGCGGATTAGCACTATTTGCATTCTGCGGCATTCTCCTGGCATTATGGCTGGTGCTTGCTGCCACTATGAAAGCGCCGGCTGCTGTGCGTACTAAGATGTATCATGTTCAGGAAATGGATACGAGCAGGGCGAGTGACTTGTCACGCGAACTAGCGTTGTTGTCCGGTGTGCATGAGGCGCTGGTGCTGGCGAATGAAAGGGTTGCCTATCTGAAAGTGGATATGCGGGGTTTTAACGAAGAGAGGGTTGTTCAATTACTAGGGGGAGAAGCGTAAATGGCATCAGTTAACAAGGTGATACTCATCGGTAATCTGGGCAAGGATCCTGAGACTCGTTATATGCCAAATGGCGAAGCGGTGACTAATATTACTCTGGCCACCACTGAAACTTGGAAAGACAAAAGTGGAGAGAAGCAGGAGAAAACCGAATGGCATCGCGTCACGTTTTATCGCAAGTTGGCAGAGATTGCCGGAGAGTACCTTAAAAAAGGCCGTCCGGTGTATGTCGAAGGGCGTCTGGAAACGCGCAAGTGGACTGACAAAGCAGGAGCTGAGCGTTACACCACCGAGATCATTGCGAGTGATATGAAGATGCTGGGTAGTAAACCCGGCAGCGGTGGTTTTGAGGTGGCGGAGAGGGAAGAGGGTTCTTCGGCCAGTACATCAGCTAAACCGGTTTCTGCCAAAAGCGGCAATGGGTTTGAGGACATGGACGATGATATTCCGTTCTAGCGGGCGTCTGTAGTCATCATGCAAACATAAACCCAGTAGATATTTTTTTACTGGGTTTTTCTTTTGTGCGCCCGGCACGGGCGCACTCTTGTGGGTGGAAGTCCCACCGTAAGTTGATCACAGCGAACGAAGCGAAGCGCAACTGCAAGAGGGTGACTGATTGTGGGGAGGAAGCGTGGAGCGAAACTGCGAGCCGATGGACAAGAACTGGATAGAAGGCGTTGCCGAGCAGGGCGAGCGGGCAAGAATCTGCGAAGCTCTCGTGATCAAGGCGAAGCGGCGTAAATCCGGCGGTTGTGCAGTGAAGGAGTGCGTTCTTACCCGGGGAGATCTCGCCTCATGGCTGAAAGGCCGACGTGGAGACGCGGAGCGAGAAGTCAGCAGAGGTCGTAGTAGCTGCCAGTAGGGGGCGAAGGGCCGAACGAGGAGAAGTGTTCAAGGCCATGTTGATGCAGCAAGCAAGGCGTCAGAAGTCCGCGACAGCGGAGCGGGCGGGCGTAGCGCACGGTGAAGCCGGGCGTGATCCTGTCAGCGACGAAGCGAGCCGCCCGCGACATGACACCGAGAGCACAGGGTCAGGACTGCCCGAGACACTGTTGGGGGCAGCACTGACGAGAGGGAACCTGCGGCAAGCATGGAAACGTGTCAAAGCCAACAAAGGCGCGGCGGGCGTAGATGGGCTGGACATTGACCAGACAGCACGCCACCTCGTCACGGCGTGGCCGACGATACGTGACCAACTACTGCGGGGGACGTACCGGCCCAAACCGGTACGGCGGGTAACGATTCCGAAGCCCGACGGAGGCGAGCGGGAGCTCGGCATCCCAACGGTCACGGATCGGCTGATCCAACAAGCGCTGCTGCAAGTGCTGCAACCGCTACTTGACCCCACCTTCAGCGAACACAGCTACGGCTTCCGGCCGGGGCGGCGAGCCCATGACGCGATCCTCGCGGCGCAGAGCTACGTGCAATCCGGACGGAAGATCGTGGTCGATGTCGATCTGGAGAAATTCTTTGATCGCGTCAATCACGACATTCTCATTGACCGCCTGCGAAAACGCATCGACGATGCCGGGGTTATTCGGCTGATACGGGCGTACCTGAACAGCGGCATCATGAGCGATGGCGTAGTGCTGGAACGGTATCAAGGCACGCCGCAAGGCGGGCCGCTGTCGCCGCTGCTGGCGAATGTGATGCTGGACGAAGTGGATAAGGTACTGGAGAAGCACGGCCATTGCTTTGCGCGCTATGCTGACGACTGCAATGTATATGTGTGCAGCCGGAAGGCAGGCGAGCGGGTCATGGCACTTTTGCAGAAGTGTTACGCCAAGCTACAACTCAAGGTCAATGAGACCAAGAGTGCAGTGGCCAGCGTGAAGGGAAGGAAGTTCTTGGGCTACAGTTTCTGGTTTGCCAAGGAGGGCGTCAAGCGCAGGGTGGCCGATAAGCCGATGGCGACGTTCAAGCAGCGGGTGAGGCAACTGACCCGGCGCTCAGGCGGACGCAGCATGGCGGAGGTCATCGACAAGCTCAAGCCTTACTTGTTGGGATGGAAAGCCTATTTCGGACTGGCGCAAACACCCAACGTCTGGCGCACGCTGGACGAATGGCTGCGTCACCGGCTCAGGGCGATCCAACTCAAACACTGGAGGCGGGGTAGCACGATCTACCGGGAATTGACCAACCTCGGCGCGGCCGAACATGTAGCAAAGCGGGTGGCGGGAAATTCTCGCTGCTGGTGGCGGAACAGTAATGGCGACATCAAGCGAGTGCTGACCATTGCCTACTTCGACAAACTCGGTGTGCCCCGTCTCTCATGACCTCAACTTCTCGAACCGCCCGGTGCGGACCCGCATGCCGGGTGGTGTGGGAGGGGCTCGGTCAGGTATCCTGATCGCCCCTATCCCGATTGTTCATCGCAATAAATGCGATACCGATCATCAGATTCTGAATAGACTCCCTCCCTGAAACGGCTGGCCAAGTCGTTATCCATTGATTCTTGGCAGATCATACGCATACTTATGTATTTATACGGAAATTTCGCTCCTTCATATATCTATTGTCTGGATCTCTTGGAGAGTGAGTTAAATTTCTTGGCCGGGGCAAGTTATATGCCATAACCCTATTGTATTTATGGCCAACGAGGTACACACTCTGAATCGGTGTAGGCCAAACAATTATTGTGAATGGGGAGACGCAAATGAAAAGAAGCCTCTGCATGGCGCTGTCTGTTGTAGCGAATCTTTTTTTATTTTGTTTCAGCGCTTGGGCGAGTGAGGGGGCGGCTGTTCCCGAGCTGAGTGAAGCTCGGCAAGTATCCCAGTACAACTTTGTCATCCACATCCTGGCCATGCTATTAGTGGGATTTGGTTTTCTGATGGTATTCGTTCGACGATATGGATTTGGCGCCACGACGGGAACCTATCTGGTGGTTGCGGTGGGACTCCCTCTGTATATACTGCTCAGAGCGAATGGAATAATGGGCCACGCGATTGCCCCGAATACAGTTCAGGCATTAATGTTCGCCGAATTCGCAGTAGCATCTGCATTGATCGCCATGGGGGCAGTGCTCGGACGTCTGCGGGTTTTTCAATACGCGCTGCTGGCGATCTTTCTGATTCCGGCGTACCTGATGAATGAATATTTGGTGCTGGACGGCGCACTAGGCTTCACAAAGGGTTTCCAGGATACGGCGGGTTCAGTCATCATCCACGCCTTTGGAGCCTATTTTGGGCTGGGCCTATCCATCGCCCTGACTACTGAGTTGCAGCGCAGTCAACCGATCGAGTCGGATGCCACGTCCGATCGTTTTGCGATGCTCGGGTCGATGGTTCTGTGGCTCTTCTGGCCGAGTTTCGCGGCGGCCATTGTTCCCTTTGAGGAGATGCCTCAGACCGTGGTCAACACCGTGCTCGCGCTATGCGGAGCGACCATCAGCACCTACTTTCTTAGTTCATACTTTCATAAGGGTAAGACCTCAATGGTCGATATGGCTAATGCGGCTCTAGCGGGCGGTGTTGCCATCGGATCAACAGTCAATATTGTTTCGCCGTCAGGTGCTTTTGGGATCGGATTACTGGCCGGCGCAGTCTGTGTCATTGGTTATGTTTTTATTCAGCCCGCATTGGAAGCGCGTTTTAAAATCATCGATACCTGTGGTGTCCATAACCTGCATGGGATGCCAGGAATTCTGGGTGCGCTGATCGCTATCATGGTGGTTCCGGGAATAGCCGGAGTTCAGTTCATCGGAATCATTGTCAGCGTAACGCTCGCGCTGGGGTGTGGATTCCTGGCCGGTAAACTAATTAAGGCAACGGGGACGACCGAGTTAGCATATGAAGATAGCGTAGAGTTTACCCACCTAGCACCACCTGAAGCAGAGAGTAAGGGACATCACTGATTTAATTAAAGGAGTAAGCAGTCGATTTAGTGGGCGGACGGGCGTCCATACGACTACATCAAAATAACGTCATACTGCTCCTGAGTATAAGCAGCCTCGACTTGCAGACTAATGGGCTTGGCGATGAAGTCGCCCAATTGTGCCAAGCTTTGGGACTCCTCGTCGAGGAATAGGTCGATGACCTGTTGCGAAGCAAGGATGCGGAATTCGCGTGCATCAAACTGACGGGACTCGCGCAGTAGTTCACGTAGGATCTCATAACATATCGTTTGTGCTGTTCTGACCTCACTTCTGCCTTGGCAGGTGGGACAAGTCTCGCATAGGACATGGGCAAGACTCTCGCGTGTGCGCTTTCGGGTCATCTCCACCAGTCCCAGTGCTGTAAAGCCACTGACAGTCATACGGGTGCGGTCTTTCACGAGAGCCTTCTTGAGTTCCGCAAGTACCGCATTCTTGTGATCCTCATTTTCCATGTCGATAAAATCAACAATAATGATCCCGCCCAGATTTCTCAGGCGCAACTGACGAGCGATTACTTGTGCCGCTTCTAGGTTGGTCTTGAAGATCGTATCATCGAAGCTCTTTATGCCAACGAAGCCCCCGGTATTGACGTCCACGGTGGTGAGGGCCTCGGTCTGGTCGATGATGAGGTATCCGCCTGATTTTAAGTTAACCCGTCTTGCAAGTGCCTTCTCGATCTCATCTTCAACCCCATACAGATCAAATAGTGGACGCTCACCCCCATAAAGATTAACCCGGTCTACCATATTGACCATATAGTCTTGAGAGAACGAGATCATCTTCTGAAAGGTCTCACGCGAATCAACGAGGATGCGGACCGTGTCATCATCAACAAAATCGCGGAGGACACGATGACTGAGTGACAGGTCCTGATAGAGCAAGGTGGGTGTGGTGATGGAAGACTTCTCCCGAATATTGCGCCATAGCTTGTGCAGATACGCTATATCTGTTCGCAAGTCTTGTTCGCTGGCAGCCTCGGCCATGGTACGGATGATGTACCCCCCCCTCTCATCAGCAGGTAATAAATACTGCAATCTCTCCCGAAGTAAATCTCGATTAGATTCGTTTTCGATGCGTTGAGAGATTCCGATATGGGACTCTTGTGGCAGATAAACCAGCAAGCGTCCTGCGATACTGATCTGGGTGGAGAGGCGCGCTCCCTTGGTACCGATTGAGTCCTTGATCACCTGTACCAGGACACTCTCGCCCTCGTGTAGGAGTGTTTCGATCGGTCTATCTGCATCACCATCTTGTTTTGCCCGCCAGATATCCGCAACGTGGAGAAAGGCGGCACGATCAAGACCGATATCGATGAAGGCTGATTGCATTCCCGGGAGTACCCTGCTGACGCGACCGCTGTACACATTACCGACAATGCCGCAGTTGTTGGTACGTTCTATGTGCAATTCTTGCACCACGCCCTCCTCCATCACGGCTGCACGTGTCTCCTGAGGGGTAATGTTGACAAGGATTTCATTACTCATAAATAAAGACTCAACTCTAGGGTTTCTGATGGGCTAGTGGAACATTTCCATGCCGAACTCTTCCAGCAATCGGGCCGTCTCGAAGAGAGGAAGACCCATTACACCGCTGTAACTTCCAGAAAACCCCGAAATGAAAACTGCCGCAGCACCTTGGATTGCGTAAGAACCAGCCTTGTCACTTGACTCGTTCGTGGCGATGTAATTGCGGATCTCGCGGTTGCTGATATTACGGAAACGGACCTCACTGGTGGAGAGGTGGACACGTACCTTATCCCCTTCAATCATTGCTATCGCGGTTAGTACCTCATGAGTCTGACCGGAGAGTGCTGATAGCATCTCTTCTGCATGGGCAGGGTTTTGGGGTTTGCCAAATATTTGACCTTTGAGCGATACAACGGTGTCAGCTGCTAGGACAGGCAGCAGAGGAACTCTTCGGTTGACCAGTTGAAGCCAGCCTGATGTAGCCTTCGCCTTGGCGATACGGCATGCGTAGTCTGATGCCGTTTCATCTGGCATGGGTATCTCTTCGACATCCATCTGACGGAGTGGGGTATCGCGCAGCAACAGCAATTCAAAATCAATCCCTATCTGTCTCAGCAATTCACGTCGACGAGGACTACGGGATGCTAGATAGATGCGATTTTTGAGTTGAACCATGATGTGCTTAAACCCCCGATACGTCCGCCACGTAAAGCTCTATTTGAGTCCCCGTACTTAAACGACAATCATGTGCAGCCTGCCTTGCGATCTGTGCCGATACCAAGGGGCGCATGACTTAAATGTGAGGTCGCGGGTGATCGTCATGCCCGGTGGTAGGGGTGCCGTTTTATGAGTGACAGTGCGCGGTATAGTTGTTCTGCCAAAAGGACACGAGCCAAGGCGTGAGGGAGCGTCAGAGCAGACAGTGCCAAGACTTCATCCGCCGAATTCTTGATGCTGGCATCAAGTCCATCCGCGCCACCAATGATGAATGCGGTGTCTCCACCATTTTTCATCCAGCCACTAATGGAATCAGCCAGTTTAACCGTGGTCCACTGACGACCCCTTTCATCTAGAGCCACTGTACGGCATCTTGGGGGAATTGCTGACAGGATACGAGCGCCCTCAGCGGCCATCAACTGGCCTACATTCTTGCCACCACCACGTTTTTCTGGCTTGATTTCAATTAACTCAATACTCGCCTCGTGAGGCATGCGCTTGGCGTACTCGGCAAAGCTGGTCTCTACCCATTCTGGCATCTTGTTGCCAACCGCCAGGATGAGTAGTCTCATGATCTAAATTTACTCAGACGGCTTTGATTTAGTTCGCTTGGCGGTAGAGGCCAGTTTAGTCGGTGGCTTACGCGGTCTGGCAGTGGACTTGAGCTTGCTTGCAACGGTCGTAATCACGTCGACCTTCTCTGAAACTGAGCCAGACCACAACTCTTCAAGATTATAGTGGGCACGGATACTGGTTTGCATGATGTGTACCAGCACATCGCCGAGATCGACCAGTACCCACTCCCCGGTCTCACCCCCCTCAATGCCGTATACCGAGCCCCCACCGGAACGGACCTTATCCTGTACGTTATTCGCTAATGCCCTGGTCTGGCGAGTAGAGTCCGCACTGGCAATGATCATTCGATCAAATAAGGTCGTTGCTCCGATAACATTCAAGACCGTGATGTTGTGAGCCTTGACATCTTCTAGTGCGGCCACAGCAATTTTTACTAGCTTATCAAGTTTCATTCCTCTCCTGAGTACAAGTGATTCGTTTCAATATAATCGAGAACAGCATCCGGAAGCAAATACCGTGCATTACTCTGAGCACTGATGAGCGCGCGGATGACGGTTGCAGAGATGTCCAGAAGTGTTGTCGGCGCGATATAGATCAATCCACAGGGTGCAGACTCGAGATCAGCTAAGCTGTGAACCCAGCGGTGTGTGCTCTCCTCTCTAAGCACCTGTGGGAGGGAGTCAAGACGTGTTGTCAGGTCATGACCGGGTCGGGCTGCAATGATGATATGGCATAGACTGAAGAGGTCATGCCAGTCATGCCACTCGGCAAGTTTCATGAAAGCATCTGCACCCATAACAAGGCAGAGGGTGACATCCTCCCCCATCTCCAGACGGAGTTCGCGAAACGTATCCACGCTGTAATTCGTTCCGGGGCGATGGACTTCACGTTCGTCCAGGATGAAGTGGGCGTTACTCTGGATTGCAGCCTGCACCATTGCTGTACGGTGGTATGGGGATGCGATGGGGGGCGTGCGCAGGCGCGGAGCACCGGCAGGAATAAAGCGCATCTCACGTAGATTCAACGTCTCGACCAGTTCTTCAGCGATACGCAAGTGACCGTAATGAATGGGGTCGAAGGTGCCGCCGAAAATACCGACGAAGCGAGAACCTAGTCTAGACATTATTTACTAGAGCATGGGGATGCGATGATATGCAGAAGGCTTCCGACAGACCGATCAGGCGGTGTCTTTTACGTTGGAGCTTGACTCTCACAAGCGCACTCGGTCTGTGTCGGACAATAATTCAGATAGGTATGTGGTGAACCGTGCGGCAGATGCGCCATCGATCACGCGATGATCATAGGATAGCGAGATCGGCAGGATCAGACGTGGAACGAATTGACCATCGCGATAAACCGGTTTGATAGTGGCCCGGGAGATCCCCAGAATAGCAACCTCTGGCGCATTGATGATGGGCGTGAAGGCGGTACCGCCAACGCCCCCGAGGCTTGAGATGGTGAAGCTCGCTCCTTGCATTTCAGTGGGCTTCAGTTTCCCCTCACGGGCGAGCGATGAGAGCTGGCTCAACTCTTCTGCGATCTTCAACACGTTCTTCTGGTCCACGTCACGGATCACCGGGACCACCAGGCCGTGGGGGGTATCTGCGGCAAAGCCCAGGTGGTAGTAGTTCTTGATCACCAGATTCATTTCATCTCCACTCTGATCGAGAGAGGCATTGAACTCTGGGAATTTTTTTAGGGCCGATGTTGCTATCTGCATTAAGAAAGCAAGAAGGGTGGTCTTGCCCCCACCTCCTCCTGAGGCTTCATTGGATTGCTTGCGTAGAGACTCTAATTCGGTGATATCGGCCTCGTCGAACTGGGTGACATGAGGGATCATTACCCAGTTGCGGTGTAGGTTCGCACCCGCCATTTTTTTTATTCGCGACAACGGCCTTGACTCGACCGGACCGAATTTAGAGAAGTTCACCTGCGGCCATGGGAGGAGATTCAGATCTGCCCCTCCACCACGCGGTTTTGAAAGCTCATTCTTGACATAGGACTGCACATCCTCCCTGAGGATGCGCTGTTTTAATCCGCTGCCTCTGACTAGGGCGAGATTCACCCCGAGCTCACGCGCGAAACGCCGGACAGAGGGTCCGGCATGTGCTTTATTAAATGCACCCACATCCATCG
>Ga0209553_1001912_pt1 | contig 10296 bp, 7 predicted proteins | sample LauGreFBDMM110DN_2_FD_188217 | JGI IMG/M metagenome (GOLD analysis project Ga0209553, IMG submission 188217) | Freshwater lake microbial communities from Lake Michigan, USA - Fa13.BD.MM110.DN (SPAdes) (version 2) | ecosystem: Environmental > Aquatic > Freshwater > Lake | place: Lake Michigan, USA...
CCGTCAATGCGACGCTGCGCATCGGCACAGAAACCAAGCCATCTTCCTCCGCACCTCAGTTCTCCGACTGGCAGAAGCTCCTGCCAACGCAAAAGCCGGACCTCGTCGCAACCGCCCGATGGGAGGTGCCCGCCTCGACGAACGACACCCGCCCGCTCCTCATCGAGTGGATCACCAGCGCGCCGAAGCCCGACTTCTTCCCCTACGGCGGCGAGGGCTTTGAGGTCGCCGGCCCGACGGAGGTCGTGAGCAACGCGGGCGGCAAGGTTGTCCTCCGCAAGCAGGTGAAGAAGTCGGAAGGCGAGTGGCCCAAACAACTGCTCGGCCTGCTCGTTGAGCGCGCCGACGAACCGCATCCCACTGGATACGAGGTGAACCTGCTCCTCGCCGACGGATCGCCCACCGCCCCGGCAGTCGCCAAGGCCGAAATCACCTCCTTCGCCCACGCGCTGCTCCTCGCGTTCCTCGGCGGCCTCATCTTGAACATCATGCCCTGCGTGCTGCCCGTCATCGCGCTGAAGATTTTCGGCTTCGTGAACCAGGCCAAGGAATCCCCCGCCCGCGTGCGCCAGCTCGGCCTCGTGTATTGCCTCGGCGTGCTCGTGTCCTTCGTCGTCCTCGCCGGCGTCGTCATCGGCGTGCAGCAGGCGGGCCGGAACGCGAGCTGGGGCATGCAGTTTCAAAACCCCATCTTCCTCGTCAGCATGGTCACGCTCGTCACGCTCGTGGCGCTGAACCTCTTCGGCCTGTTCGAGGTCAGCCTCGGCGGCGGCGCGATGACCGCGGCAAGCGACCTCGCGCGCAAGGAAGGCCCCACCGGCGCTTTCTTTAACGGCATCCTCGCCACCGCGCTCGCCACACCCTGCACCGCGCCGCTACTCGCGCCCGCGCTGGGCTTCGCGTTCGCGCAGCCACCGCTGTTGATTCTCCTGCTCTTCCTCGCCATTGGCCTCGGCCTCGCGCTGCCTTACCTGCTGCTCAGCTTCCAGCCCGCGTGGCTCCGGTATCTGCCCAAGCCGGGCGATTGGATGGTCCACTTCAAGCACGCGATGGGCTTCCCGATGCTCGCCACCGCCATCTGGCTGCTGTGGGTCTCGACCAAAATCTTCGGACGCGATGGCGCGCTCTGGCTGGGCCTCTTCCTCGTCGTCCTCTCGCTCGCGGTGTGGATTTGGGGTGAGTTCGTTCAGCGCGGGGGAAAACGCCGTGGGCTGGCGATGTTTATCAGCCTCGCGCTGCTTGGCGGCGCTTACGCGTATGCGCTGGAAGGTCAGTTGCACTGGCGCAATCCCGCGCGTGCCACCGAGACCGACGGCATCGACTGGCAGCCGTGGAGTTTGGAAGCCGTCACAAAGGCCCGCGCCGAGGGCCGCGTCGTGCTCGTGGACTTCACGGCGGACTGGTGCTTCACCTGCAAAGCCAACCTCAGCAGCAGCCTCGAAATCACTGCGACTCGCCAGAAGCTCAAAGCCTTGAACGCCGTCGCGCTCCTCGCCGATAACACGCTGGAGACGCCCGCCATTATCAGCGAGCTGAAGAAGTTCGGCCGCGCCGGCGTGCCGATGGTGCTGGTCTATCCCGCCGACCCGAAGGCTGCACCGTTGATCCTGCCCACCCTGCTGACCCCCCGCATCGTCCTCGAAGCCTTGGACAAGGCGGCGAAATAAAACAAAACGCGAAGGCTTGCACCTTCGCGTTGTCCATTCCGGCAAGCAGTCTGGAAATCAGTGATGATGCTCGTCGCTGGGCGGCAGGCAGCCGAACTTCCCGACGACGGCGATAAATGCGACCACCACGACGAGGAGCGGCCACCACGACGGCGACTTGGGATGCACGGTCATGAAGACGCCGCCGCCCAAGATCACACCCATGAGCAACCACGTGAACACTGCTTTGAAAAAAGTCATGGCGCGGAGAGTAGCGAGGGAGTCATTTCTGGCAAGCGCCGCTTTTGCATTTGCGGCTGCACCAATGCGGGGCTAGAAACCTTGCCACCATGTTTGGCGAAATCAAAAACTTCCACGGCGAGCGCATTGACCATTCCTTCCATCAAGGCGATGCGAACTCGAAAAACCTCGTCGTCCTCGGCCACGGAGTGACCGGCAATAAGGACCGGCCCTTCCTCGTGACGCTGGCCACCGCACTCGCCGCAGCGGGCGTCAACACGCTGCGCCTCTCCTTCACCGGCAACGGCGCGTCCGGCGGGCGCTTCGTGGACGCGACCATCACGAAGGAAGTCGCCGACCTCGGCTCCGTGCTGGACGCCTACGCGGGATGGAACATCTGCTACATCGGCCACAGCATGGGCGGCGCGGTGGGCGTGCTGCGCGCCAGCCAGGATCCGCGCATCCGCCTCCTCGTCTCGCTCGCGGGCATGGTGAGCACGGCGGCCTTCGCGCAGCGCGAGTTCGGCACGGTGAAGCCGGGCGCGGGCTTCATGTGGGAAGACGAGGCCTGCCCCCTCTCGCAAGCCTACATGGACGACCTCACGCAAATCGGCACCGTGCTCGACGCCGCGCCGAAGGTGAAAGTCCCGTGGCTGCTCGTCCACGGCACGGAGGACGACGTGGTGCCCATCCAAGACTCGAAGGACATCCTCATCCGCGCAGGCAGCGACGTGGAGTTCGTCCCGCTCCAAGGCTCGAACCACGTCTTCGCCGGCGAGCACACCGCGCCGATGGTGGAGACAGTGGTGAACTGGGTGAAGGGGCGATTTGCGTGAGCGCCGGCAACGGCCCACGAGCATCTTGCTCCATGTCAGCGCGCGCTTGCCAAATGCATTGACGCCGACAGCGACGCTGGAGGTCCAGTTCCGATGGTTATCCTCCGGCAGTTTCAATCCACTGGTTCGCAGGGAGTGTGGATGGACACCTGTCGGTGACGCACACACATCGGCTTCACGGAGGATTCACCTTTCCCGAACGTATCAAAGAAGGAGCCCGCGCTCCTTGCGGACACGCGGGCTGAGGGAAACGGCTTGGCCCGGCGGCTCAGGCGGCTTTGCGGGCCTTGAGCACGTCGGTCTTGCCGGGGATGGCGATTTGATACATGCCGTCGGAGCCGGGGACGCTGTTCGGGGTGAGCTTGATGGCCTCGGCCCACGGCACTTGGTCAATGCCCTTGACCATCGTGTCGCTGACTTCGGACTTCATCGCGGCTTCCCAGGTGATTTCCTTGCCGGAGTAGGTCGCCATGCGGCCTAGGACGGAGGTCATGGAGCTGTCCGCACCATAGACGGCTTCGTTGTAGGGCTTGTCGTTGCGGATGGCGTCGAAGAGGTCGTCGTGCTCCTGCTGGTAGGCGTCTTTGCCGCCGCCTTGGAAGCGCCAAGCATTGGGGCCGGTGATGGTGTAACGACCGAGGTTCGCCACGCCCTTGGTGCCGATGGCGTGCTCGGAGACGTCGTTCCAGCAGCCGAGTTGGTGGCGGCACTGGCTGAAGCAGACGGAGCCGTCTTCGTAGGTGAACTCCACGACATGGTGGTCGAAGATTTCGCCGTAGTCGGGGCCTTTACGGGTTTCGCAACCGCCGTTGCCGCGCGCGCTGACGGGGTGACCGCGCTTGACCCAGTTGATGACGTCGAGGTTGTGGATGTGCTGCTCGCAGATGTGGTCGCCGCAGAGCCAGACGAAGTAATACCAGTTGCGCATCTGGTATTCGAGCTCGGTGAGCTTGCGGCCGTATTGCTTCTCGAGGTCGGCGCGGGGCTTCACCCACGGCGTGTTGCCGTTCCAGTAGGCGCGCATCGCCATGATGTCGCCCATCTGGCCGTCGTGGATGCGCTTGATGGTTTCGAGGTAGCCGGCTTGGTGATGGCGCTGGAGGCCGACGCCGACCTTGAGGTTCTTCTTCTTCGCCTCGGCGGCGGCGGCGATGACCTTCTTGTAGCCCGCGACGTCCACGCAAACGGGCTTCTCCATGAAGACGTGCTTGCCTTGGCGGACGGCTTCCTCGAACTGCATCGGGCGGAAGCCGGGCGGCGTGGCGAGGATGACGAGGTCGGCCAGGGCGATGGCTTTCTTGTAAGCATCGAAGCCCATGAACATGTTCTCCTCCTTCACCTGCACCTTATCCTTATGCTTGTTGCGAAGCATATTGATGCTGCCCTTCATGCGGTCTTCGTGCACATCCGCGACGGCGACGAGCTTGACGCTCTCGCCGGTGCTGAGGGCTTGGTCGGCGGCCCCGGAGCCGCGGCCACCCATGCCGATGAGGGCAACCTTAATGGTGTCGCCAGGCGAAGCGCCGTGGACGAAGCGCTCGAGGGGCAGCGTGCTCAAGGCAGCGGCGCCAGCGGCGAACTTCGTGGAGGTGGAGAAGAAACTCCGGCGCGTGACCGGAGCGGTGGCAGGGACAATCAGGTTGCTCATAATTTCAATCGCGTTGGACTGGGCCGTCCGCCACGACATTCGCGGCGGACAAGACAAGCTCGTTCAACAAGCTGGAACGGGGGCGAGTGTAGGAATTCGCGGCGGGTTGTCCAGCGCGGGGAACTCCCACTCTTGCTCGTAATCCTAATCCTGCTCCTCCCCTGCCCCGCCGAGCACAGGAGCAAGATTAGGATTACGAGCAGGAGAAGACGGCGTCAGAGCGCCACGGTGCGACCCGGAATCGCAAACGGATACCGCCCATCCGGACCGGGCTTGGGCTTGGGCGCGGCGTCCCACGCGAGGCGCTCGGGCAGGAGGTCGAGCTTCGAGTTCAGCGCCGCTTCCCACGTCACGGGTTGGCCGCCGTAGGTCGCCATGCGGCCCATGATGGCGGTGAGCGTGCTCTTCGCGCCGCGCTCGGCTTCGTTGTGCGGCTTGTTGTGGCGGATGGCGTCGAAGAACGGGATGTGCTCGAGCCGATGGCCGTCGTTGGCCTCGCCTTCCTTCGCCTGATAGCGCCAGGTCACTTCCTGCTTCAGGTCGCGGATGGCGAAGACGTTGCGCTCGGCAATCCAGCTTCCCTTCGTGCCTTGCACGGCTTCGTAAACCTCGCCCTTGCACTTGGGAATCTGCCGGCACTGCGAATGCATCCGCGAGCCGTCCGCATAGACATACTCGACGGTGTGGTGGTCGAAAATCTCGCCGTGGTCCGGCTCGCTCAGATACGCGCGCCCGCCGATGCCCGAGCAGCTCACGGGGAACGACTGCTTCACCCAGTTGATGACATCGAGGTTGTGGATGTGCTGCTCGACGATGTGGTCGCCGCAGAGCCACGCGAACATATACCAATTGCGGAGCTGGTATTCCATCTCGGTGGGCGCGCGGCCGAGCAGCTTCGCGGCCTGCTCGCGCGTGACCTTCGGGCCGACGGGCGAGGTGTTCCAATAGCAGCGCATCGAGACGATGTCGCCGATCTCGCCGCCGTGCAGCCGCTTCATGCTCTCCTGATAATTCGGCTGGTGATGCCGCTGAAGGCCGACGGCGACCTTGAGATTCTTCTTCTTCGCTTCCTCGGCGGCGGCGAGGACTTTGCGAATGCCCGGGCCGTCCACCGCGACGGGCTTTTCCATGAAGACGTGTTTTCCCTGCCGCACTGCCTCCTCGAACATCATCGGGCGGAAGCCCGGCGGGGTCGCGAGGATGACCACGTCCGCCTGCGCGATGGCCTGCTTGTAGGCGTCGAAGCCGAGGAACTTGTTTTCCGCCTTCACCGCGAGTTGGTCCTTGTGCTTGTTGAGCGAAGCAAGGCTGCGGTCCATGCGGTCCTGATGCACGTCGGCGACGGCCACAAGTTTCACATCCGCCCCGGATTGCATAGCTTGGTCCGCCGCGCCGGTGCCACGTCCGCCCGCGCCGACGAGCGCGACCTTGATGGTGTCGCCCGGCGAAGCACCGTGGACGAAGCGCTCGACGGGGAGTGTGCCGAGGGCGGCGGCGCTGGCGGCGAACTTCGTGGAAGCAGAGAGGAAGTCCCGCAGCGAGACGGCGTTGTTCGGAGGCGTGTTGTTCATGGCAAGTTCACGGACAAGCTGGCAGACGGCGGGCGCGGGGGAAAGGCTACGAGTCAAAACCACTGACCTGCACTAACCAGCACTAATGAAGGCCTCTGCTTTAGACCGCCGTCGGCAAGACGCACGAGGCCCAGCGGAAAGAGCGACACATCCCTGTTCTCAAATTCGGATTAGTGCCGGTTAGTGCCGGTTAGTGGTTTTCTCCGGGTGGTTTCACAACCCCAGCCATTTCATCCCCGCCCGTATCCACAGCGGGATTGTCACGAAGCTCACCGCCGATGTGGCGATGACCACGCGCAACGCCGTCGGGCCGTCGCCGCCGAAGTGGCGCGCGGCGAGGATGGCGAAGACGGCGGAGGGCATCGCGGCTTGCAGGAGGATGACGCGCTTCAGCTCCACGGAGCACGGCAGGAACTTCGCCAGCGCGAGGAACAGCACGGGAATCAAACCCAGCCGCAGCACGCACGACGCGCCCATCACGCGCCAGCCTTGCTCCGAGTGAAACTCGCCCAAGTGGTCCGCAATCATCGCGCCGATGAGCACCAGGCCCATCGGGATGGCGCAGACGCCGAGCATGTGCGCAGTGGTCTTCACGAACTCCGGCACGTAGGCCGCGCCGCCGGTGAAGTTCAACGTCAGCGTCAGCACGATGGCGAGGAGCGGCGGGTTGAGGATTTTCTTCCAGAGCGGCTCGTTGGCCGCGTGCGCGAAGACGATCGTGCCCAGCAGCCAGAAGGCGATTTCCGTCCCGAGGTTGTGGACGATGAGCACGCCGACGGTCTCGCGGTCAAAGAGCGACATCGCCAGTGGCAACGGCACGTAGCCGTAGTTGTAGAGGCCGGTGCTGAAGGCAAACGTGCGACCCGCTGCGTCGCGCTGGAGGCCAGCCAGTCGAATCGCCAGCCAGCTCACGCCGATGCCCAACGCGACGGTGCAGAAGCCGACGAGTGGCGCGAGGAAGATGTTTTCAGTGCGGTCCAACGCGGGGTTGTTTAGCACCTTGTCGAATATGAATGCGGGGATGAGCAAGTTGACGGTGACACGCATCAGCGAGTGGTCGGCCTCGGTGGTGAGCCACTCGAACTTGCGCATCGCCACGCCCGCGACGGCGATGAGCAGCACGGGCAGGACGGCCGAAAGGACAACGGGGAGTTCGTTCAAGGTTGGTAGGGGCACGCTGCTGCGCGTCCGGTTTCAGGTGAGGAAGTAGTCCAACGCTGCCTCGGTCTCGGCTTGTTGCAGCGCACGGAGAAGTGGGTGGGGTGCATCCATCGCGGGCTTGCTGGCCGCAACTTCGACAGCGTCCACAAAGGCGGAGGCGTCCCACGCGCCGCCCGTGAGAAGTTGCGCGGACAGCTTGGCGTCAGCCGCGAGCAAGGGCGCGGCGAGCTTCGACAGTTCAGCGAAGCACGGGTGCTGGCCGACGCGCCGGAACCAATACTTCGCGTTCGAGTAGTCTGGCTCGCGCCGGTGCAGGATGCCGTGGACGAGGCTGCCGTCGGGGTTCTCGATGCTCTGCGAGATGACGTGCGAGGCGTCGTGGTGGTCGTGCCAGAGCAGGAGCAGCGCGCGGATGAGCTCGGCCTTCGCGGGCGAGCCGTGGCGACGGAACAACTCGTCGAGGGTGCGGTTCAAGTCTGCTTGCGCCAGTGTGCCGGGGCGAGCGGCGGGGCCGAGCGCGGCGAGGCCGGGCTGGGTGATGAGCGCGCGGAGTTCTTTGTGCAGGGTCGAAGACATTTTGAGTTGCCCACGGATAACGCGGATGACGCGGATGCAAGACAAGGCAGAATTCCCATCCGCGTCATCCGTGTTATCCGCGGGCAGAAAATCAGAGACTCCTCACGCCGTCTCCTACTTCTTCTCGATAAGCCGGCGGAACTCGGCGAAGAGCGGGTTCGAGTCGTGCGGGCCGGGCGAGGCTTCGGGGTGATACTGCACGCTGAAGATGGGCTTCGACTTGTGGCGCATCCCCTCGACGGTCTGGTCGTTCAGGTTGATGCGGTTCACCGCCACATCGGACGGCAGCGACGCCGGGTCCACCGCGAAGCCGTGGTTCTGCGAGGTAATTTCCACGCGGCCTGATTCGAGATCTTTCACCGGCTGGTTGCCGCCGCGATGGCCGAACTTGAGCTTGAAGGTCTTCCCGCCGAACGCCTGGCCGAGGAGCTGGTTGCCGAGGCAGATGCCGAAGATGGGAATGCCGGTGTCCACGAGCGTCTTCACCTCACGCACGATGTAGTCGAGCGCCGCAGGGTCGCCGGGGCCGTTGCTCAGGAAGATGCCGGCGGGCTTGTGCTTGAGCGCGTCGGCGGCACTGGTGGTTGCGGGGACGACCTGCACTTTGAAACCGGTCTGCCGCAGGTTGCGCGCGATGTTGTATTTCATCCCGAAGTCGAACGCGACGATGGGAATTTCCGCCGGCGGGAGCGGCTTGCGGAAGTTGCGCGCGTCCACCTGCGCAGTGCCGCGCACCACATCGAACTCTGCGCTCTGCTTGTCGTCCGGGTCCCACGCGAAGGCGGCCTTGTGCGTGACTTCCTTCACGTAGTCCACGCCGACGAAGACGAACTCTTTCGCGCGCTGCACCGCCTCGGCCTCGGTCATGCCCGGCTCAGTCGAGAGAAAGCCGTTCAACGCGCCGCGCACGCGGAGCTTCTTGGTGAGCGCGCGCGTATCAATGCCTTGGATGCCGGGAATGCCATTCTGCTGAAGGTAGTCACCGAGCGACCAATCTGCGCGCCAGTTGCTGACGACCGGCGACAGCTCGCGGATGACGAAGCCCGACGCGTGCGGCCGCCACGACTCGATGTCCTGCGCGTTCACGCCGTAGTTGCCGATGAGCGGGTAGGTCATCGTCACGATCTGGCCCTTGTAGGACGGGTCGGTGAGAATCTCCTGATACCCGGTCATCGAGGTGTTGAAACACACCTCGCCACCGGCCGACGCTTGCGCGCCAAAACCCGTGCCGTGGAACACTGAACCATCTTCGAGGGCGAGAATTGCTTTCATCCAGTAGCAAACAAATTGGGCGGACTCTAGGGGTGGGCAAAAAGCGGTCAAGCCCTTTGCCCGCGCTTTGCTCAGGCGCGAGCTGACTCGAATTAAATGTTCCCGGACGCGGAGTTGGACGAGGTGTCCGCCCGCGACAGTTCTCCGAGGCCAGCATCCGCGCCCGCCAAGACCTCGCGGACATCCTCCGGCAGGAAATCGTAACGCGGACAAACAGGGCCGGGTGAGCTGCAGAACCCCATGAGCATGCCGGAAAAAAATCTCGCCGCCTCCGTCCACCCCATTAAGCTGTTGCCCCTAATTCGGTTTACCCGACTCAACATCATGGAACCTACAGGCGATATCGCAGTCATCGGCTTGGCCGTCATGGGCCAGAATCTGATCCTCAACATGAACGACCACGGCTTCACCGTCGTGGCCTACAACCGCACCACGTCGAAGGTGGACGACTTCCTCGCCAACGAGGCCAAGGGCACGAACGTCATCGGCGCGCACTCCATCCCGGAGCTGATCAGCAAGCTCAAGCGCCCCCGCCGCGTCATGCTCATGGTCAAGGCCGGCAAACCGGTGGACGAGTTCATCGAGACGCTCCTGCCGCACTTGGAAACGGGCGACATCGTGATTGACGGCGGCAATTCGCTCTTCGACGACACCAACCGCCGGGTCAAGCTGCTCGAAAGCAAAGGCTTTCAATACATCGGCACCGGCGTCTCCGGCGGTGAGGAGGGCGCGCGGCACGGCCCTTCCATCATGCCCGGCGGCTCCCATTCGGCGTGGCCGTCTGTGAAGCCCATCTTCCAAGGCATCTCCGCCAAGGTGGACGGCGGCACGCCCTGCTGCGACTGGGTCGGCGAGGGCGGTGCGGGCCATTACGTGAAGATGGTCCACAACGGCATCGAGTATGGCGACATGCAGCTCATCTGCGAGGCCTACAACATCATGAAGAACGGCGTCGGGATGAGCGCCGACGAGATGCACGAGGTGCTCAAGGAATGGAACACCGGCGACCTCGACAGCTACCTCATCGAGATCAGCCGCGACATCCTCGCCAAGAAGGACGAGGACGGCTCCCCGCTCGTGGACAAAATCCTCGACACCGCCGGCCAAAAGGGCACCGGCAAGTGGACCGTCATCAATTCGCAGGACCTCGGCATCCCCATCACGCTCATGGCGGAAGCGGTTTACTCCCGCTGCGTCTCCGCGCTGAAGGACGAGCGCGTGAAGGCCGCGAAGAAGTTGAAAGGTCCGCGCCCGTTCCTCACGAGCATCGCGGCCAACCCCGAGCGCAAGAAGCAGTTCATCGCCGACATCCGCGATGCGCTCTACTGCTCCAAGATCGTCAGCTA
>Ga0209553_1001915_pt1 | contig 10289 bp, 9 predicted proteins | sample LauGreFBDMM110DN_2_FD_188217 | JGI IMG/M metagenome (GOLD analysis project Ga0209553, IMG submission 188217) | Freshwater lake microbial communities from Lake Michigan, USA - Fa13.BD.MM110.DN (SPAdes) (version 2) | ecosystem: Environmental > Aquatic > Freshwater > Lake | place: Lake Michigan, USA...
CGGCGGTTGCGGCATCAGCGCGGGTACAACGCGCCATGGAAATTTTAAGCGCAGATATTCCAGATCATTTGCGTGAGGCTGGCGAACTTCGAATTCAACATGGCCAAGCGAGCTTGGAAGAACTTGGATCACTTGCATCGCCACCTATGACTAAGGATGCAATTGCTGGTCGGATTCGTAGATTGTTGGCGATGGCCGATAAACGAGCACAAGATTTAGGGATTCCCGATACCGAGGCAGGGCTATCACCCGATTTATTGGGGTGATGCGCGCAAGGTCGACTGTTAAGATTGGCTATTCCCAGAAAGTCGTGGTCTTTTAAATAATTAAGTTGAATTAATTTTCGTTCCAGCTAATGGGAACTTACGAAGTGGAGTCATTGTGGTCAAAGTCGGGATCAATGGATTCGGTCGAATTGGTAGAAACTTCTTCAGAGCAGCGCTCGCTCCAACTTCAAATATTGAAATTGTGGGTATTAACGATCTGACCGATAACGCAACTTTGGCACACCTTTTGAAGTATGACTCAATCCTTGGTCGACTCGGCCTACCAGTAACTTTTACCGATGACACCATCACGGTTGGTGGAAAAACAATTAAGATTTTTGCAGAACGTGATCCAGCGCTACTTCCTTGGGCTGCAGTTGGGGCTGAAGTGGTTCTCGAATCGACTGGCCATTTCACTAAAGCTGCCGATGCTAAGAAACATATAACAGCGGGAGCAAAGAAAGTGATTATCTCAGCGCCTGCAACTGACGAAGACATCACCATCGTAATGGGAGTAAATCACACGCAATATGACGGCGCCAAACATCACATAATTTCCAACGCTTCTTGCACAACTAACTGTTTAGCGCCGATGGCTAAAGTTATTAACGATACCTTCGGAATCGTCCGCGGATTTATGACCACGGTGCACGCTTATACAAATGACCAAGTCATTTTGGATTTCCCGCACAAAGACCTACGTAGAAGTCGGGCGGCTGCAACAAATATCATTCCAACTTCTACTGGCGCTGCAAAAGCAATTTCGCTAGTTCTGCCAGAGTTAAAGGGCAAGCTAGATGGATACGCGCTTCGAGTTCCAGTTCCAACAGGTTCAATTACAGATTTAACTTTGGAACTTTCCCGCGAAGTAACTGTGGCAGAAATTAATGCTGCCATCAAAGCTGCTTCCGAAACTACGCTTAAAGGCATCTTGCTCTACACCGAGGACCCAATTGTTTCATCGGATATTGTTACAGACCCACACTCTTGCATTTTTGATGCTGGCATAACTAAAGCAAATGGCACAACTGTGAAAGTTGCTGGTTGGTATGACAATGAATGGGGTTACTCAAATCGATTAGTTGATCTAATCGGTTATGTAGGTAAATCGCTCTAATGTCTATCCCAAGCCTCGCCTCTCTTGATGTAAAGGGGAAGCGAGTATTTCTGCGTTGTGATTTAAATGTTCCGTTAAAAGATGGTGCTGTAACTGATGATAGCCTCGCCTCTCTTGATGTAAAGGGGAAGCGAGTATTTCTGCGTTGTGATTTAAATGTTCCGTTAAAAGATGGTGCTATAACTGATGATGGCAGAATTAGAGCTTCGCTTCCTACAATTAACGCACTTCTTGAAAGTGGCGCATCGATTGTTATTTGTGCACACCTTGGTCGCCCTAAAGGGGAGCGCAAGCCAGAGCTATCTCTAGCTCCGGTTTCTATTCGGTTATCTGAACTTTTAAATCGAGAAGTTGTATTTGCAACAGATGTGGTTGGCGAATCGGCTAGAGCAGCAGTTGCTTCATTAGATTCTGGCGATGTAGTTCTACTTGAAAACATTCGTTACGAAGCCGCTGAAACAAGTAAGGATGAGAGCGAGCGTTTTGCGCTAGCTATGAAACTAGCGAGCTATGCCGATGCATATGTGGGGGATGGGTTCGGAGCCGTTCATAGAAAACACGCTTCCGTTTTTGAAACCGCGAAATTACTGCCTCGCGCTGCCGGTAAATTGATTTCAGCTGAAGTTGAAGTATTGCAGAGATTAACAATGGACCCGGTTCGCCCATACGGAGTAATACTAGGCGGCGCAAAAGTTTCCGACAAAATTGGCGTGATCTCGAACTTGCTAGAGAAAGTAGATGTTTTGGCAATAGGTGGTGGAATGCTCTTTACTTTTCTAGCAGCGCAAGGAAAAGAAATTGGTAAATCACTTGTTGAAGTGGAATCTATCCCTACTGTGAAAGTGTTATTAAATCGTGCCACCGAATTAGGTGTAGAAATTTTATTGATTAAATCGTGCCACCGAATTAGGTGTAGAAATTTTATTGCCAACCGATATTGTAGTTGCTCCAGCTTTTGCAAACGAATTACCTACAGTTGTTTCTGCTGATGCAATTCCAGTGCATCAAATAGGTTTAGATATTGGTCCGGATTCATCAAAGAAATTCGCCGAAGCCATAAGAAAGTGTCATACCGTTTTTTGGAATGGCCCTATGGGAGTTTTTGAATTCTCCAATTTTGCAGCAGGTACTAAAGCAATTGCAGAAGCACTCACAGAAGTAGATGGTTTGGCTGTTGTAGGTGGGGGAGATTCCGCTGCGGCAGTGCGCGCCCTTGGGTTTACTGATTCACAATTCGGTTATATTTCGACCGGTGGCGGCGCTTCTCTTGAATATCTCGAGGGCAAAGAGTTGCCAGGTTTAACCGCGTTACAGTCTTAAATTGAAACGTAAAACTTAGAGGAGCCAATAGTGCGTAAGCCGTTAGTTGCTGGTAACTGGAAGATGAATCTCAATCACCTTGAAGCGATTGCGGTAACCCAAAAATTAGCTTATTCAATTGATGATAAAGATTATGCCGCGGTTGATATCACAATAATTCCACCGTTTACCGATATTCGTTCGATTCAAACTTTGGTTGATGGTGATCGCTTAAAACTAACTTATGGCGCACAAGATCTTTCACCCGATTCATCCGGTGCTTTTACTGGCGATATCTCGGGTTCCATGCTTAAGAAATTGGGTTGTACCTATGTTTTGGTTGGCCATTCCGAGCGGCGTGCAATTCATAAAGAGGGCGATGAATTGCTCAACAAGAAAGTGAAAGCTGCGCTTGCTAATGAATTAACGCCTATTTTCTGCATCGGCGAAGAATTGTCGATCCGCGAAGAAGGTTCTCATATACAACATGTTTTAAATCAAATCCGAATCGGTTTACGCGGTTTTCACAAACCAGATCTAAAAAAGATTGTTTTTGCATATGAACCAATCTGGGCAATCGGTACTGGGAAAACTGCAACCCCGGAAGATGCACAAGAAGTATGTAGCGCTATCCGTGAGGATCTTAAGAAATTTGGTAGCGATGAAATTGCGGAGAATGCAAAAATCCTTTACGGTGGTTCCGTTAAATCCGCAAATATCGTCGATATTATGAAACAACCTGACGTGGATGGCGTTTTGGTAGGCGGAGCGAGCCTCGATCCCGAAGAATTCGCCCGCATTTCGAAGTTTCATCGCGTCCTCTAGCGCGGTATCCTTACGCCTTGGAAATGTCCGTTACAGCTAAATAAAGTTTGTAGTTTTAAACTTGTTAGGGGTTCTTAAGTGAAGCTAGCGCTCTCGCTCCTTTTAATTATTACCAGCGTTTTAATGATTCTGCTTGTGCTTTTACATAAAGGTAAAGGTTCCGGACTCTCAGATTTATTTGGTGGCGGAATTTCTTCGACATATGGCGGATCATCTGTAGTCGAGCGCAATCTGGATCGGATCACAATCGTGGTTGGCGGTCTTTGGTTTGCAAGTGTTGTCGCACTAAGTTTGTTATTAAAGAGTCAATTTTCTTAACAGTTAGAAAGGGAAATCATGGCCGGTGGTAGCGCAATACGTGGATCTAGAGTTGGCGCGGGTCCAATGGGAGAAGCCGAACGCGGCGAGGCGATCGCACGTTTTCGAGTTTCTTATTGGTGCTTAAACGGACATGAAACCAAACCTTCGTTTGCTGAAGATGGCACTGTCGTTATTCCTGATCAATGGGATTGTCCGCGTTGCGGATTCCCTGCAGGTCGCGATAAGAGCAACCCACCAAGCCCAGTAGTCAATACTCCCTACAAAACTCATCTTGCATATGTAAAAGAACGTAGAACTGAAGCAGAAGCGCAGAAAATTCTAGAAGATGCGCTTCGCAATCTACGTGGTGATGACGAGGAATAAAGTAGGGTAGACTTCACCTGCATCGCATTCGTGGTGTAGTTTTATTCATACGAGCGTCACATACGCTCTCTTGCGAGTCTTAGCTACCAATCTTTACGAGACGCGCTTGTTGTCTCGATTGGTGTTTACATGTCATTTCTTAAATTGGGCGTTAGCGCTGCGCTCGTACGTACTCTTACTCAAAACGGTATAACGGAACCGTTTCCAATCCAATCTGCATCGATTCCTGATGCAATCTCTGGTCGCGACATTTTAGGTCGAGGCCAAACTGGATCTGGCAAAACTTTAGCTTTTGGACTTGCGCTACTAACTCGGCTTGCTGATCGCAAAGCTGCTCCGAATAAACCGTTAGCGTTAATTCTCTCGCCAACCCGCGAACTCGCAATGCAAATCACCGATGTAATCGGAGACTTAGCGCCAGTAGTTGGTTTGAACGCTCAAGTAGTTGCAGGTGGACTTTCGTATCAGAAGCAGCAACAAGCGCTCCGCCGTGGCGTAGCAATCGTGGTTGCAACCCCAGGTCGTTTAATGGATTTAATGGAGCGGAAAGATGTAATTCTCTCTGATATTGAAATTACAGTTCTAGATGAAGCTGACCAAATGGCTGATATGGGTTTCTTGCCTTCGGTTCGCGAAATCCTAAACAAAACTAAAGTAGATGGTCAACGAATGCTCTTCAGCGCAACGTTAGATCGAGACGTAGATTCCTTAGTTAGAAAATATCTAAAAGACCCAGCTACGCACTCAGTCCAAAACGAAACCGCATTGGTTACGAAAATGAGCCATCACGTTTTGGTTCATGAAGCTAACCACAAAGATGAAATTACTTCACAAATTGCAGCAAGAGATGGTCGAACCATTTTCTTCGTGCGGACTAAGCGTGGCGCAGATAAATTAACAGAGAAACTATTACGCGCTGGTGTAAAAGTTGGCGCGCTACATGGTGGAAAGACGCAAGCCGTACGGACTCGAACCCTAGAACATTTCAAAACTGGTAAGACTTTAGCGCTGGTAGCAACTGATGTTGCAGCTCGCGGCATTCACGTCGATGATGTTTCTTTGGTGGTGCATGTTGATGCGCCGGCAGACCATAAAGATTATTTACACCGCGCGGGACGTACTGCACGGGCTGGCGAAAAAGGAACGGTAGTTTCACTTGTGACCATGTCGCAACGTGGTGAGTTAAAGCGAATTACTGAAAAAGCCGGGATTCGCCCAACCACAACTTCAGTCTTGCCTGGTGATAGCGAACTAATAAAAATTACTGGTTCTCGTAAACCTAGCGGCGTACCGATCGTAACTACAGTTACAAAAAGCGATTCAGTAGAGCCTAAATTTCCAAAACGCAATCGCCCTTCTAAAGCGCGTAGAACCTCAAACGCACGGAATTCATCAGGTCGGAGCGAAACATCTCGTTCTACCACGCCACGGAGCGAAGGCTCCCGCAGCAATTCTGGACCAAGAAAATTTGGCTCAGATCGTGGCGCAGCTGGAAAACCATGGCGCAGCTGGAAAACCAAAGAGTCGTACTGTTGAACGTAGACGGGCTCGTTAAAGCGATTTAATTATTGCAAGTAATTGCGAAATCCCGTTCGTTCGATCACGTAAGTGAATTCGAAGGAGCGGGAATTTTCGTTTTTGAAGGGCTTCACCGTCGCCGAGCGCTTGCGCCATAATTAGAGTTTCAAATCCGTAACCTTGGTTTGGGATGGCGATATCTCTAGCGCAATTACCAGTTATTTGTATGAATGAGCCAACTTGTGGGCCACCTTTATGAAACTGCCCGGTCGAATGTAAAAATCTAGGTCCCCAACCAAAAGTGGTTGGCTTCTCAGATTTCACTGCAATAAGTTCTCGAATTTCTGAAATCTCATGGTCCGAAACCCGATTTAAATAGGCCATGATGGCGATGTAACCAGCTCGACTAATTGCTTCCGTCAAGTATTGTGCAACCGAGTCAAACTTTTTATCGGAATAGATTTCAATCGATTCGTTTGCAAATGCAGGCGCAGGAGTTTCCACTTTGCCATCGATCCATCTTGTTAGGAGCGCTCCAGTTTGATTTTTAGCTTCAGTCACGTTTGGTTGGTTAAAAGGATCAACTTTTAACGCCACACAAAGCAGCGCCGTGACCCACTCCCAAAAAATGAATTGAGATCCAAGAGTGCCAGTAACCGATAGCGGACCAGCACCGTTAAAAGTAATTACTGGATGAGATCCACCAATTGCAGAAGTAGGCGAACTTATAACTATTGGCAGTACGCCTTTCCCATTTTTTCCAGTTGATTCAGCGATAAGTTGTTCGATCCAATCGCTGATGCCTGGCAGCGCGCTATCGCTATCTAGAAGTGCGGTGAAACCATAAGTGGGTTGGGCAAGCAGATAAGCCATTTGCAAAACAGGTGAATTACTCTCCAGAAATTTTTCCGCAGCCTCGAACGCATCATCTAATAAAACCGAAACATCAACGCCGATAAGAGCAGCTGGAGCTAGACCGAATGCCGAGAGCGCGCTAAATCTGCCACCAACATTTGGATCGGCGTTAATTATTCGTAAACCTGCAGTCCGTGCCGAAAGTTCAAGCGGTGACCCAGGGTCAGTAATTATCAGCATATGTTCGGATGAGTCCAGGCCCGCCATTTCAAACTCACTTTTAAAAAGCGCGAGCTGTGCGGCAGTTTCTATAGTGGAACCAGATTTGGATCCGACTATTACGATGCTGTTAACTAAATCAGTTTTCAATGCCAACGAAATCTGTTCTGGGTCAGTGGTATCAATTACGGTTAATTCTTTATGGAAAGTTTTGCTAATTACTTCAGGAGCCAGAGATGAACCACCCATACCACAGAGCAATACTTTGGTTAATTTTTTCTCTCGAGCCCACGCGGTAAGCGCATCTAGTTGGGGGAGTAATTCCCGTGATGAAACCGGCAGCTCCAACCAATTCATTCGGATTTTGGCTTCTGCTGCAGCAGATTCGCCCCAGAGATTTTCATCTTTATTTGCTAATTTTTTAGCAGCATCAATTAACTCCAAATAGAGTTTAGAGTTTTGATCAACTTGTGAAAGCGCAGTACCTGAAATCGAGATGCCGATTACGTTGCTCAATTGCTTGCTACTTTCGTAACGGTTTCGATTAATTAATTCAATCCAAGGCGATACAAATTTATCGATTCCTTCTAGTTCCAATTTAATTGCTACATCTTGTAGTGAAACTCCAGTTGCCGCTAGCGCGGCTAAGTCTGCAATCGCGCTATCGAAATTCGGGGTGAGCGCATCACCGCGAGCAATGCCGTGATCTTTTACGGCATCAAGTGTTCCTTGTGGCATCGTGTTGACTGTATCTGGTCCCGTAAGTTCGGTTACATATCTAGTGTCGTCATAAGACTTATCTTTAACCCCAGTTGATGCCCAGAGTGGTCGCTGGATATGAGCACCATTTTCAGCCAATATTTTCCAGCGAGCGGTAGTTTTTAAAGTCTTAAATTCCTGATAGGCCAACCTGGCATTAGCAATCGCAGTTTTCCCGAGAAGTGCAGTAGCAGCTTCGGTGCCAAGGGCTTTTAGTTGGGCATCAACTTCGGAGTCAACCCGGCTTATGAAAAAAGAAGCCACGGAATGAATTTCAGTTATGGACTTACCGTGAGAAAGACGTTGCTCGAGTCCTGCCATAAATGCTTCTAGCACTGCTTTATATCGTTCAACTGAGAAAATAATAGTTACATTTACACTGATCCCGTCGGCAATCAAGGCGGTAATTGCTGGCAAACCTTCGATGGTTGCGGGAACTTTGATTAATAAATTAGGACGGTTAACTATTTTCCAGAGAGCTCTACCTTGAGTGATTGTATTTTCAGTATCGCGCGCCAACCTTGGGTCTACTTCAATACTTACTCGACCATCTATGCCATTGCTTTTTTCATGGATCCTAGTTCCTAGTAAAAAGATCGCAAGCATTTCGCACGTCATCAGTTGTTAATTTAGTGATGATTGATTCAACATCTTCACCGGCTTTCGCTAGCGCTTTGATTTCACCGGAGTAGAGGTCAGATTTGCTGATTGCTTGCGAAAAAATGATCGGATTAGTCGTTACTCCGGTTACATATTCGTGTTTAATTAAGAAACTTAATGAAATGGCGTTTGGGGCTTCGATCAGCCGTTCTCGAGAAAGATCATCAAGCCAAATCGATGTGCCGGTCGCAACAACATCGCCTAATCGGGCTGACATTTAACGATTCTTTACGCTCTTGAGCGCGCGGTGTGCAGCATCAACGACTGCAGCAGTAGTGAATCCAAATTCTTTAAAAAGAGTTTTAGCCGATGCGGAGGCACCGAAGTGCTCGAGTGAAACTGTTTCACCACAATCTCCAATTAGTTCGCGCCAACCTAACGCAATTCCAGCCTCGATACTGACACGCGCTAGAACTTTTGGCAGTAATACTGAATCCCGATAACTCCGTGGTTGTTCGGCAAACCATTCCAAGGAAGGTGCACTCACTACCCGGGTTGCGATTCCTTGTTGAGTTAGCGCTTTTTGGCTATCTAGAGCAAGTGCAACTTCAGAACCGGTTGCAATCAAAATTACATCTGGCGTGTTGTCGCAATCACTTAAGACGTAAGCGCCGTTACCAACTTGCGACGCTGGTGCCATCTTGGTGCGATCAAATACTGGGAGGTTTTGGCGAGATAACAAAATTCCAGTTGGTTTCTTGCGACGAATAATTTCTTTCCACGCATGTACAACTTCGTTGGCATCTGCTGGCCGCACCACAGTTAATCCAGGGATCGCGCGCAGTGAAGCGATATGTTCGACCGGTTGATGCGTCGGGCCGTCTTCGCCTAACCCAATTGAATCGTGGCTCCAAACATATGTGACTGGTAACTGCATCAGCGCTGAAAGCCGAACCGCACCACGCATGTAATCACTGAATACCAAGAAGGTGCCACCAAAAGTTTTCGTTAACCCATGAAGTGCGATGCCATTCATGATTGAACCCATAGCGTGCTCACGAATTCCGTAGTGAATAATTCGACCGTAGGGGTTTGCGTTCTTGAGCCCGCTAGTTAACGGCAAGAAAGATCCACCACCTTCAATAGTGGTGTTATTGCTCTCAGCAAGGTCTGCTGAACCGCCCCAAAATTCTGGGAGCGTGCTTGCCAGCGCTTGGATAGTCTCGCCCGATGCTTTTCTAGTTGCAATTTCTTTTTCAATTGCAAAAGTTGGGAGAGTGTCTTCCCAATTCACGGGCAATTCTTTTAACTGTAGCCGTTGTAATAAGTTTGCGCGTTCTTGATTATTCTTCCGCCAGAGATCAAAATCTTTCTGCCATTCCGCTTTTAGAGCAGCGCCGCGGGTTTTAACAGCTCGGACATGGCTTTCAACTTCGCTTGGGAAGTAAAAGTCAACTTCAGGGTCTAAACCTAAAACTTTTTTAGTGGCAGCAACTTCTTCTGCTCCCAACGCGGAGCCATGGCTCTTAGCAGTATTTTGCAATGCCGGAGCGGGCCATGCAATTACCGTTTTCAATCTAATCAAAGTTGGCTTTTCTTCTTCGGAAACTGCACCATCCATTGCTTTCTCTAACGCATCTCGATCAACATCGCCATTGCTCATTGTTGCTACTTCAATCACGTTCCAGCCGTAAGATTTGTAGCGCATTGAAACATCTTCAGATTTGTAGCGCATTGAAACATCTTCATTGAAAGCTAAGTGAGTGTCGCCCTCAATCGAAATCCGATTATCGTCATAAATTACTTTAAGGTTTCCAAGTTTTTGTACCCCTGCAAGTGAGGAAGCTTCGGCGCTAACACCTTCTTGGAGATCTCCATCGGAACAAATAACCCAGATATTGTGATCAAAGGGACTAACTCCGGAATTTTCTGAATCGAATAAACCGCGTTCATATCGAGCGGCCATCGCCATACCAACACCATTTGCAACACCTTGGCCTAGCGGTCCGGTCGTTGTCTCGACTCCGGCAGTATGTCCATATTCGGGATGGCCAGGTGTTAACGATCCCCAAGTGCGGAAATTTTTTAGATCATTAAGTTCTACACCGTAACCACTGAATAACAATTGAATATAGAGGGTTAACGAT
>Ga0209553_1001916_pt1 | contig 10287 bp, 8 predicted proteins | sample LauGreFBDMM110DN_2_FD_188217 | JGI IMG/M metagenome (GOLD analysis project Ga0209553, IMG submission 188217) | Freshwater lake microbial communities from Lake Michigan, USA - Fa13.BD.MM110.DN (SPAdes) (version 2) | ecosystem: Environmental > Aquatic > Freshwater > Lake | place: Lake Michigan, USA...
ATGCCCGCCAAGGTGGTGGGCAACCAGGTGGTCAAGTTCAGCCCCGAGGGCAAGGTCCTGCTGACGCTCGGCCAGGCCGGCGGCAACCCGCCGGGCGCCGATGCGGCTGACCCGGCCTCGTTCTACCAGCCAAACGACGTAATCACGTATCCCAACGGCGACATCCTGGTGGCCGAAGGACACGGCGGCGCCAACTCGCGCCTGATCAAGTTCGACAAGTCCGGCAAGTTCCTGATGCAGTACGGCAAGAAGGGCACCGGCCTCGAGGGTGAGTTCGACCAGCCCCACAGCCTGGCCTTCGACGCGAAGGGCCGCCTGTTCGTGGCCGATCGCACCAACAACCGTATCCAGATTCTCGATGCGGCGACTCTCAAGACGTTGGACACCTGGTACCAGTTCAGCCGCTTGAGCGGAATCTTCATCGACAAGAACGACATGATCTACGGGGCCGACTCGGAATCGGGTTCGGTGAACCCGGCCCACGGCAAGTGGCTGCGCGGCATCCGCATTGGCAGCGCCAAGGACGGCAAGGTGATCGCCTTCATCCCGGATCCGAGCAACACGGATGCGACGGCGAAGGGCACGTTGGCGGCTGAAGGGGTGGCGGCGGACAAGGACGGCGTGATCTACGGCGCCGAGGTCGGTCCGCGCAAGCTGCAGCGTTACGTCAAGAAGTAGCTCTTTTGATGAGGCAGGTGCTGGTGGCGAAGGCGTACAACTTCCCACCAGCATCTTCAATACGACCTTCTGCGAGGGCGGTGGTCCGGCCGGCGTAGATGACGGTCGCGACGCCGCGGACCTCGCCGGTGGCGTGGGTCAGCGGCCGCAGGAAATTCACCTTCAGTTCGAGCGTGGTGTAGGCGTCACCAGCGCTGAGTGTGCTGTGAACGGCGCAGCCAGTCGCCGAGTCGAGCAGCGTGGCGCCGAAGCCGCCGTGCACCGTGCCAAGCGGGTTGTAGTGAAACTCGCCCGGGGTTCCAGCGAACACAGCTTTGCCGTTCGCAACCTCCGCCAGGTGGATGCCCATCAGGTGGGCCATCGGCGGTTGCGGCAGCTCGCCACTGATCACCAGTCTCAGGACCTCGAGCCCCGACAGAGTCGCCATCCGAGCCGTCCGCGGAGTAGGGTCGTCCCACGAATGGGTGCGCTCACGCTTCATGTCAAGAGCTTGCCACAGAGGCCCCCCTCCGTGTCCTTTGTGGCTTATTTGATCGCGACCGCCCAGCCGACGCCCATCTTGAGCTGCGGCACGTAACTGCCGCCCTGGATCAGCGACCATCCCGTCTGCCCCAGGTGTGAATGCCGATCTTCATTGCGACGATCTTAGCGTGGGGATGCCGGAGACGTAGCCGGCGCCAGGCCCCGGTCCTCCGGTGCGCTATGCTCGTTATCGGGGTCGCCGAAATATCTCGGCCGGTCGCCAGCGGGCGACCAACCCGGATCCCAATCGGTCTTTCAGCGAACGGACACTGCCATGACGTGGCTTCGAGATTCGATGACGGATTCTTTCTTCAAGGCGATGGCCGGTGAGCCAGACGCGATCGCTATCCTCGAGCGCGAGGTTGACACGCTGCAGACCAACCAGAGCTTGATTCTGGCCGACCGCCCGGACACCCTGATTCTGGCGACGCGGAGTTTGCCGGGTTCCCTGTACGAGGGACTGACGAAGAGCGCGAGAGTGGGGCGCCCGATCTCCTACGCGATGTTCGCGCATTCATCGATGCACCTGCCCGGCCTGGAGCAGTCGCTTGAAATCCAGCGGTTCGCGTTCGAATGCAAGAGCGACGCGGAGATTCAAGCGGGGCTGGCGGCGGGCGTCACGATTCCCGACGCCGTGAAGGCTCCGGCCAGAGCGATGCTGGCGTCCGACCCGGCATTCGACCTCGCCGAGTTTGATCGGCTGCTGTCCATTCTCTGGCTCAACCACGCCGGCTACTTGAGCGTGTCGCCGACTGCCGGTGTGGTCGAGGCGCTCCGGATGCTGCACCTGTGCGAGACACAGAACGGCCTCTACTTCGATCTGACGCCGGCCGCCAACGGGTCGAACAAGGCGCGTCTGCTGTTTGCGATTGCGAATCCGCCCCACACCGGCTACGTCGCGCAGGTGGTGGAGGTGCTGCACCGGTTCGACGTGGGCATCCGCAGCGCCGACATCCTCGACGTATCGACCGGCGCGCAGCCCTATGCGCTGTTTGCGATGTCGGTGCGGCAACGCAAAGGCCAGATTCAAGAGACCGCGGCTGGCCTCCGCGACCGCTTGCAGAGCGAACTCTACAACACCCAGATCCTGACGGCCAGTTCCACGGAATATCGCAAGTTTGTGACGACCGGGCAGATGAGCGGCGACGATGCCTCTTTGACCCGTGCCTTCGTGGCGTTTTGCCACACGCAGTTGGCGCACGCGCAGCCCGATCGTTACGATTGGAAGGCAGTGCAGGGCGCGATCTACGCCAACACGCTACTGCTGGGGCAACTGGTCGCCCTGTTCCGGGTGCGCTTCGATCCGGCGGTCGAAGGGCGCGACGCGGCCTACGCGGCGCTGCGGGAGACGGTCATCAAGGCCGCGGCCGACTACGACACCGGCCACGCGCATCTCGATGCGCTGCGACGGACCGTGTTTCACTGCTGCGTGACTTTCATCGAGCACACGCTGAAGACCAATTTCTTCGTCAAGGAAAAACGGGCCCTCGCGTTCCGGCTCGACCCGGTCTACCTGGCCGACCTCGGTCAGGTGTCGACGGCCGACCTGCCGTCCGGCGCACCCTTCCGCGTGACGTTCTTTTTTGGCGGCCACGCGTTCGGCTATCACATCGGATTCTCCGACATCGCGCGCGGCGGCTGGCGCACGGTGATCTGCCGCACCCAGGACGATTTCCTCACCACCGCGTCGACCTTGTTCAAGGAGAACTTCGTGCTGGCGCACACGCAGCACTTGAAGAACAAGGACATCTACGAAGGCGGCTCGAAGCTCGTGGTGCTGCTCGACGCGTCGGCGCTGTCGAAAGAGCCGCGTTTGGTGCTCGATCGCCTGCTGCGCAAGAAGCAGCGCGATGTCTTCAGCGCGTTCCTCGACATCTATGTCACCGAGGGGGGGGTCGCGAAGCACCCCGCGGTGGTGGACTACTACCGGCAGGACGAAGCGATCGAAATCGGCCCCGACGAGAACATGCACGATGACATGATCGAGGAGATTGCCCTTACCTCGAAACGCCGCGGCTACATTCTCGGCACCGGCGTGATGTCGTCGAAGACCATCGGCATCAATCACAAGGAGTACGGCGTGACGTCGACCGGCGTAGTCAAGTTCGCCGAGATCGCGATGCGTGAGATCGGCATCGACATCACGCGCGATGCCTTCACGGTGAAGTTTACCGGCGGGCCGAACGGCGATGTCGCCGGCAACGCCATGCACATCATGCTGGACCTCTGCCCGCAGATCCAGATCCGGCTGATCCTGGACGGCGCCGCGGCGCTGTTCGATCCGGCGGGCGCCGAGCCGGCGGAACTGCGGCGCATCCTGCTCAAGCAGGACGTTGACGGATTTAATCCCGAGGCGCTGCACCCCGGCGGATTCATGCTGTTCCGGGGCTCGCCGAAGGAAGACGGGATGCGCCTGCTGTATCGCAAGGTCGCCCGCACCGCGAAGGGGCTGGTCGAAGAGTGGATCTCCATCGACGACTTGTCGCGGCAGTTCGGGGAGCTGCCGTTCTCGGTGCCGGCCGACCTGTTCATCCCGGGTGGCGGCCGCCCCGAGACGATCAACGACGAGAATTGGCAGCGCTTCCTGCGGTCCGACGGTACCCCGTCAGCGAAGGTCATCGTCGAAGGCGCCAACTCGTTCATCACGCCGGCGGCTCGCCTGGGACTGCAGAAGAAAGGCGTCCTGCTCATGCGCGACGCCTCGGCCAACAAGTGCGGCGTCATCTCCTCGTCCTACGAGATCATCGCCAACCTGCTGCTCACCGAAGAGGAGTTCCTCCAGAACAAGCCGAAGTACGTCGCCGACGTGCTGGCGATCCTGAAGCGGCGCGCCGAGGATGAGGCCCGCCTGCTGGTGCGGCGGCATGCCTCGAGCAAGAAGCCCTGGACCGAGATCTCGGATGACATCTCGGTCGAAATCAATCTGGGTTACCAGCGCCTGTTCGAGTTCTTCCAGAAGAACCCGGCCGTCGCCACGCAGCCGCTGTTCGACCAGGTCATCCTGAGCCACCTGCCGGCGCTGTTACGTGACGACCCGCGCTTCAATAGCCGCTACAAGAATCTGTCGCCGAAGTATCGCTCTGCGATTCTGGCGGCGGAGATCGGTTCATCAATGGTCTATCAGGCAGATCTCGACGCTGAGTTCGAAGACGAGGTCCGCCGGCACGTGGAGCGACGGTTCAAGTAGTCGCGGGCCTGGGCGCCCAAACGGCCGCAGGGGGTGACATCCGGGGCGAAGTAGGGCAGAATGTGCCCCATGAAACGTCTAATCCTGCTCGCCGCCTCCCTCATCACCTGGGCCATGGTGCCCGTGGCCACGCAAACGCCCGCCGTTGCGACACCAGCGCCGGCCGTTCCGGAACTGCAATTCGAATCGGTCCCCGATCCGCTCACGCTGCCGCCTGATATTCACTTCGGTGAGATCGCCGGCATCGCGACCAACTCCAAGGGGAATGTCTTCGTGTTCTCGCGCGGTAACGTCACTGGCCCCGCCTACATGGCCACTGCCTCGCAGTTGCTCGAGTTCGATCCCAAGGGCAAGTTCCTGCGCGAGGTCGGCAAGAACAACTTTGCGTGGGCCTACGCACATGCGGTGCGCATCGACAAGCAGGACAACATCTGGATTGTCGACAAGGGCTCGAACATGATTCTGAAGTTCAACCCGCAGGGCCGCGTCGTGTGGGTGTTCGGCCGTAAGGGCGAATCGTCGCACCTGGACGTGCCGCCTGACTACGCGTCGCAGATGACCAGCCTGCTCGAGCGCGCCGGGGTCGCCATTACGCGTCCGCCGAACAACAACCCGCGCAACCCGCTGCCGGTGCATCGCGACAACGTGTTCAACCAGCCGACCGACGTCGCCTGGGACTCGCAGGGCAATTCGTACTTCAGCGACGGCTACATCAACTCCCGCGTCGCCAAGGTCAACGCGAAGGGCGAATGGGTCGCCAGTTGGGGATCACTCGGCACCGGCCCGGGCCAGTTCGACACCCCGCACGGCATCGCGGTGTCGCCGAAAGATGAGATCTACGTCGCCGATCGCGGCAATCGCCGCGTCCAGGTCCTGGATACGAATGGCAAGTACCTCCGCGAATTCATCATCGACGTGCCGGTCGATACCAAGCGCGGCAAGATCGTCTACGGCGCCGAGAATCCGAACGGCAAGACCGGATCGCAGGCGCCGGGTGCACCCGATGCGTTGTGCATGACACCGGGTCCGAACCCGGTGCTGTTCGTCGGCGACTTGTACCCGAGCCGCATCTACAAGGTCTCGCTCGAGGGCAAGGTGCTCGGCGTCTACGGACAGCCCGGCCGCAACCTGGGCGAGTTTGGCTGGATCCACGCGATCGCCTGCCCCTCGGAGAACGAAATCTGGGTGGGTGAGCTGATCAACTGGCGCGTGCAAAAGCTGGTGACCAAGAAGGGCGCCACCGCCACCAAGTAGAGGGCCAGAAGGGCGGGACTTCAGTCCCGCCGATCAGCGACGAGTTTCAGGAGGCCGCGTCCGGCGGCCTCCTGAAACTCGTTACTGTTTCTTGAGCGCGGGGTTCGTGTAGAGCTCGGAAATCGTGCGTTGCGGATCCGGGCGCACGCTCAGGTAATCGACGTGATCGGGTATGTCAGCCCACCCGTGCGGCGTACCCGCCGGAATAATGATGATGTCGCCGACATTCACCACCTTCCTGACCACATCATCGCCAACGATCGAGCCGCTGCAGGACGGGCCATTGAGGACCTTCGTCACCTGGCTGTCCGGTGCCGACTTGCGCCCGTTCACCACCTTGCCGCCGGTGACGAGCGTGCCGGATCCGGAAATGATGAGGTAGGTCTCGGTCTGGCCCTGGTGCCAGAGGCCGGTCGATGATCCCGCCGGCACCGCGCCCTTGTCGCCGCACGGTTCCGGGGGCGCTGCCGGCGCAGGGACGGCCGCGCCACCGCCTGCCGCGCCGGCCGGCGGCACACCGCTCTTGCCGCGATGGATGACGCCGACCGCCAGGTTGGTGTTGCCGACATCGACGTTGACGATCTGTCGATCCACTCCCGGCAGTGCGTTGATCGTCTTGACCTGCTCGGCGGTGATATAAGTCGCGCCCTTGGGGTTCTGCGCCAGCGCGATCACCGGAAACAACAGCGCCGCGGCCGCGCCGAGAACTCGTGACTTCATGAGGTGCCCTCCTGCGGCCGATTATGGCAGCAATTGCGCCCGCCGTTAAATGGCGAGTTGCTCCGCCGGCATTGACGTGCGCATCGGCGTGGCCCGGTGACGGTCATGGCGCCATGCTATCGTGAAAAGTCCAACCCATTTGCCGCCTGCCCCCGACGCGCTCGCCGCTCTTCGTCATTCCTTTGTCCGGTCGTTCGCCGTCGGCCGCTTCGCGGCGATTGCCGGCTGGCAGATGATCAACGTCGCCGTCGGCTGGATGCTGTACGAGCGCACCGGTGATGCGTGGGCCCTGGGCCTGGTCGGCGCGGTCGAACTGGCGCCCGTGCTGTTGCTGATGATCGTCGCGGGCAACGCCGCCGATCGGTATCCGCGCCGCAACGTCGGCATCTTCGCGCACTCCCTGCTGACACTGGTGGCGACCGGGCTGGCACTGGTCTCGGCCGCCAACGGTCCATTGTGGGTCATCTATTCGCTGCTGGCGCTGGTCGGCACGGCGCGGGCGTTTGCGTCGCCGTCGGTCAACACCATCCTGCCGCAGTTGCTGGCGCCGGCCGAGTTTGCCAACGCCAATGCGTGGCTGTCATCGACCTTCCAGTTGGCGGCGATCACCGGGCCGGCCATCGGCGGCCTGGTGATCGCGCTCACCGGCGGCGCGACCGGGGCGTTTGCGCTAGCCGCGGTTGGACAGCTCGTCTTCGTGGCAGCGCTATCGACCATGCCGGTGCGGCGGCCACCGCCCGCGACCGCCCGGCGCAGCGCGAGCGACGTGTTTGCCGGCTTCCACTTCGTCCGCGACCACCCGTTGTTCCTGGCGGCCATCACGCTGGACCTGTTCGGCGTGCTCTTCGGCGGCGCGGTCGCATTGCTGCCGATCTATGCGAAAGACATTCTTGCGGTCGGTCCGACAGGACTCGGATGGCTGCGCGCCGCGCCCGGGGTCGGCGCGCTGACGATGGCCTTGATCACCACGCGCCTGCAGCCCTGGCAACGCCCCGGCCGCATCCTGCTGTGGGTCGTCGCCGGCTTCGGGCTGGCGACCATCGGGTTTGGTCTCTCCCGTTCGTTCGCGCTGTCGATGGTGTGCCTGTTCCTCACCGGTGTCTTCGACAACGTCAGCGTCGTCATTCGCCTGACGCTCGAGCAGACGATTACCCCCGATCACCTGCGCGGGCGCGTCTCGGCGATCAACTACGTGTTCGTTGGCTTCTCGAATGAGTTCGGGGCGTTTGAGAGTGGCGCGACCGCGGCGTTGTTCGGTCCCACGCTGTCGGTGGTCGGCGGCGGACTGGCGACGTTGCTGGTGGTGGTGATGGCACAGACGGTGTGGCCGCAACTGGCGCGGATTGGACCGTTGCACACCTTGGCACCGGACAAACCCCTGTCGTCCTAGTGTCAGCGAAGGACTTGTCCTCCGTAGCTTTAGCGAAGGAGGGTAGGATGGTCTCGACATGAGCCTCGCGCGTACCCTGCTCCTGAAAGCATCCGACAGCGCCTGGCTTCGCGAAAACGGCACCAAGGCGCCGTTTGTCCGCCGTGCTGTTTCCCGGTTCATGCCGGGCGAATCGTTCGACGACATGATCGTCGCCGCCCGGACGATGGCCGCCGAGGGCGTCACGGCGGTGTGCACCCGGCTGGGCGAGAACGTCAAGGATCTGGCCGAGGCCGACGGTGTGGCCCGTCACTACCTCGAGGGCATTGCCCGCATTCACACGCTGAACCTGGCGTGCGAGCCGTCGCTCAAGCTGACGCAACTCGGACTCGACATCGATCGCGAGCTGGCCTACGGTCACCTGCGCGACCTGGGCGCTCGCGCGCACGCCGCCGGCAACTACCTGTGGATCGACATGGAGCAATCGCACTATGTCGACATCACGCTCGACTTGACGCGCCGCCTGCGAAGCGAGTTCCCGCGCGTCGGCGTGTGCCTGCAGGCCTACCTCTACCGTACCCGCGAAGACCTGGTCGAGCTGATGGCGCGCGGCGTCGGTATTCGCCTGGTCAAGGGCGCCTACAACGAGCCGGCCGAGGTGGCGTTCCCGAAGAAGAGCGACGTGGATGCGAACTACTACGCGCTGGCGCAACTGATGCTGGATGCCGGCTCGCGCGCGAGTGGGGCGCGCGCGGCGTTTGGCACGCACGATGCCCAGCTGATCGACAGCATCCGCCGGCACGCCGCGGCGACCGGCGTGACGCCCGCCGAGTTCGAGATTCACATGCTCTACGGCATCCAGAAGGCCACCCAGCTTCGTCTGGCGCGGGATGGCGCGTCGGTGCGTGTGTTGATCGCCTACGGCGCCTACTGGTTCCCCTGGTACATGCGCCGCCTGGCCGAACGGCCCGCCAACGTGTGGTTCGTTGCCAAGAGCCTGTTCGGTTAAGGCAGCTAGGCCGTGGGGACAAACCTTCAGGTTTGTCCCGGGACCCCGGTATGATCACTCCATGAACGACGAACCAAAGAGCGCGCTCGAGTTGGCGATGGCGCGGCTGAAGAAACAGGATGCCGACGCCGGCGTGATCGAGCATCCGTTGACCAACGACCAGAAGAACGAGATCGGCGAAATTCGCAAGACCTACGCCGCCAAGCTGGCGCAGGAAGAAATTCTTTACCAGTCGAAGCTGGCTGGCTCGGTCGAATTCGAGCAACGCCAGACCATGGACGAGCACTATCGGCGTGACGTCGAGCGCCTGAATCACGAGCGCGATCGCAAGGTCGAGAAAATTCGAAACGCCTGATGGTCGCGGACGGTGACATCTACGCCCTGATCGGCGAAGACGGTTTCGCGCGGCTGGTGGCCGCCTTCTACGCGCAGGTGCCAGGCGACGACCTCCTGGGTCCCATGTATCCGGCCGACGACATGGCCGGTGCCGAGGAGCGGCTGCGCGATTTCCTGGTCGGCCGTTTCGGCGGTCCGCCGCGCTACGAAGAAAGCCGCGGGCATCCGCGCCTGCGCATGCGGCACCATCCCTACAAGCTGGATCAGGCGGCCCGCGATCGCTGGGTGCAGTTGATGGACCACGCGCTCGATCAGGCGACGCTCCCCGCGGAGGTCACGCCGTTCCTGCGCGAGTTCTTCCACGGCACCGCGACGTTCCTGATGAATAGTCGCCAGTAGCGATCAAAAGGAGACCGGAATAACAGGCCCCAGATATGGTGCCGGGGGCCTCAACTGACACCATTTCTCGGTAATACCCTGCTACCGACACACTCAAAAGCGCCGCCCGTTTCTATTTCCGCAGCCTGGTCGCGCGCAAAGCGCGTGATGCGCGACGAACGCGGTCACACGCAGCCAGCGTTCTGGGCCGCGTTTCGCTACTACGGCGCCCGCAGCGAGCCCCTCACCATCTGCGGCTGTGATTAGTTGATATCTTCGGCGTCTGCGGCTAGGCTTAGGCCGTTCTTTCATACCAGTCGGTACTCGGAGGCGGCCTCATGCAGGTAATTCCGGTCACGGCTGTCCATCGCGGCTTCGGGCAAACGTCCCGCAAAGACGCGTGGTGGGCAGCACCTCTCGGCGTGTTCCTCGGTCTCTCGGCTTTCGTTGTTTACGCGACATGGGCGGCGTTCCAAGGTGAGCACTACCACTTTGGCCCATACCTTTCGCCGTTCTACGCGCCGGAGTTGTGGGGCGCCTCGCCGCACGCCTGGTTCGGCCCCAAGCCGGCCTGGTGGCCTGCGGTGGTGCCGTTTTCGCCAGCCCTGTTGATCCTGCCGTTCCCCGGCGGCTTTCGCTTCACCTGTTATTACTACCGTGGCGCCTACTACAAGGCGTTCTGGGCCGACCCGCCGTCGTGCGCCGTCGGCGAGCCGCGCAAGAGTTATCTCGGCGAGAATTCGTTCCCGCTGATCCTGCAAAACGCTCACCGCTTCTTCATGTGGGTGGCCATCATTTTCATCGGCTTCCTGGCCTACGACGTGTGGGTGGCGA
>Ga0209553_1001917_pt1 | contig 10285 bp, 8 predicted proteins | sample LauGreFBDMM110DN_2_FD_188217 | JGI IMG/M metagenome (GOLD analysis project Ga0209553, IMG submission 188217) | Freshwater lake microbial communities from Lake Michigan, USA - Fa13.BD.MM110.DN (SPAdes) (version 2) | ecosystem: Environmental > Aquatic > Freshwater > Lake | place: Lake Michigan, USA...
TAAACCCTCTTATATCGGCGGCATCCTTGAAATGGCTAACGACCGTTTATACCGGTTCTGGAATGATCTGGGGGTCGCACTTAAAACAGGAAAGCCTCAGAACGAAATTAAACACAGCCAGAAGTCTATGTTCGAAGTCCTGTATGAAGACATACCAAGACTCGAGCAGTTCATGGGTGCGATGAGAGGAATCTCTTTTGGAAATTTCGAAGCATTTGCACAAAAGTTTGATTTTTCAGGTTACAAAACGCTTTGTGACGTAGGTGGTGCCACCGGATTACTATCAAGCATTGTGGCAGAACAGCATAAGCATTTGGAGTGCACGAGCTTCGACTTGCCCGTTGTTGAGCCAATCGCAAGAAAATGGATTGCAAAGGCAGGACTATCTGACCGAATCAATATTGTATCGGGAGATTTTCTTAAAGAGCCCCTACCGAAGGCAGACATTATTACGATGGGGAATATTCTTCACGACTGGAATCTAGAAAAGAAGAAGCACCTTATACGTTCAGCCTATGAGGCCCTGTCAGAGAATGGTGTATTTGTCGTGATAGAGAATATTATCGATGATGATCGACGTACTAACGCTTTTGGACTCATGATGTCCCTTCATATGCTCATCGAGTTTGGTGACGCATTTGATTTTACCGGTGCTGATTTTTGGGAGTGGTGCAAAGAGGCTGGATTTAAGAGGTATGAGATCGTACATCTAGTCGGTCCATGTAGTGCAGCAATCGCCTACAAATAAAACAACAGACGGGGGCTTCGGCTCCCGTTTTTTATTTAGGTAGGGAGATTAATCGGCGGGATGAAGAAAGGAGTAGGAAATCTATCGGTGTAGAAGATCACCCATTCCTTCTAATTAATCGTGATGCTAGGAATGTTACTAAGTCAGCTGTTGAAATAGGTTATGGGAGAAGTTATCGCAGTCTTTATTTAAGCTATTCCCAAACCGACACCAAGCAAAATCAAATTGTTCTGATTATTGAGTGGCAGCCCTCTCCACACTAATCTCTGTCACTGCTATCTGACCAAACTCATCAGTCACGCTTAACCGGTATCTTGTAGCAGCGCCCATTGCTGGGAGTCGAATGACCCTGAAAGAGTTATCTTTATCTAAAGATACTTCTAACGGATGATCATTAATGGACGCTTCAGAAATTTTCGATGCACTTATTACACGACCCGTCAGCTTAACGGAGCCATCAGCCCTTGGAGCAGAAGAACTAAAGATTAGTTTAGGTGGTGAAACTCCTTCTGAAATCTGTATTTTAGGGGCTGTGCGTTTAGGCTGATCAGTCATCGGGCTGTACGTGGTAGCGTTTTGTGCTGCTCTCATCATTGGTGTTTTTAGATTAGTTATCGCAGCTTGATGTCCCTGAGCAGCAGCAAGTTTGTACCACTTCAGTGCTTCTTGATTACTCTGGGTGACTCCTCGACCGTAGTGATACATCCAGCCAAGGTTATTTTGCGCCGATGCATTGCCCTTTTCTGCAGAAAGCCGGAACCATTTCAGCGCCTCTTGATTGCTCTGGGCAACTCCTCGCCCAGTGTCATACATCGTACCAACATTGAATTGTGCGGTTGAATTGCCCTTTTCCGCAGCAAGCTGGAACCACTTCAGCGCCTCTTGATCGTTCTGGGCTACTCCTCGACCCGTGTCATACAACATCCCTAGATTGTATTGTGCGACCACATCCCCCTCTGCTGCCCGAGATTTCCATATCTTTAGTGCTTGTGCATAGTCACCCTTATCGTAAGCAGCGTCCGCATTATCGATTGGCGCTGCATGTACTGACGCCACCAATCCGAACATACTAACGGCAAGTAGTAATTGTTTGAGAGTGAGATTTAAGGTTTTCAAATAGTATTCCTATCAGCATAATTTACGTATTACGCCAAATATTGTATTACAGTGACGGCTCATCATGGTGCATAAATAGCGGCATCACCGTCCAGAAGTAAAATTTCTATCTGGGTTTAATCATCGCATTCATGAATAATTCACTGCTTGTAAGATCTGACAGCCATTCCTGAACCCTACGAAATTTAAGACTGATAAAAAAATCCATATCTACGCTAGCAAACTGTCTAATAAAAGGGAATATTGCAATATCCGCAAAGGAGATCTTATCTGACAATAAGTACTTATTCAGGTTGAGCATGTCTTCTAACGTCTCGATAAAGAATAGGCAGTCACCTCCTAACTCATCCTTTGATCTTGACGGGTAGTTTGTAAAGTACTTGTACTGGTCTAGATGTGATTTAAACTCATGATCATTTTTACGAATCAGTTCCAGCCCAGTTTCAATTACGTCTTTATCCAAATCCGAATAATGTGAGGAACTGCCATTTGCATAAGCCCACATCATGATATCAAGACTTTCATCAATCACTTTATTGTCGAGTCTGAGAACAGGGACCGTCCCCTTGGGGCTGATTTCAATCATCTCATGAGGTTTATTCTTGAATGAAATCTCGTAGGCGTTGAAATCAATTCCTGAATCAATCAAAGCCATCCTTGCCCTCATCGCATAAGGACACCTCCTGTAGGAGAACAATAATGGATTCCTCGTATCATTACTGAGTGTGTTTACATAGTTCATGAACTAAACGTTAATTCTTAAAAATATATTCGGAGTTTAGTGGAAATTGTGCGTCAGTGGGAAGTGAGCGATAAGCACCCTATCGGACCTTCACTGATATTGCTCAGTCTGCTAGATCACTAAGGCCTAGCGGTACTCATATAAAGGGGAACTCCCGGACTAGGCTGGGAAGGGAAATGGAAACGGATTAAGCCGGGTCGACTGGGGTGTGGCGGTCAAGGCTCATCTTGGAGGTGTATTGAAATCATATACAACACTATCCGATCAAGATGAGTCGATTTAATCGGTATGTTGATTACGATCGGCTTGAGAGAATCTTAAGCTGGGATGGCCTTCATATCATCGAAGAGTTCTTCTAGGCAACGCTTACTCTTACCCCAATCGTATATCTGTCCCTTGATATTTGTCGAGCCATCGATGCGCGTTCCTGCTGTTGTCTGATGAATACTGACAGAGAGGGTTCCTTCGAATGACCACATATCTGATGGCAGAGTCGCTTCGAGAAGGCATCCATCATCGAACTGCTGGACATGCTTCAATACTTGCCCATGACGAGCAAGTGAACAAAGAGCGGAAACGATGATGGTACCGACTGGGCCCGATAGCGTCTCAGAATGTTCACCTCCAGTCTTTATTCCGAGATGAGCATATACCGGTTGTGTCACCGCAACGATCTTCTCAAGTGGCACTCCTAGCGGGATGACATTGTCAGCAAGGGCCAAGAACTCTTCCGATGAGAGATGTTTCTCGGCCATGGATGCATGCTTCACGATCAGACTCCTGACTTCTGGAATGCAAATGAGTTTCTCGTAATTAACTTCACAAGACCAGTCATGATGAATCTCTGGATTTGAGGATGCGGCATCCTTGACTGCAGAACCACATTTCGAACAGAAATTACCACTGACCTTAGCACCGCAATTAGAGCAAAACATTCAATCACCCCTTCGATTCTGAAAGTTATCCTTGCGAACTGGATTAGCTTTCTAAATTCAAGATAAAGTCATTGTTGCCGATTTGATTTCGGCTCGGGATGGATTTACGGTCTAACTGCCCCTTAAGGGTATGCGCAAGATCGTCGTACCAGATCGTGTCCTCCAAATACCACGAGTGAGATACCATTCCATCGATGACTGTAAACTCCCGATCAGGTATGAATGCGTAGCGCGGCCCGCAGTCCACATCGACGGCCTTCTCATTCGAGGGTGTATTTATCGGCATTCCGACACGGCCAACGCGAGAATTGATATCTATATTCTTGATATTAGAAACTGCTAGCGCTTCATCATGGCCACTATAGTAATTGGTGATCCGTCCACAATGATCAAATACCGGAACCATATCAGAGTGATCGATCTCAAAGCATTCTGAGGAGATATCGGCACCGAACAGAACTAACTGACCGATACGCCAGTCATTGGATAAATCAGCATTACGCCCTTTATCAACCGCTCTGAAGGCCTCTCGTACTACGAACCCACCCATTGAATGGGCCATCACATGGATATTGATCGGGCAGTTCGGTAGTGTATAACTGGCAAATGGAATGATTCCTCCTTTAACAAGAAGGGATGCCGTGTTTTGTGCCGCAAAACGATCATAACTGTATAGAGCAGCACTGCCCGCAGTCGGCCAATCAAAGCCGATGACCATACACTTAAAGTTCCGTTCCCGGAGCCTCACTTCAACAAGCCTCTGACGTTTTAATGCTTCTTCTGGATCTGTATTGTATCCATGAATAAAAAATACAATATCCAACTTACTAGCCGGTTCATCCTCAGAGGGGTTCGCTTGTTTAACAATCTCATCCAACCACTGCCTTACACCCCCAACCTTATGTGATGGTAGTGGAGTCGCGGAGTCCCCCGATACTTTCAAGTATGAGATTGGTCCGATACCGATTCCGAACTTGTCTTCACCTGAGGCCTTATCTCGCACGCACAGAATAAAACTGTTCATTTAAATCTCCTATCTGACTGATACATGACCATAACCGGCCGTTCTATTGCGGATCGATAGTGGTCTGTGATACAGAATGTGTCTATAGTCCGAATGGGCTATTGTTAAATACCTTCAACTGAATCGAGGTTCAATTCAACATTACAAGTTTATGGATTTATTCGGAGTGTTCGTAAGGTCTTCCAGAGTGACCGGAGCATCCGGATCAAACTAGAATGGTGGCAGGATAAAACTGATTCAAGAGAGCTCTGGTAAATTCTTGCGGATTACCGAAGAAAGAGTTCTCGCTCTTCCTTGCGACGCCGGGTCAGTCCGGCCAACGGCGCTCCGTGAAATTTATCCCAACGTAAAAATTCGTCGGCCGCGAGCGGGTCATGAGATTTTATCTTTTTTACAAGGGTCGACTTCTTGAAAGCACCTGCCCCTATATTATAGGTAAGGGAGACGCATGCATCGAACTGGGACTGGGAGAGTAACTCGCCGCATGATTGGTTAACAGCATCCTCACACGAGTGAACATCTCGTCTTAGGTATTGCTCTGCGGTTTTTAAATCGATCGTGTCACCCATCTTGACCCCCGCAGTCGTGCCCCATCCGATCGTTGGAACATCACCCGGTGCTGGGATATAGGCCTCGAGCCGGAGTTGCTCGAACTCTTTAATGATATTCAAACCATCATCGCTGGTTATCATTTACTCTCACCTTAAGGATCTATCCCCAGAACCGCACTTGAAATAAGTGAACCCGTTCCGTTACCTCAGTAAACTGTTACGGGCTATCGGAGATTGTCAGGATCTGATCAGATCGGAATGCTGAATACCTGATCGACAGGTCGGTCGGAATCAACAGAAGAGGTCTAAGTTTCTTAGTGACGATTGATAATATCGATGCCCTAACAGTAAAGCGAAGGAACATGCTTTTCACGGGAGGGGTCTATTGCATCACAAATCTCTAGGCCGTAGTCCAGGATAGATCGTACTGTTCCGGGAAGGGGCCCGACTCATAGTCAATCCGGCCTTTTGCCTGTATCTCCTTTCGGATCAGCACCTGTCGGACCATCTCAGGGATCATCACCATTCCAACATATCTGCCCAGGCATTCATGACTACCGAAACCAAAATGGAAATAATTGTACCAATTACGATCTGGAATAAATTCATCCGGAGATTCAAATGCTCGTTCATCAAACATGGCTGACAGAGTCACTGGCAAGATATAGGTGCCTTCACGGAGAACAGTCTCATGACCCGTACCCTTGGCAGCGGTGTAATCACTGGCAGTCGTACGAAATAGATAAGGAGTAATCGGTACAAATCGCAATGCCTCCCAAACGATTCCATCGAACTCAGTGGGATCATCCTTCTGTCCAGCAGACATTGCCTTCGTAAGCCATTTCGGATGTTCAAGCAGATACTGGATCACCTGCGAAACCGCTTGAGACGTCGTTTCAATTGTTCCAATCAATAGACCCCCCGCATTAATCCCCAATCGCTTGATATCGAAATCAACCTGTTTTGGGTAGCCCGTGCGCAACATTCTCGTAACGATATCGTCATCCAATCCCGCCAGGGGTACACCTTCTGATTTAACTTCCTTGAAGCGGCGAGTGATGAGTTCGAGTATAAATTTTACGAGCTCGTTCGAAGCCTCGTTATGTCGATCAATCACATACTGAGACTTCTCTGGTGTTAATAAATCGAAGGGTTGGTTGTGAAAGGTATCGTACTGGTTCCAGTATGACCATTCGATCAGGTTGTGTTGTTTCGCGCCGGTAAGTCCGAAGTATTTCTGAACTATAGTCGCAGGAACTACTCTGCAGTATTGATTTACCACATCGATGAGGCCATTAGAAGAATCGAGTATCTCCTTAGAAATGCTCGCGACCATGGACCGTACTGCTGGAAGGTCATCACGGTTCAGCATGCACTGCATCAGAGACTTTTCACGGGTGTGCAGTGCATCATCGTCATGAGCCATCATATAGTTCTCCATCTTCGGGACATATGGCGCGACTGTGAACAATTTTGGCATGCTTAACACTTCCCTAACATCGTCAAACCGGGTCAGAAGGGTGCACTGTGGAGTTACCAGTATCGGTCGCCTCTGCCGCAACTCCTTGAAGAATGGCAGTGGCTCCGTATCAATCCAACGACGCACCATCGGAAATTTATCTGCATCAGCGGCTGCGTCATACTGCCTCAGATAGCTACTTGTCATTGCTTTCATTAATAGATTCCTTGTATATGGCTGATATCATTCATTCCGAATGATTCAAGTTATAGGGTCTTTAAATATTCCAGTAAATCTAGGCGCTGCTCTTTATTCAGTGCCGGAAGAATTTTTCCATTCGTTTGAGCGGTGTGTCCGGATGCGTATTCATGTCCGGTATTACTGTTACCCGGAAAGCTGGTATCAAAGGTAAATCCTTTATACCCAGTGCTCTTTAATCCGACTCTGATCGGATCAAACTCGCGCGAACCAACTTCAAACTTATCTGGGCGGTATTCGCCATGAAGGGGGTCATTTGGACGTTTCTTCGGTAGCAACAAATCGTATAGTGTGGGTACAGAACCATTATGTAAGAATGGTGCAGTGGCCCAGATACCATTCAAGGACCTCGCCTTGTAGGAGTTCAGCGATGCGAGTGGATTGGCGGTAGTGTCTGGATCATAATTTCCATGCTTAATTGATGGTCTGATCTCATTATGCGTATATGCAGTGATCAAATTACTAATCCAGTCGACCCAGCGATGTACAAACCATTTATCTGGATCAGGAGTAGCAACTACATTTAAGGTCGCCTTAGTCAGCAATGCTGCAACAGGAGCCTTCCGATCAAGCAGAATATCTCCGACACCAACACCTAGATACTGATTGCGTAAAATACCGGACAGACCTTGATATTTAAAACTATTCTCAGCCATTTTTGGGTCGGTACCGACATCACTGACCCTCGAGATATGTGCCACGACACGACGATCAGGGGATGTTCGATCGATCTCTACATGGCAACTCTCGCAGTAGCGATTAAATAATTGCTCACCGCGTACAGCGCTACTCTTATTAAGAGCTCCAAGAACTTCTTCCGGCCACTTTGGAGACTGCAGGCCATGAAGATGTGATTCGATACGTCGTAGGTTGTGCACATTAACGGAGGAATCAAAGCTTACACGAGTATTACCAGAGGTCTGTTTGCCGATAATGGTTGATAGAGTCGGCCTATCAGCCTCTGCCCAGTCAAGCGTTCCAAACACTCCGATCACCTCCCCCGCATTACGTCCAATCGGTCCTAATCCGGCATTGGCTGCGATACCATTCCATTGCACATAATCATGCTGCGGGATATCCCACAAGAAGGGGTAGCTAACCGGCGCATCGGGTGGGTTAAACAATTCTTTTCGTAACCGTCCGAGCTGCCACTTCGTCAGAACTTTGGATAGTCCTTCGACGACATGATCACGCTGTTCACTGCTGAGGACTTTATCTACATCCTCCATGATTTTATTTAACTCCTCTTCCGACATCCCGTCATCGCGCATTATTCTTTGATCACGCAATAACTCCCTCAACTCTCTCTCATTTATGATGTGCTCAAGAACTCGGTTATAGATGCGGCCGAATGCATCTAACCGTGCATATCCGTATTGAGTCGGGCTACGGTTAACTATGATGTAACTTTCAAGGCGTTGATAGTATTTTTTAAGGTCAATGAGAACCTCGGCCTCTGAGGCGTAACTTCCACGTGCCATTACATTCTTGATGAAACGGGCCCGAACAGTCTCATCGTTCAAGGTCGATTGCATGGCATGAACCATATCAATCATAAGTCCTTCCATATCCGCACTTGCCGGCCCGCCATCGATCCGTATTCCTGTCCCCTGATAATTGATCTGCCCGGTATGACAAGCAGCGCACGTCAGTCCGACATAATTTTTACCTTGATAGCGATCCTTAACCCACCCGACCGGCAATGCGTCCGGGTTATTAGGACTGGCCTTCTGTTGCAAATAACGGTACCGATTCATGTTCTCGTGAGCACGAAACAGATCAGACATGCCAGCCTGCTCCAACTCCAGGAACAGATCGTACGGCATCATGTTTGACCCTTGAGTGGTGTTATAAAACCACAGACTATCTGCAGCGGTCCATCCCTGATCGAGGTACTTTATCGTCGTAAACCCGTCTCCGAAAGTATCATTTTTGACGGTTGTTGCACCTCGATCAAGGTCCTCTTTCTGTAGCGTCGCGCAGGCAGGAAGAACCATGCTCGTAAGAAACAATGCTAGAAAAAATAATGGATGCCGTTTTATTGACGTTACTGAAGATTGCTTCACGATGTCCCCTTTAAGGCGGAATAAAGTTTTTGTGATTACGCTATCGAAGACTCTAGTCATTATTGCGATCTCTTGTCGTTCAACCTGATGTGAAGGAAGATCAATGGTGTAATCCTCTAACTCTTTGAAGAATCAAAGGGGGGCTTGAAGCCTCTTGTCTTTCTTTTTGGAATTACTTCTTGTTATGTCAATCCCCTATTTGCAACCTTTAACAATCCTTAAAATCAGTCATTCACTCGTGCCAGATCCATACGGGGCCAGATCAATCATGAACATGACTGAACACATTAGAGGGAATTTATAAAGAGCCTGTAAGCATCGTTAAGTAACGACAAGAAACATGAACTAGTTGCAAGGAAGTGACAATAGTCCGAACGGACTATGGGACGTTAGAAAGTGCTGACATACAATTCCTAAGTTCAAACTGACTGTATTTTGTCTTGCTTATTATTTATTTGAATTTATGGATGGATCACATTAGACAAAGAAGTTGATTCGCCAATTCACTCGCAATGAGAAATTGAAATGCCTCGGCTACAAAATTTCCACAAGGGGAAGTGATGAGCAACCTGTTCACCTATATTGTTTGCCTAACGGTAGCAGCCTCACTCCAGATCATCGTCTCAGCACCCGCTTGGTCACAGACCGAGCAGGGGCAATCCGCTGCAATGCATGTAACCCCACCGGCAGCCCCCATTCAAACAATAGCCACTCAGAACCATAATCCCACTGCTCAGAAAATTGAACCCATTAAAATAATGTCACCGTGGGCTGCACCAGATCCGTGGTTTATTTACACCGTCACAATAATTGTTCTACTCGGATCACTACTCGCACTCCGAGTGATCGGAACAGCGCTTAGTAATTCGACTTGGTCTCTTTCTGACGCACTGTCAGAAGAGGTCGAAATAACTGCGTTTGAGACAATTGATGGCGTCAGAAAGCCCATGATGGACGGATCCCAGAATCCTGTCCTGATCAAGGAGATGCGTGCCAGCATGAGTCGAGTTGTCGCAATGATTGGAACGCTCGTCATCATGCTGATGTTCCTAGGTTTTGGCACGATTGCACTTTATGTGTTCGCCAAAACCGGGAGTCTGCCGGAGTCTATTGATAAGGTCGTCGATTTTCTGATCGCGGGACTAACCCTATTTGCGCCGTACGTAGTGAATAAATTTTCAATGGTGTTTGAAGGTCTTGCCCCTAAGCGGGCCTGAAGGATTTCTGTGCTAACAAGGAGTAGTGCTCTCTTCAGGGTCCACTGGTAAAAACAGAAGATAGTTATTTAGGGAAACACTGAATAAGTAGTGAACGATTCGTTTGTCATATGGTCAGATAAGTAGTTATGACTATAAGAGGGAATGCGATGAAGCAAATGACGCTGGC
>Ga0209553_1001918_pt1 | contig 10281 bp, 8 predicted proteins | sample LauGreFBDMM110DN_2_FD_188217 | JGI IMG/M metagenome (GOLD analysis project Ga0209553, IMG submission 188217) | Freshwater lake microbial communities from Lake Michigan, USA - Fa13.BD.MM110.DN (SPAdes) (version 2) | ecosystem: Environmental > Aquatic > Freshwater > Lake | place: Lake Michigan, USA...
GGCGATGATGGGCTCCGCATTCGCCTCGGGCATAGATCGGGCCCGCGTAGCAGCAGAGCAGGCGGTATCAAGTCCATTGCTGGAAGACTTGAATCTCTCCGGCGCGCGCGGGGTTTTGGTGAATATCACCGCCAGCTCGGGAATGAAGATGCGTGAAGTTCATGAAGTGATGAGCACGATTAAAGACTTTACTGCTGAAGATGCAACTGTAATTGTTGGCACCGTAATCGATGAGAATATGGGAGATAACCTTAGAGTCACCGTGGTCGCAACCGGGTTGGGTGGTGTGGTTAGCCATACTCAGCCGAAACCGTTGAGTATTATCCATACCAGAACCGGAACCGACGATGCAATATTGGTAGATGGTTCGAGCTGGAAGGAGTTGGAGATTCCTGCTGCAATCCGCACCAACAGAAGGCACGATGTAACAGTGGAAGCGATGAGACAATCCGGGGTAGATGTGCTGGATATCCCTGCATTCCTACGAAAACAGGCTGATTAATAAGGGTTATTAATGATTTTTGTGATGTTATGTGGGCTAAAATAGAGAAATTCGCTGGATGTAGGGTTAATTAGAGATCAAGTGCCAATGCATGAAAATAACTGAAACTATCCCCAGCTTTGGGGGTAGGAAGTAAGCTGTTTAGTGGTCATCGACTCCCACTCTCGCAGAATCATGGGCAGCGAGGGCCTTGCGGTAAATGAAAACGATCTTTTATTGTGGGATTCGGACAGTAGGCGCCGCTAACGCAGCCTTATATTGAGATGTCGCTGACTTGATTTGTTTTTTTAGTAGTGATTCAACGGCGCTTTTTAGTGGCGATGCGGGTAGTCCCGCAGCCAGTTGACTCAAGTTGTCCAAACCAAGCGGGCCGATAATCAAGTCTTTATCGATCTTCTTGTCAACAACTGTAAAGTGGTTATGTGCTTGCACAGCAACCCGAATTGCAGTAATCTCAAATTTTTTCTGCTTGAATTTTAAAAGCAACGAAGGTGAAATCTGCTTCAGTTTTGCTGCAATTGCGCCGTTACAAGCATAGATAGTCAAATTCCCTTTGGAAATCCAGCCGACGGTGCAGTATATTGATAATCGAGGCGGAACAAATTCCGTAAATGCTCGTTGCATCCGTGTCAATTGACTCGCCTGAGCGAATAGACCTTGCTGATCAGCGGTGCCGAGAGTGGTTAGGTAGAAGTCAATCTTGCGTGCGGTCATAACTGCGCGAGAATTTGGGAAATAAGATGAATGTAATTCTAGTCTCCAGTAATCTGGTAAAAGCGCGGACTCTAACCCTAACCGGCACCCATTTGTCGCTACTGGCGGGAGCTCTCTTATTCGTAATTATAATGCTAGTAATGGGGTTGAATTATCTGTCTTTACGCTATGCAGATAAGATAGATAGCCCGTCCCTCCGATCTCTAGTGCTCAGTGTGCAACAGGAAGAGCACCAAAAAAACCAATCATACCTGCGCGACAGTTTGAACGCCATGGCTGTCAGAATGGGACAGATGCAAGCCCAACTGCTGCGGCTTGATAGTTTGGGTGAGCGTTTGGCTGAATTATCTGGCATCAAGCCCCAGGAGTTTCTGTTTAATCAGACTCTGGGACAAGGGGGCGCGGTTTCCACCGTGCCGCAGCAAGATATTTCATTTGAGGAGTTTAATAGCAAAATGAATGAGTTGTCGCTTGCACTAGGCGATCGCACAGACAAGATGGCTGCACTCGACACGTTTCTCCTGCATGACAGAATTAAGAAGAAAACATTACCGACTCTCGTACCGGTTGAAGCAAGATGGTTTACGTCCAGCTTTGGTTTGCGTATAGACCCATTTTCAGGGAAAAGTGCATTCCATGAAGGGGTTGATTTTATTGCTGAGATAGGGACGCCAATCATAGCCTCAGCAGGTGGTATTGTAGTCTATTCTGACTATCATCCTGAATATGGTAACATGATCGATATTGACCATGGCAATGACCTCGTCAGTCGGTATGCCCATGCTGCAAGGCGTCTCGTCAAAACTGGTCAAGTAGTACTACGGGGACAGAGAATCGCAGAGGTGGGGAATACTGGGCGTTCTACCGGCCCACACCTTCATTTTGAAGTCAGACATAAGGGCTTACCGCAGAATCCGACACGATTCTTGAAATCGACTGGGTAAGCTGAAATGATGATCTACCGTGGGGGTGAGGCCAAAAACCTCACCCCTTTGTTTTTGGAAGACTGTTTAAACAGAATCTAATCGGAAATTTATGCTGAATAATCTGCTTAAGAAAATCTTTGGCAGCCGCAATGACCGGCTGATCAAGCAATATTTTCAGGCGGTGGGTGTGATTAACGCGCTGGAGCCTGGATTGGAAGCGCTTACTGACACAGAGTTGCGCGCCAAGACTGATGAGTTCAAAAGCCGTATAGCCGAAGGAGAGACTTTGGATGCCTTGCTACCAGAGGCATTTGCTGTAGTGCGCGAAGCTAGCAAGCGGGTATTAGGGATGCGCCACTTCGGTGTGCAGTTGATAGGCGGCATGGTTCTTCATAGCGGCAGAATTGCGGAGATGCGTACAGGGGAGGGTAAGACTCTGATGGCGACTTTGCCTTCCTATCTTAATGCATTGGCTGGAAAGGGCGTGCATCTAGTAACTGTGAACGATTACCTGGCCAAGAGGGATGCTGAGTGGATGGGAAGAATTTACCAGTTCCTCGGGATCAGTGTGGGCGTGATTCTTTCACAAATGGATCATGACGAAAAGCAGGCCGCCTACGCAGCCGACATTACTTACGGCACAAATAACGAATTCGGATTCGATTACCTGCGTGACAATATGGTGAACCACCCTGCAGAACGGGTTCAACGTCACCTCAACTACGCAATTATTGATGAAGTCGACTCAATCTTGATTGACGAGGCACGTACGCCTTTGATCATTTCGGGTCAGGCAGAAGGTAGTAGCGAAGTGTATACCCGGATGAACGCGTTAATTCCAAAACTAGCGAGACAGGAGAAAGAGGATAGTCCAGGCGATTTTAGTGTGGATGAAAAAACGCAGCAAGTCTTGCTGAGTGAGGCAGGTTTTGAGCATGTAGAAAAATTATTGACTCAATCTGGGTTACTGCTACCAGGGACCAATCTCTACGATCCCAGCAATATCAATCTAGTACATCATCTGTACGCAGCACTACGTGCCCATGCCCTATTTCATCTTGATCAGCACTATGTGGTACAGAACAATGAAGTGATTATCGTTGATGAATTTACAGGTCGCCTGATGTCCGGCAGGCGCTGGTCGGAAGGGTTGCATCAGGCAGTAGAAGCGAAAGAAGGTGTTCCGATTCAGAAAGAGAACCAGACGCTCGCCTCGATAACATTCCAGAATTATTTCCGTATGTATCAAAAGCTCTCCGGTATGACAGGAACAGCAGATACTGAGGCTTATGAATTTCAACAGATCTATGGGCTGGAGACAGTAATTGTTCCGACTCATCGCCCAATGGTCCGTGACGATCGCATGGACCAGGTGTTTCGCACTACAAATGAGAAGCATCAAGCAATCATTGCAGATATCAAAGACTGTTACCAACGAGGTCAGCCAGTTTTAGTAGGTACGACTTCAATTGAAAGTAATGAACTATTGTCTGGACTACTCAATCAGGAAAAACTACCGCATCAAGTACTGAATGCGAAGCAGCATGCACGCGAAGCAGAGATAGTCGCGCAAGCTGGACGTCCTAAGATGGTGACTATCGCGACCAATATGGCCGGACGAGGAACTGACATTGTATTGGGTGGTAACCCGGAGCCGGAGATCGACCGCATCCAATCAGACAGCAGTCTGAACGAGTTGCTTAAGGGGGAGAAAGTTTCCGAGTTGCGGATGCAGTGGCAAAGTCTCCACGATGAGGTGTTAAAGCAAGGAGGGTTACATATCATTGGGACCGAACGGCATGAATCACGCCGCGTGGATAATCAGCTGCGCGGACGATCTGGGCGACAGGGTGATTCTGGTTCCAGTCGTTTCTATCTGTCGTTGGAAGACCCTCTCTTACGTATCTTTGCATCCGATCGTGTCGCCAACATTATGCAGCGATTAAATATGCCGGAAGGTGAGGCAATCGAGCATCCGTGGGTTACGCGCGCCATTGAGAATGCCCAACGAAAAGTAGAGGCACGTAACTTTGATATGCGCAAGCAATTGCTGGAATATGATGATGTTGCCAATGATCAGCGCAAGGTGATATATCAGCAGCGTAACGAATTAATGGAGTCAGAAGATATTTCAGAAACTATCACGGCGATGCGTGAGGATGTGCTGAGTAGTCTTATCGGCCTCTATGTGCCACCGCAAAGCGTCGAAGAGCAGTGGGACGTATCGGGACTAGAGAAGGCTTTAACTGCAGAGTATCAGTTACATCTACCACTGCATGAATGGTTGGAGAAAGAACCCGATCTACATGAAGAAAATCTGCTTCAGCGTGTTGCGGGGGTGGTCAGAGATCATTATCAAGGAAAGGTGCAGCAGGTCGGCGCCAGTGTCATGCATCATTATGAGCGAGCGGTAATGTTACAAAGCCTAGATACCCACTGGCGCGAACATTTGGCGGCTCTAGATCATCTGCGCCAGGGCATCCATTTGCGTGGTTATGCGCAGAAAAATCCTAAGCAAGAATATAAGCGCGAGGCTTTTGATCTATTCACCACCATGCTGGAAGAAATCAAAGCTGAAGTTACTAGAATACTCATGACAGTTCAGATCAGAAGTGAGCAGCAGGTGGAAGAGGTGGCTGAGGCAACGCGGCCGCCAATTAATGTTCAATACCACCATGCGGCTTATGAAGAAGTGTTGGGGGAAGATGGTCAACAGCAGGATGGGCAGGAGAAGCATCAGCCATTCGTTCGGCAAGATGACAAGGTCGGTCGCAATGATCCTTGTCCATGCGGATCCGGGAAAAAGTATAAACAGTGTCACGGAAAACTGAGCTAGCGGCTGCAAAGCAGAATCTACAAGTGTATTGACGATTATGTTTCCTCGTCAATAGTATCGACAAGGCTTGTCAATGGCATCATAGCCCGTCTCAAACGCACTAAGCGAAGGCGCTGGCAGTTGGTTCGGAGTATAATAATTTCCTGCCGAAGCATTAGCTTAGCCATAGGCATTAGCCAATGTTGGCTCGGCTATTTCAGCCACTCTCGCTGTTCATACCCGCAATAAAACTCATGAATGTTTTTTACGAAGAGGAAGGTACTTTTAAGGTAGGGGTCATCCTTGCCGATAACATAACCTCTCTGCAAGTAGAGGCCCCGCACGGTAAGCGCTCTAAAATAAAAGGCGTGTCGGTGCTTCTAAAATTTGATGCGCCACCGCTGTCTGAGTTCATGCGTATTGCGCAGAAAACAGCAGATGAAATTGATTTGAGTTTCCTCTGGGAGTGTTGCGCAACTGAAGTTGAATTCGCCAGTGACACTCTGGCGGTGGATTATTTTGGACATTCACCTAGCCCAGTGGAATCGGCAGCAGTGCTGATTCGGTTGCATGCAGCGCCAATGTACTTCTATAAAAAGGGGCGGGGTAGATACAAAGCAGCTCCACCCGAAGCGCTTAAGTCAGCGCTTGCTAGCCAAGATAAGAAACGGCTCCAGGCAGAGCAGCAATCTCGATATGTGAATCTATTAATTACATTCACATTGCCAGATGAGTTCAGGCCGCTGCTGTCCGAACTACTCTACCAACCCGACAAGAACAGCACTGAATGGAAGGCTTTAGATGCTGCTTGCACTGCAGTGAAGCTAAGCTCCCCAAAACTTCTGGAAAAGTGCGGTGCAATTCCATCCTCACATGATTATCATTTCAACCGGTTTCTACTGGAATATTTTCCAGAAGGCATAGGTTTCGGCTCACTCAACGAAAGCGACGACCAGATCACCTGGTCAGATCTGCCAGTAACTGACGTAGCTGCTTTCAGCATAGACGATGCCACTACCACCGAAATTGATGATGCTTTCTCAGTAACGCCGCTACCGTTTGGTAGCATTCGCATCGGAATCCATATTGCCGCCCCGGCATTGGGGATTGGGGCAGGATCGCCTCTGAACGATGTGGTCGCGAAGAGACTTTCTACCGTCTATATGCCGGGTGACAAGATCACTATGTTGCCAGAGGCTGTAATACATCACTACACCCTTGGTGAAGATCGTCTGTGCCCAGTGCTTTCAATGTATCTGGAGGTGGCAGATGACTTCACCATAGTTACTACGCATAGCTGCATCGAGCAGGTGAGAATTTCTGCAAATCTGAGACACGACACACTTGAGCAGCACTTTAACGAACAGACTCTGACAGGTAATACTCTCGATCATCCTTTCGGGCAGGAATTGAGATCATTGTGGAATTTCGCTGGCAGGATGGAGGCGCTGAGGGGGAAAGGCAGCGACAGCAACAACGATAAGATTGATTACAGCTTTAACGTTAAAGATGATTTTGTCATGATCACCGAACGTCGGCGCGGCTCACCAATTGATAAGGTGGTGGCGGAGTTGATGATCTTTGTTAATACCGAGTGGGGTAAACAGCTGGCTGATGGAGGTGTTGCTGGAATTTATCGCAATCAGAGCGGCGGAAAGGTGCGGATGAGCACCTCCCCCGCTCCACACCAAGGACTGGGAGTATCTCAGTACGCCTGGGTTAGTTCACCACTGAGGCGCTATATAGATCTCATTAATCAAAGGCAATTAATCGCGTTGCTGCGTAAAGAAGAGCCGCCGTATGCCAGAGAAGGTGATGAACTGTTGTTGGCGATAAGAGATTTTGAAGCGGTCTATGAGGCTTATGGAGAATTCCAGCGCAGCATGGAACGCTATTGGTGTCTGCGCTGGTTGTTGCAGGAGAATATCAATATGACAGGTGCGCAGGTTCTGAAGGAGGGTCTAGTGAGGTTAGATCGCTTGCCGTTGTTGGTACGGGTACCATCATTACCAGACATGCCGCCAGAAACACATGTTGAGTTAGAAATCTCTCAGATAGACTTATTGGAACTGACATGCGATGCAAGGTATATGCGCAGAATGGACACATAAGCTACCGATACGCATGTGACAATCACGCAGTTGTTGCTTACAATGAGCATGCTGATAAATATTCTCTGGCTTAACTCTAAAACTCGCTAGAACGTTGGCCGCCACACCAAATAAAACAAGTTTTAATCTCGCCACATTCCACGACTGGCTGCTTGATCCGTCATCACGGCTGAATGTGGCAATACTATTTTCATTGGTTTTGCATGCGGTCGTATTGTTCGGCATAACCTTTAAACCTCCATCTGCGAAAATCGATAAAGCTCCAGCCACACTGGAGGTGGTGCTGGTTAATAGTAAATCAAGTTCAAAGCCCCACATGGCCAATAAGCTTGCCCAAGCCAATTTGGATGGAGGAGGCAATACTGATGACAGCCGCCAGGCCCAGTCACCCTTCCCTCTGTTACCAGAGAATAAACTCGCGGCGGGTGTGGTCAATGCCGACCAAAAAATTGGACAGCTTGAACAAGAAGCAAAGAGGTTGATGACGACGGTTAATAGCAAGCTTGACATCAATCAACCGAGAATTCAGCCAGAGTCGCCACCACTAAAACAGGATGCGCCCAATACTACGGACCTAGTTCAACGTAGCCTTGAGATCGCACGTCTTGAAGCACAAATATCTAAGGATTATGAGGCTTATCAGAAACGCCCAAAACGTAGATTTGTCGGTGCTCGCGCACAGGAGTACCGATTCGCACGCTATATCGAAGACTGGAGAGCGAAGGTGGAGCGGGTTGGAAATCTGAATTATCCTGAGGCCGCTAAGCGAGAAAAATTGTTTGGAAATCTGCAACTCACAGTCGGCATCAAGTCTGACGGCAGTCTGGAGTCTGTTGAAATTAATCGCTCTTCCGGCAGCAAGATTTTAGATGAAGCTGCGGTACGTATTGTTAAGCTCGCAGGTCAGAACGGATTTGCTCCTTTTCCATCTGACATCAGTCAAGATACCGACATATTACATATCACCCGTACATGGGTATTTACCCGATCGGATGAACTATTGAGTGAATAGTCAGAACCGCGACCAGTCCAGAATTAATTGATACAACTGCCTAAAACTTAATTATTTCCATTATGCCAGATCTCTATGCCGTCATCGGTAACCCAATCTCCCATAGCAAATCACCATTAATCCATGCTGAGTTTTCGAAACAGACTGATCAGGATATGCGCTATGAGGCGATCCTTGGCGCTCTTGATGGTTTCTCTATAGCGGTAGAAGCATTTCGGAAATTTGGTGGTAGGGGCATGAATGTAACCATACCATTCAAGCTCGAAGCTTGTAAGATTTCTACTCGTCTGACTGAACGTGCTGCTGCTGCCCAGGCGGTCAATACACTCGTATTCGATAATGATGAAATTCTCGGTGAGAATACCGATGGTATTGGATTGGTGCGTGATATTGTAAGTAATCTAGATTTTATGATTACGGGTAAGCGGGTATTGTTAATGGGTGCAGGTGGAGCTGCTCGCGGTGCTTTACTACCTCTACTGGAACATCAGCCGAAGACGCTGACAATTGCGAATCGAACCAAACAGAAAGCATTCGAACTGCAGCAGCGATTTGCTGAATATGGTTGTGTCATTCCAGCTGATTATGTGGACCTTGCTGGTCATGAATTTGATATTGTCATTAATTCTACTTCTGCAAGCCTTAACGGTGAGCTGCCATCATTACCGCCGTGTATATTCGCTGCAGAGTCATTAGCCTACGATATGATGTACGGAAGTGGTCTCACGCCGTTTTTGCAGTTTGCAGGGCAGCAAGGTGCGGTCCATCTATCCGATGGGATAGGTATGCTGGTCGAGCAAGCGGCGGAATCTTTTTTACTGTGGCGAGGATTAAGGCCAGAAACGGGACCTGTGATTGCGATGCTACGATCAGAGACATGAAGATGATGGCTTAAGGTTATCCAATAACATATGGGAAAATCTCTTAAGCGGTGGGTCTGGCGACTTGCCCTCGTTCTTGTTAGCGCAGTATTACTCTATCAGCTGTGGATTCTTAGCCACATTGTTTATTGGAACTTCTATAATCCATCGAGTAGTGCATTCATGCAAGAACGTCTGGATGTGATGCAGGAGAAGAAACCGGAGGCAGTCTTGCAGTATCAATGGGTGCCGTATGAGAAAATTTCTCCCCATCTGAAGCGTGCCATCATTGCTGCAGAGGATGGGAAATTTCTGCAGCACGAAGGTTTTGACTTTGAGGCCATTCAGAAAGCCTACGAGAAGAACCTAGAAAAGGGGAAGTTTGTCAGAGGTGGCTCAACTATCAGCCAACAGCTTGCGAAGAACCTCTTCCTCTCGGGCAAAAAAACGCCGTGGCGCAAGATCGAGGAGGCAATTATCACGCTGATGCTGGAGAATGTAATGTCCAAGCGCCGCATCTTGGAAATTTACTTGAATAAGATAGAGTGGGGTAATGGGGTGTTTGGTGCAGAAGCTGCTAGCCGTTATTACTATGGTGTCTCCGCCTCAGCCCTCACATCAAAGCAAGCTGCACGTCTTGCTGCTATGGTCCCCAGTCCAAGATTTTATGACCTTAACCGCAATACGCCATGGCTATTGAAAAAGACGGATATTATTTTTAATCGGATGGCTTCAACGTCAATTCCACGCTGATAGTTTCAGATCTAGCTGCTATAAATGAAGGAAATATAGCCTTTCATTCAGCGCTTTGATTGGGAAGTATTCGACCTAGCCCCTGATTTTACTTACAATCAGAAAATTTGTCTCGTTGTTAGACCGATCTGCCATGACTGAAGAAAACAATCGCGGAGAAACAGAAAACCTGCAAGTACAATTGCAACGGGTGACTCATCTACTGAGCAGCCACAAATTGATGGCAGATTTTGTGCAGATGCAGGAAATGCCATCGCATGAACTAGCCGAATCTCTAATCCACAGACAAAGTCTGCAAGAGTTGCAACAGCTACTCGATAGACTCCACTCTGCTGATGTTGCTCATATTCTGGAAGCCTTGCCATTGCAAGATCGTCTGATGATCTGGGATTTGGTCAAGGCGGAGCGCGACGGCGAGATTTTATTGGAAGTTTCCGACGCGGTACGTGAAACACTTATCGCTGCCATGGCTGGTCACGAACTTGTAGCTGCAACGGGACAGCTAGATGCAGATGAAATCGCTGATCTCGCCCCAGATTTGCCACGTTCTGTTATTGATGATGTATTTCGATCACTACCGGTGGAAGA
>Ga0209553_1001923_pt1 | contig 10274 bp, 10 predicted proteins | sample LauGreFBDMM110DN_2_FD_188217 | JGI IMG/M metagenome (GOLD analysis project Ga0209553, IMG submission 188217) | Freshwater lake microbial communities from Lake Michigan, USA - Fa13.BD.MM110.DN (SPAdes) (version 2) | ecosystem: Environmental > Aquatic > Freshwater > Lake | place: Lake Michigan...
ATTTCAGACGTTGCAAGGTTTGGCGCGTTAGCGGCGGTAAAGGCGTCGTCAGGATATGGGCATTCGTCGGTGTTCGCTGCTGGCACCAAATTGGCGTAGCCGGCAGACACGAAGAATTTGCGCCACGATCCGGTGCCGGTCGGGTCTGGTGCGCCCCATGCTGTCCGCTCGGTTTTGGAGAGGGAATAGACCTTGAACGGGTAGCGGCCAACCCGCGCTGCTCCAGCCCGCGCCAATTGGGTAGCTGTAAAAGTAGCGTCGTCTCCGTTAGAATTTCCGGCACTACTTTCGCAGCAAACGCGGAAGTGGTAGGTTTGGCCAGGTTCAAGCGCGTCTATTAGCGAACCAACAGGTAGTTCAACGGTTAAAACTTCCCAGAACCGCAGCCCGTTAGGTAATTGAATGCGGGCTGTTTCGTGGCCGTAATCGTCGGTCAATCCGTATTCAAACCAGACGGTGGTGACAAGGTTTCCGCCGTCAACGGTTGCGTTAAGAATTGCGCTTGTTTGCGTTATTTCAGTTGCCGGTTGAGTTATGGCGAACGGCTCGTAATCGTCGTCCCCTTGGCGTCGAACTGGGCCGGGGCAATTGATGTCTGACCGCTGAAATTGACGGATGTCTAATCGGTTCACTTCGGAGTCGTCATCGTATGCTTCTCCACCGTCGAGTTCAGCAGCGGCAGCAGTCAACCATGCGGCGTGCGCGTCAATGACGGCCACAAGGAAATACACGACGCCGGGCTGCGTTGGCTCAGTCATTGCCAGAGCCATGTCAGTCCCTCGGCTGGAGTCGTTACCGCCTGGGCCTCCGTAAAAATACCGAAACGAGAGCCAGCCGTGTGCGGTGCGTGGATCGGCTGAATGGAGCAACTCGGCAGAAATACAGCTCTCCCCCTTCGGCATCCAATCTTGATCGCCAGCATTTGGAATGCGGTCAAAAGTAGCGCGAATGTAAATGTAATACATCGAAATCGTTAAGGGGTCGGTTTGCTCTGGGATTTCGATTTCGCACAAGGACAATACCCCTCCAGTCAGCATATCGCCAAATTCACGATCCGGTTCATCTGGGTAAGGGTTGGGAGTTACATTTGGAACGACCGCACTTCCTGCCTCACCATGAATCCGAAACAAATTTACGTAGCCTTCGCGCACAAACACCCTACGCCACGAGTGCGATCCAATCGACAATTGCGGCCCAGCATTTGTTGCAAGTTCGCTCCGCATTCCATCGGAAATTGTAAAGACCTCAAGAGGATAACCCGTTTCTAAGATTTTGGTTGTCTTAGTTTTGGAAGTCAATTCCGCGTGCCATCCGGTTGTTCCTTCAACAATGCGAATGTCTTTAGAGCTGCGCGGCGTGCGCTCGACCATGTTCCGAAAAATCTGACGGAACAAATTAGCTAAGTTCCCAACGGCTGACGGAATTTTGAAGAGCGGCGTCATCTTATGTTATGTCGGCGGCCGCGTAATAGAGTTCCGCAAATTCGTCTGTGAACTGATATTCAATTGACCATTGCTGCCGCTGTCCGTAGGTAACAGAGTTGGCCGGATACTTTTGAAGCCACCAGCCAGTAGGCATTTCGTATTGGGCTGGAATACTTTCCCACTGTTTTAGCTCGGTTGTTGTAAATATTTTTCCCACGTTGTAATAGAGGATGGGATAATAAGACGAGACCGGCAGAGTAATGGTTTTGCGAAACGTGACGCCATGATTAAGGAACGAATCTTTGTTGGCGAGCCGGTCGTCGAAGAATTGCAAGCAATCGGCTGCATCGCCAAGCCCTGCAAGGTCGGCAATTTCACTAACCCTTCCCGTAGCGTTGGAATAGTCTGAGGCGTAAGATTTTGTAGGTTTTTCTTCAAGCTCTTTGATAAGATTCAAAATCATTGATGCCTTCTTTGCGCTAATTTTTGTAATGAACACCGGCGACAAGCGCGAATCTTGCGTCATGTCTTGCCCGATCAATTCAATGACATGCGTAGTTGTTTCATCAGCCATTGTGCCGGTCAATGACCAGCGCGTGTTGTCGTCAATCGGCGACATCTCTAGCGAGTCATAGTAGCCGCTGGCCTTGAGTGATGCGAACTCCGCCGCGCACGCATCGTAAGCGTCAAGCGCACTGCCGCCGGTCACGCCAGAGAACACGCGACGATACATGCGCGTTTCACCCGTGGATTTGTTGTAGCTGCGCGATTCAAATACGGTGGGCGATGAAGTGCTGCCCCTGACGATGGCATAGTTTGGCATAAAATTTACTCAAATACTGTGGCTATATCAGCGCGTGGAACCGGATCGGCATCTCGCATGTTCTTAATTGTTTGAGTCAATTCTTTCAATGCGTTGGTGTTCTGTTGCGTGTTATAAATCATCGGGTTATAGGCTTGAACTCCGACGCCCAGATTGGCCTTAGCTGCTGAGTCAATGGAAATTGGGCCGATGCCGCGAGTCGTCTGGGAATCAAGTCCGGCTGCAATGCCGACGGCTTCCTTTTGCAGTTTGATGGATTCAAGGTCTCCTTTGGTCGTGCCTTTGGCGTTCTCGACTTTAGCCTGTTCTATTAGATCAAGAATTTCCTGCCGCTTTGCAATGTTCTGGTCAAGCGGGTCAAGCTGGGCAACGAGAGCGTTTTGAATTACCTTGTCAAGATCGGCTTGTGCATTTGCGACTTTGATGGGTCGCTCGTTAACAGGATATAGTTTCTCGGTTGATTTTTCTTCCGTGCCGGTCATCCCAATGCCTCCGCCAACGTCGTATTTGTTTTTTTTGTCCGTGCCTTTTATTGCTCCGCCAACCACAGCGGTGAGTAATTCTGTGCCTAGATATTGTGGCCCAGCGGCAATAGTCGCCCCCAATGAGGTCCTTGAATTTATAGCTTTCTGCGCTGCTTTTACGAGTTCTGACATCACGCCGGCAATCGGTTCGGAGGCGATGGAATGCCAACTGTTTTTCATTCGCTCAAAAGCCTTGTCCGCCTTGTCAATTTCGTTTTTCGACTCTTCGCTGATAAGCGGAATGGCTCGGCCTTCTCCAAGTTCTTTCAACCCCTGAATAAACTTGCCGCCGCTTTTGCCAAATAGCTCCTGCATGTCTGACATCATGGCGGGGTTCACATTCATGTCCTTCATGGCAACTCCAATTTTCTTCATCAGATCGAAGTTGGTGACGCTGGCATTGTTTAGGTCGTCCATTGAAACGCCGTATCTATTAAAAGCAGCAAGCTTGTCGTCATCCCCAACAAACGCGCTCTTTCGCGCCGAAGCCATTTTCATTAAAGCTGCTTCTGCGTCACCGGCTTCCAGCCCGAACATTTTGAACGCCTGAATCAATCGCTGCGTTTCTTCAAACGTCGTGTTCTGACGGTCGGCAAAATCGTCAATGGCAAGAGCCGCCTTGGCCACGTCCAGAATCAGAGTCTTGAAAGCCTGAATTGAAACGTAGCTAGCCGCCAATGATTTCAGATCGCCGGAAATCTTGCCGGTCAAGCGGTTCATCGTTTTGCCAACGCGCCCCGCCGCCCGCTCAAATCCGGTTGAGTCGCCGTCAATTACGATCTTTGTTCCGAGCGTGCTCATTGTGTTCCTTTCGCCATCGCTGCTCGGATCGCGTCTATGTCAGGGTTGGCCGTCAATTCCTGGAGCCGTGCGTTCTCCTCGCGCCACTCGGCTGCGGACTTCACCGTGATGCCCCCTTGCCGCTCCGCATTGGCCGCTAGGAGGTGCCGGCCTAGCAGATAGGGGAAGTTGACCGCCTCGGAAAAACTCATGCTTAAATCGGCCATAAAAGCGGACAGGTAAATGAATTCACCGGGACTGCCGACCGGGCCGGAATCATCGCGCTGTTGTTTGGGCAAACACATTGGAATGAGGTCGTCTGATTCCGCGCCAAATCCGCCGGCTGTAAGGTAGTTGGAAAACCTTTTGACGCCGGCGAAGAAATCAAACGTGACGTTGGCTCGCCGGCGCAAGAGCCGCTTTGGCCCGCGTGCAAGCTCTTTGCCCCATGCTTCAAGCTCACGGGCCATCTTATCATCGAGCCGAATTTTACAGCCATCCTCATACGTTCCTGAGCAAATCAGCACGGAGAAGAAAAGGTCGCTGGCCTTAATTTCTTCGCCCGTGACAAACGCGGATTCAAACCGGCGCAACAACATCAAATGACCAGCGGAAAGCGGAAGCAACTCCAGCTTGCAACAGACCACCGGCGCAGGCACGGCGGCAATAAGCCATGCCGATTCGTTCATCTGTTAGCTGGTGATAAGGGTCATGGCGGCTGGACGGTTTTCAAGCTCAAGAGTCACCTGAGCATATCCGTCAACCTCGGCAGATTTTTCGCTGCTGACAACGTAGTAGGTTCCGGCAACCTGAGCGTCGGTAGAGCAGGTTACAACCACGGTTGAACCTTCGCTGGGAGCTAAAAACTGCGCGTAAGTTCCGGCCTTAGTGGTCGCCAAAACTTTGCCGGTCACACTAAGCGAATCGTGAGGATCAGAAAAAACCTCGTTCACCGTGAGACCGTCAAACGATTTCGCGCTGGTGCGCGTTTTAGCCTTGGCCGCGTTGAATTTGACCGACTGAATCAGCATCGTGCCGAGACCGTCTGCCGTGTAATTCCCAACCGTTCCCGCGCCGATGGCGGCAATGGAAAGGTCAGCGTTCAGCGACCAATAAAGTGCGGTTGATCCTCTTTGAATTTCTGTGTCAGCCATAAATTTGTTTTCCTAATGTTGGTGATAAGGTGTGCTTATCGTGGTTTGTTGTCAATTTGTTTTGTTGAGTGCCGCCTGCAATTTCTTGTTTGCGTAGGCCCGCCAATCGTTTTGCATTTCGAGCATCCCCTTTTGCATGGCTGCGTCCATCTTGGCCTGCCCTGCCGGTTGCACGGTTTGCGTTTTTGTTCCCTTCTCCGTTTTGTAAGTCCACGCGGCAAACAAAATGCAGCGCGTCACCAGTCCAATGCCGAGCGAACGTGCCGGTTTTCCGTAGCTGTAATCATCCTTGAATTTGCTATTTCGCTGCGGCTTCCCGATGTATTTAGCAATGTCATTCATGCCCTTCACGAAACGGGATTTCAGGAAATAGAGATGAGAGACGCGACGGCCAACTAGCGTTTTCGCCGCTTGTGAAACGCTGCCGCCGAAACTCAAATCAAGGCCGGAAATGCTCCCGTGTTTGTTGACGTAGCTACCGACGATGATGTTGCGAGCCTGTCCGCCGTGGTTTTTTATGTGGCGCGGCTTCTTAAATGACCCGCCCTTCTTGTTGAAAATCTCGCGGGTGCCGTTAGTTGTCAGCATCGCCTCAATCTTTGCCCGGTCGCCAACCGGACACGCCGCAAACGCGGACTTCGCGCAACGCAAAGCCATGTCGTTAATCACAACATCCTTTGCACGATGACTGCGAGCGGTTCGAGCCTTGAAATCACGGTTGAATTCTCGAAGGTCAAATTTGACGAGCGGCGCAATCATCGGTCGGTCTCCGTTGCGTCGAGTAAAATAAAAGTGGTGCGCGTCACCCAGGAATTGCCAATCATGTCCTGCTGCGCTCCACCAAGCTTCCAGCCAGCCACGCTGAAATCGGCCTGCGTTGCGTCTAACAGGTTAGTCAACCCCAATACGTTTAGCATGTCGCGCACCGCTTTGACCCGGCCCGTGTGAACCGCCCGCAAATCAACTGCGGCACCAGATGAATCAGCACGCCCGGCGGCGTCCGTTACAACCTTGACTTCAACTTCGGCGTCCCAATGACCGCTGCGTTGCAGCCCGTCAACATCCGTCGGTGAGATAGCCTTGCAAACTACGCAAACGTGATCCGTCGCAAGGTCGTCATACACCAGCGACACAAGCACCGGCACCGGGCCAGCGGTCAATGCTGCGTCCACGCTGCCGGCAATGACGCTGCGAAACGCTTCCTCAATCTTCGATTCAAGAATTAGTTCAGCCATATCATTTAGGATTTGCACCGTTCGCTAGCAGCATCGTTACCAACGGATTCTCCGCGCTGGCCCGCACCGTGCCGACGATGTAGTTGACGCCGGCCACGGTGACGTTGCGACCTTGCACCGGAGCCGTAGCTAGGTCGTCGGCAAGATAGTTCACGCTGGCCGAGTATTCGCTGAACAAGCCACCGTCCGACGGCGTGCTGCCCTTGGTGATGCGATTAAACACGCACGGCACCGCGGTGCCTGCGTAGGTGAACGACTGGCTTCCGCTTGTCGTGATCGTCTCACGAAATGCGGCGATAAAATCGGCAAAAATTGCTGCGGCCATAATTAAAAACCCCGCCCCCGGTTTCCCAGAGGCGGGGATGAAACAACACGAACCAAAACTTGTTAACCGATGATGCCGGCCACGTGCTCACTTTTTACACAGCTCACCCCCCATGCACAGGCGATCTCGAAATGCACCATGCGGAAGCCGGGATACATTGCGAGTTCAAACGAGATTCCGCTGCGAGGGTCGGTGATGGTCGCACGATCAATCGCGAGGTCATTCGGGACGCTGGCCGGAAGGCGAGTCGAGAGGACGATGGCGTTGCGGCTGAAGGCCACGTTGCGGGCCGAGGTGCCGAAGACCGTGATGGCCGCGTTATCGGCAACCGCAGCCTGAAGGCCGGGAGCGTTGATGACAATCGTGCCGCTGGCCGAGGTCGAGCCGGTCGCGACCACATATTTCTGCGCTCCACCAGTCGTGCCGGTGATGCTCAGAATGTCGCCGGCAACAATGCCGGTCGTGTTGACCGTGCCGGTGTCAAACGTGATGGTCGTGTCGCCAACCGCACCCGCACCGTTGAACAGTGCGCCGGTCATCGCGCCAGCAGTAGTGGACTGTATCTTCGCGGACTGGCGAAGGTTGAAGCCGTAAAGGTCGCCGAGCGTTCCCTGACGAAGCAGGTTGCCGCCGTCGCCGGCCTCGTTGACTTTGTAGAGGTTGGAGGTGCTGCGAAGAGCCACGGCAGCGGTCGTATTGAACACAGCCGAACGGTCAGAAGAGGGTGCTCCGTTGTCGTCGAGGATTTTCTGGGCCTGCGCGAAGTCGGCGAGAACCGGCGCGGTGCCAGCAGTTGCACCGAAGAAACGGCTGACGCCATTTTTCGCAGCCACGGCGCAATCGACTTCGATTTCGTTCACGGCGGCGCGGATGGCCTGCGCGATCTGGCCCTGCTGCAACGAAAGATAACCGGGGCCGTTGTTCACGGACTTGATTTCTTCCTGCGTCCAAGAGAACGGAAAAGCCCGCTGCTTAGAAATGCTGTGCGTAACATAACCGATGGTCTGGTAAGCCGCCGACGGGAAGCTCATCGCCGGGGTGATGTCTTTGCCGGCAGAGTTAGAAGGCGTGATCGGAATGCGAATGTTTTGGTTTGCGGCGATGGTGTCAGCGGACGGGTCAAGCTGAACTGCGGGAATGAATCCGACCAGTTCGCGGGACACAACATCCAAGGCGCGGTAAGCGTCTGGAATCAAATTTGTAAGAGTGTTGGGCATAAATTATTTGTGGTTATTTGAGTTTGCCGCCGTTCTTCACGAAAGACATCGCGTCGTAGGCGGGCATTTTTGCGAATTCTTCGCGGGACATTTCCTGCATGGAGTTTTGATTCTGTGAATCAGAATCAAGTTTGACGACCGGCCCGCCTTGTCCAGCAACAATAGCCAGAGCCTTGCGGTTGGCTTCAAGGTCGAGTTCGGCTTTGCCGTCGGCGAGAGCCTTTTCAGCCGACACCTGAGCGGCGATGGCTGAATCCTTGGCGATGTTCGCGGCGGCGAGATTGGTTTGAAGCGTCGAAATTTCAAGGGCGAGATTTGACGCCGTTTCTTTTGCATCAACGAGTTCGGCAGACTCTTGGCGAGCCGCAACCGTAGCGGCTTCCGCAAGGGCTAGCTTGCTTTTCGTCTCTGCGAGTTCTTCGATTAAAGTCATAAGTTTTACTTCTTGGGATTATTAGTCAGCCTAATCATCCGCATTGTCAAATTTATTTTGTAAAGAGTTTCATTGCGGCCTCAAGGCTGTCGGCGGTTCCGTCGCAGAATCCTTTGGCCGCGCCGATCTTTCCGCTGAAACATTGGCCGTCCATGTCTTCGTCATCAACTGGCCGGTATAGCTTCACAAATGCTTTGAACTCGCCGGCAATGGCGTCAACGTCGGCCTGGGTTTCGGCAATCATTCCTTCCGTCACCTTGCCATCCGCGCCGAGTCCTTTAGAGACTCCGCTGGCAATGCGCGTGAGCTTCAGGCCCATTGATTCAAGAAAGCCTGTCGCGTCAGTCAGCACCGTGTAGCAGCCTACGGAGCCGATGCCACCGGAGCCGAGGGAGACGATGGCGTTTGCGCCCGCTGCGATCCAGAGCGCGGCGGAATAGCAGTCTCGCGCAAACACGCGGACGGGCTTTTCACCGCCGGCTTGGATCGCGGCAATCTTTGCGGCCAATTCTGGAATGCCTGTAACCATTCCGCCCGGCGAATCAATCGCCAGCCAGATAGATTTGACCGCCTCATTTGCCATTGCCTCGTCGAGGTCTTCGCCCACGTCTTCAGGGTCAACGTAGCCAAAAGCGGCGGCGATAGACGGAAGGCCGGTTGCCAGCACGCCAACGACGGGGATGATGGCAACGTCGCCAACGATCTCAGTGCGCTGAATCTGGTCGCCGTAGATGTCGTGCATAATTTCTCCGCCGATGTAACGCTCGGCAACCTGGCCGAAACTTTCTTCGGCGTGCGTAAGTTGGGCAGCCCAAACTTCCGGCGAGCAGCACACGGTTTTTACGGTCTTCAATTTAGTCAGCAGCATTGGTTTCCTTGGTTGCTTCAGGCGGGACGGTGGGAGTGTTCTGAGTGCGTTGCGAAAATAACGTCAGCACATATTCCATCGGCAGTCCGTATTGGTCGGAATAAATTTTGGCGTCGGCTAATTGCTCGCCGACATAATCCTTAATCTCAGCGCGAATCTTTTGATGATTCTTTCCGTCGGCAGCGCGGACACGTTGCACGGAAGTAATTCCAAGCTTGAACTCCTCTCTTTTTATCGTGCTCGAATAACCCTTGTCAGCAGTGAATTCTTCCGGTGGGACGTGATAGAAATTGCGCCACGAATTAGGATTTGACGGCATAGGAAGTTCGCCGGACTTAATCGCTTTGCACACGCGCCAGCAATCAATCTGCCACGCGATGCGCTGAAGGATGGTTTGCCGCGCCTCAAAAGAATACTGGGCCAGCTCCATAATCATGCGAAGGGACGCCCCGCCGGTCTGCGTGGCGTTGTAGAGTTCGTAAGGCCAGCCAATACTCAAGAACGCATTGCGCTGAATCATGTTCCAAAATTCGCGCTGGTCGGATGATGGGCGGTTGCTACCGTTCGGAAACTCAACCTTGCTCCCGGTGTTGGCCTTAAAAACGCGCATCGAAACGCCGTCCTCGGTCTGCTGCCAGATGCTGCCACCGTTGACTCCGGTGGTCGTCGAGAATTCGTCAGCGTTCGGGTCTTGCACTTGGCCAGCCTCGTTGTATTCGATGACGCTATGCGCTCCTTCGGCCTTGAGTGCGAGCTTCGTGAATCGCCGCACTTGCTCCAAATCCTTCCAGTCAATCGCCGCGCTGCCAATCGGCGGAATGCCTCGCGCTTGACCAGAATAAACCGGTTCATATTCCAGCACGGCGTCAGCAGTCAGCACTGGGTTTCCGTCTGCGTCGAACGTGTTGACGCACGAAATTTCCTCCTGCTTTTGACCAAGTGAATCAAAGAGGCAAACGGCTACGGTTCTCAAATAGGAATCGAGGATCACGCCGTCGCGGTAACTCATGCCGGCATAAATTCCATCTGGCATTACCGGCGTGCTCATGTGCCAGGTGTTACCGATGCGGGAAGCGGGAATTGTCTGGATCATCGGGTATCCGTCATCGCAAAACTTGCGGACGAAATCGCCGTCAAGGTCGAGCGCGATGCTCCAATTTTTCAGCGTGCCGGCCCAGTCAAAGGGTGAGCCGCGAGTGTTGAAAACCTTGTGCCATTCCCTCAACATCTCAACGGCCTTGTCGCCCCATTCCTTGTCCGCTGGGTCGCCGATGAATTGAGGCGCGAAAGATTCAGAACCGGAGCCAACGCACAATTCAGATTTCAATTTGATGGCCCACTGGAGTTGCGGCGAATTGGCGAAGATATCGTGCGAAGCATCGCGAAGATTTGACCGCGAACGGAAGCCAAGGTTGTCTTCGATGTCGGGCCGAAGCTGCGGCGACGTGGTGAAATTCGTGGAAGCATACGCTGCCTTGATGAGTTGGCCGG
>Ga0209553_1001927_pt1 | contig 10270 bp, 18 predicted proteins | sample LauGreFBDMM110DN_2_FD_188217 | JGI IMG/M metagenome (GOLD analysis project Ga0209553, IMG submission 188217) | Freshwater lake microbial communities from Lake Michigan, USA - Fa13.BD.MM110.DN (SPAdes) (version 2) | ecosystem: Environmental > Aquatic > Freshwater > Lake | place: Lake Michigan...
CTAGCGGAGCCCAAAGCGGAGCTAGCACCCACCACCAAGACCAATTGATATAATTAGTCAATTTTAATCCTATGAATAGGATCGTCAATAATCCAATAAATCCAATACCATTGCTAGGCTGTTTGTTATCCATTTTCAAATCCTCTATCATAATAATTGTAGCCATAATCGGTGCAGTAATTCAAAAATACGTTCTGAATGAATGAATCCTAGAATTCCACTAATTCCCCAACCCAACCCAGTAAACCAACAGCGAAAAGCACCGGGCGGCAAATACGAACAATCCCATGCAGCGGAATGGCGGTAGTTGGCGTCTTGGCATGGATGATCTTCCCCCGCCATCCGCTGATGAGGGTCGTTCGTCTGTACCTGATTTATCATTTACATCTCCCCTTTATTAACTAGCTCACTGATTCCTTTTTGGATTAAAAAATCCAGAATGGACTGATTACACTCTTTTATTGACATATTCTTATTATCGACGACTTTGTCAAAGTCGTCAAATTTGTCAAATCCTCTTTCAGATTGATGATTATCGACTTCAGTTTGTCTAGTGAGTTTAACGACTGTACCTCCGGCGTCCTTGACTCCCTGTGCTTCATTGTCGAATCTACAATCAGCAATCACCGCAATCATAGGAGATTCTTCTTTGATCCTATTGATTAAGAGGTTGACCCATACAGGCTCATACATACGTCGGAAGATTTCAGTCCCTACGAACTGTAAGACTTCACGAGCAGTCATGAATCCGGGTTCGTGAACTACAATTCCTAAACAACTTGGTATATCTCCAGAACTTTCATTGTAGTCTACAGCAACTTGCTTCAGTTGTCCGGGCGTAACCGCGCCCGGCATGTTTTCCCACCGTAACTTTGTTACGCTATTTTTCTCAGTTCCATGCAATTGTTCATGAGTAAGACCGAATAAGGAACCGCAGATCTCCTTAAGTGCGTCAGCAAAATTGTACATTTTTATATATGGCCAAATCTTTTCACCGGCATAGCCGGTGAATAGATCGTCCGTTCTAGTCAGATCAAGCTCGCCCATATCATCTTTGACTTCCCCGTCTTTGAGATATTGGGTATTGACTTGCAGCTTACCATCGTGTAAGATGTCGAAGTGCCGTATAACCTCATTCAACTTAAGCACATGTCCATGCAAGAAATTAGAGGCGGTTGTCTTCCCCGATAATTTGTTACCCGCGAGAGCGATGATCTGTGTCATAATAAAACTTTCTAAAATTGTGTTATTGGTTTTTTAAACGATTAGCTTCAATGATTGGAATATTAGCTTCGGTAGGTACATAAATAATTTGTTCAATTTGACCGCTTTTAATAGCTTCTCCAAATGCCCCAATAAATTCTTGTTCTCGGTACTCAGGAAACTCTTTAGAGGCTTTACCGACTACATTAATGGCTTCAGCCCGAATTTTAGCTGATTCTAACTCTGCTTTTGCAGTCTCAATCATAATCAGCTTTTCTGACTCAGCTCTTTTAAGGGCTGCTTCACCCATCTTTCCTTGATACCATACATTATACAGTGGGATTCCGAGTAATATGCTTAAAGTTAGGAAAATACCAAGTAACATAATCCATAACCACGTTTTAGTATCACTCATAGCTTAAGATCCTTAACTTGATCAACACTCATTTCACCAACATCATCGGCTTGCGGCATAGCATGTCGCACATTAAAAAGCCTTTTTAAGCGATCACAATCTAAGCGGCACTTATCCCCAGCCTCGTCTTTATCGAACACAGTTATTATGCTCATACACCCAGTCTTTTGGAGCAATAATTCTTGTGAATCAGAGAGTTTAGACCCAAAAATCCCAACAACGTTTTTAATTCCGGCCTGAAAAAACCGAAGTACGTCGCCTTGACCTTCGACTAAAATGATTTTCCCGATTTGGCATATAGACTGAAATGCATTCCAGTAGCCATATAGGTATTCTGACTTATGAAATCCCTTCTGATTCTTCCATTTTACTGTTGATCCGACGATAGTTCTGCCTACACTTCCTACACAGATCTTTCCGGTTGATTCATATATTGGGAAGACCACTCTGTTATACATTTCATCGTGGGGATCTTTACAGACCCCCACGTCAAAGATGTCGAGAATCTCTTCTGAAAAACCCCTATCTAGATAAAATCTAGCAGGTCTAATCAGCTTATTTCTAACCTCCTGCCTACTGTCCCCAACTTCTTGCTTCTGCATATCTCTCAGGAGTATATCAGTAAATGCATCTGACAGATAATCAAAAGTTTCTGTTCCACAAAATGTATGTGCTAAATTCAGCACATCTGTAAAACTTACCCCGGTTTTAGCCGAGGAAGACATTAGACCATGTATAAGTCCTAGTACGTCACCACCATATTCTTTATGACAGCCATGCGTATTACAAAACCATCTACCCCGAAATTCAGTATTCCCAACATTGATATTAAATGCTGTAACATTGTCGCCAGAGTGGACAGGACAATTAGATACTAATAACATGCCTGATTTATAACTCTTAACTGAAAAAAAATCAAGTATATCCTGTATTTTAGTCTTCAGTTTCGACTTCAGCTTCTCCATTTCTTTCCGGGAAGTCTCTAGATCTTGAAAGGTTTCTAACCGTGCCAATTTCTGTTATCCTTGCTAGCTCTCCGATCATATTGAGACAAATATAGCCACCGTCATCCATGCCGGGGCCATGTCGGGACAGGACTGGAACCAGCTTCCTATTGCCGTTCTTAGGACCATCATCTGCGATTTCCTCTGTTGACTTTTCCTTTAAGATTGTAAATGACGTGCAAAGCCATCCAATTCTATCTGATTGAGAGATTACATCAGCAGACTCCTTAGATATACCATCTCTGTTAAGCTGGACAAACGATAGCACTGAGCAGTCCATCTGGACTGCGAAATTGTGCAACTTAGTAGCCTGAAAACCCATAGCCTGATATTCTTGCATTGAGTCAGATATGCTAGAAGCGTCCATTAACTTAAAATAATCATAAATGATAAGACAATCTTTAGTCCTACCATTAGCCTCGAAACCAACCTCCTTCAAGATCCATCTTCTAGCAATAGATAAAATTTCATCAAATCCCTTTCCGGTCACATTAATGTAATAATACGGCATTTCATTTAATGTATGAGCAGCATCTTTGACCATCCCTACTTTTTTTGGATCTGTTTTATATGTTGCAAATTTAATATCATTAATTTCTATACCAGATAAATTAGCCCATGATCTATTCCAATGATCGGATTCAGACATTTCTGTATCTAGTACTAAAACAGGAATCCTAAGCTTACCAGATACATGCAATGCTACATTTTCACAAAAAATCGATTTCCCGCCTTTTGTCCTTGCACCGACCAGATCAACACACTTTCTCAAAAACCCACCACCAATAGCGGCATCATATGACGGCATACCACTAGGAATCCCAATCTGCTTGATTTCATCAGACATAAGATAATCAAAGTAATCAAGACCGCCCTCACCCAATTTCTTTGGCTTATTTTCATCCTTCTTAAGATATGCTACAGAAGCATTTTGTATAGGATCTTCAACCACAGATATGATGTGAGACAGTGTCTCTTCGCCACTAATCCCTCCAAGATTAGAATAGGACTGTTTGATAGTTTCCTGTAAATGTCTGGCAAATTGTAACCGGCGGATCTTTTTTGCGTGATCTAATATACTGGACAACTCAATTGGAGTTGACATCACTCCATGAAAGTGTTTTAGTACATCTGGCTTATTGACATATTCTCCGAGAGACATGTCGGTCGCTGCTGATAGGAGCGACACAAAATCAATTTTATCTACTCTGTGTACAATGTGAGTTATACACTTGTATAGTACCTTATTAAAATCTACAGTGAATGTCCCTTCTTCCAAAAATGCCTCAACATCAAGATAACAATCAATTCCATAAGCACATATACCAGCTAAAACCGCTCTCTCTGAAGCAACATTCGTAAGTTCCACAATTACTCCTCAATTGGCTTACCAAAACAATTATCACATCTAAACGAATCTATATCTCTAATATGTACTGGATGCACCTCGACTATTTGTTTACACGCTAAACACTTAACTTTAGATAGCTTAAATGGCTTTCTGTTTCTAGGAGTAAGTGGAATATTGTCATTAATTTTGTCACTACCAATCTCTGGGGCTATCGGTAATACCGCTACAAGTTTGTCAAATTTATTAAGGGCTGTCGCCTTCTCTTTTGGCTTCCTTCCCTTCTTTTTTACTGGGGTTGTTACAACTTTGGCTACTTTCCCCTCCTTAGTTTTAACTACGACCTCTTTTTTCATGGAGAAATCTAGATTACCCATCTTTATAGTAGGTAACAAAGGAGGTCTTGACCTAGGAGTGATCGGAGGATCTATTGGGACTACTGTGGTCCATACACCTGCCTTGCCGACCAAGTCGGCATAAAACTCCATTACTCCAGTCCAATTTCTATCTTCAATTGCCTTGGCCAGCTTATCGATCATAGCTTTTTCTCTTTCCAATATCTTGTAAAATATCTGCCATACGCTTCACATGATCCAACTTGCGCTCTACCTGAATGATAGCTCCGGATAAATATACCCTCATCTTTTCTACTTTTACTGCGAACGTATCCTCAGATATTATTGCGTGACGCTTAACTTCATACTTCATATATTCGGAATGCTCTTTCCAGTGCTTACTAATTATTTTATTTAGGATCTCTTCGCACCACAGTAACTTTGCTGAAGCCTTATCCATATCCTTCCTTAGAAAGATACAATATGCATGCATCTTAAAAGCATATGCAGAAGAACTATCTGCCGACAATCTCACTAATTCATCGTGAGACATATCTAGTACGGTCTGGACTATAGCATCAAATTGACAGTCCGGAGTCATAAACTCTAGACAATATCTATCAATGAATGATATTAGATCGTCAAGCCCGGAGATATCGCTAAACTTATTAAGTTCGACCATGTATGCTCCTGATCGTATGGCAGAATAGCCATAGGGATTAAATTTATCCTACACCATTCCTGCTTATCTCTATCTCTTCTGCAAGATATCAGAAACTCGGCCTTGCTCTTGTGGAAGAATGGTGTAAACTTATAGTGTTGCTGGCCGTGGACTTCCACGGCTAAAGGTATCTTAGGTAAGAAGATGTCAAGATACATCCTGTGGTTATTGCCGGGGATAGTCATTTCCTCAAACACTGGAGTATCTGGGAAAATTTCCAGTAAAAGAGAAAGGGCCTTAGAGTGTGGCCCTGACTTGTCCCTATCCGACCGATTATTATGGCTGGTTAATACCAGCCTATGCATCTTGCCATTTAAATCCATTACTAAGAGAGCAATGTTGTTATTTCCTTCTTAAGAATTTCACTTGCTAGTGGGGTGGATGAAATAAAGTCATATACTTTTTGCTGACCTTGGAATTTCTTAACTGCGTCTTCAGCAAACTCTGGCGTACCTGCAAGGTATGGTAGAGTGAACCAAGCTCCAGATTTTTCAATCAGGCCGAATGATTCTCCTAGCTCAATAAACTCCTTAGTAAAATCAATACCATGGCCAAATCGCAGATACGACGTTACAGAGTTACCGGACGCACCCATAGCAGAGCAACTTATATCACAAATAGTCTTCTGGCCTATCTTTTTACCGCCCTCTTCCCACGGTTCTACATGAGTAAAATCAAGCCTATTGTCAGCTTGATATTGAACCATAACGCCACAATCGGCCAGTTTGTGCTTACCATACCCACTTGTATTAGTGATATAGTGGGTGATGAGAATCATTATGATATCGTTACGAACAACAACCTGAGCATTTTGCTTTACCCAATGGGATAGCATCTTTGGGAGTTGTGCTCTAAGCTTAGAGGATACTTCCGCATCCATCTCATCCCGTGGCAATAGTGAAGAGGTCGAATCAATTACACATACACAACCCTTATTTTTAGGCATACGTATCATAGCATTAACAGTATTCAGGATATCCTCTGCTGATAGGTCTTCATCTTTACCGGAAATGATCTCAATATCACTCTGGTTTAAATCGTGAGTACCGCTAAGATTGTAGGCTTTAACCCTACTTTCAGCATCGGCATATACACCTCTGCGTCCTTGTTGTTGCCCATTTGCAATGATTTGTAACGTAGTTGACGACTTGCCGCATTTCGCAATTCCAGAAACTACAGTCCAACTACCTTCTAAAATGCCACCATTAAGTCCTAGATCATAGGCTGGACTGACACTAACACATTTTTTGTTACTTTTTTCATCAAACAGTTCAGTTCCTGATCTAACGATATCTCCATACTTCTTACGAATCGCGGCCATGCCAATATCACCAGTATCGATTACATCTTCAGATTTTGCTTTTTTAGCCATCACAACTCGCTCAGTCTATTGTTTTTGCCGAATGCTTTAGTAGGAGTCTCAACATGAACCTCCTTGGTTTTTTCAACTATCTTTTGTTTAGAATCAAATCCCTCCTGTATTTTTTCAGCTAATGTAATTAGCTCTTTGTTTGCCGCACTACACGCATTTGTTTGCTTAAACGCTTTAATAATTGCGGCAGAACTTACTCTTTCTAAAAGCCTATTTATCCAAATTAGCTGCATAATGTACATATGTTGATATTTTGGCAGATTCCAAAATGACTGAGGTAAAGCAGCTTTGCTAAACTCGGCCCGTCTCTTAAAAAAGAGTTCTGCTATATAATTATCAACAGTGACATATCCAACTTTATAACTAGACTTAAATGGTCTTAGATCAGTCTGGTCGTATCTTATGGACATTTTTTGCTAACCTTGGGGACATATGTTGTTTTCGAGTTGCATCACCAAGCTGTGCAGCTTCAGAGGTCATAATAACAACCCCGCGATTTTTATTTCGTGCAAATAAATCACCAGCCTTGATCTGCTGAATTCCGGGATCTGGCGGTTTATTAGCTTCGGCCTCAGCAGCAGCAGTAGCGGCCCTTTCAGCTTCAGTCTTCTTTCTCTCATCTTTACGGATCAGCACGGCAAGATAAGCCCTAACCAGTGTGGATGAGCATCCAACATCTAAAGCTAGAGTTTTCAGGTCTCTTGATCTATGATGAGCAATGTAAAACTTCTGTATCTTAGTGAGATCTGCGATATTCGCGACTCGCTTTTTCATAGCCATAATGGTCTCCAGTTAAAAGGTATGGGATATATTTGTAAGCACATTCTTCTGTGATCTGTCTATACACTTTTTCTCTAGGGAATCTTAACGATTTTTCATATAAGAAACCTCCAACTATTAAGCCCTTATATATAGTCTTATCACCTACGGTAATTGACGTTACTACGGCTTTATCGGCGTCACAAATTACGCCGTTAATGTCATAGTGAATTGTTGTAGTTTTGGCAGCAACTATTTCGGATGCATCATTGACAAAATCCATTACCCCTCCTCGATATATTTAATCTGTTGTTGTTTAGTCATACGATTAATAGCATTAAGCTCTTTAGTCTTTGACTTAACTTCCTTCTTCTTATGTTCATCTGGATTATCTAAACTTCCACCAGCACGTTTAGTATTCTTTTCAGCTAACTGCCCGATATTCTTGATTGATTTGACTCTACCCATGACAGGGAATAGTAATCTCTCTAGGAGATTCTTATTACATTCTGGGCACTTCCTTTTTACTGGAGCTTTTAAAGCTTCAACTATTTCAAATTGATGCTCACATCCAGAACATTTATATTCATATACAGGCATTACAATTTATACCTTGCTTTTTCTATTAGCTCAAATCCTACGATATCGCAGTCTTCTGCTTTAAGTTGTAGGTTTTTATCTGTAATTTTACGATTTGTTTTAGCCAAATACAAGCGAAGCTTGCTCTTTGCTTCAGAAAGCAAAGCATATACATTATTAGGATTGTATCTGGTCTTAATAGGCTTATCGTGTTCGAAAAGCTTAAAGATCATTCTTTACCCCTGTAGCTTTACTGAGTTAAAATCTCTACAAATATGACTAATAAGACTATTTCTTTGCTGATCTTCTGGTCCTAATCGAACAATGTTAGCATAATCAGCATGTTCGAATGCGTCTAAGCATTTATATAGTCCATTAACCCCTTTAATATCTGATTGATTCAAATCCCCATTTACGATAATCTTAGAGTCTTGTCCAATGCGTGTAAGAGCCATCAACATTTGTTCTGGCTCTGTGTCTTGTGCTTCGTCAATCACCATAAAAGCTTTATCATATGTCATACCTCTCATTAATTCAAGAGGTTCAAACATAATTTGTCTATCTTGCATCATTTGCTTAAGTTTTGATTCACTCTTAAGTAATTTAATTAGATTAAAATATGTAGGGCGAAAATATGGAAAAATTCTTTCAGCAATTTCTCCGGGTAATGCACCAATATCACGACCAACAGCAACTAGAGGTCTAGTCACAATTAATTGGTTTTGAGGCTTATCAGGCCTTTCTATATGTTCTAAAGCTAATCCGAGAGGTATATAACTCTTTCCACATCCTGCCTCTCCTATACAAACTGTTATGTCATAATTTATAATAGAATGTAAATACTCTTTCTGATTCTTAGTCTTAGCCTGAACATACCCCATATTATTGTACCTTATTAATGTCGTCGTACATTTGTTTAAGAGCCAAACCATCTAAAGTTGGAATATATTCTATTCCAGAATCATTAAATTGAACCTCTAATAATCCATCTTCAACTAGAGCAGCGCACATATGATTTGATACTAATGATTGAACATCAGAAAAAACATCCTCAAATGAAGATCCAATTCCGACACGCTGCATACAATACAGTGTTATTAACTCACCGCTAAAACCTTCTAGATCATAATCTCTATGAGATTGATTTTCTAGAAGAATCTCTAATAGTTGTTCATCATTAATATTTTCTACTAACATAGTCAGCCTACCATTCAAATGTAGTATCGGCTATATCGTTTTTATAGGCACCGATTTTATATGAAATAACTTCTTGCTCCTGCGGGGCAACTTGTTTGCCCTTGCTATCAGCTTCTAACCATGAGATAGGGTTCTTCGTCCCAAAATGTTTATCCAAACCAGCACCCACAAGACGCTTGTCTACAAGCGACTCGATGTATTGATGCATAATCTTTTCATTTAAACCAATCATGCCACCATCTTGGAATAAATATGTAGCCCAAGCTTTTTCTTCATCTGCGGCTTCCAAAAACATGGAGGTAGCCTCAGCTTTACAGTTTTCGGCCACCTCTTGGAATCCCTCTTCGGGAATTTCCCGCATAATCTTAAGAATTGTTTGAGTGATTGCCATATGAATATTTTCATCAGTCCTTATCAACTTGATTATTTGAGCATTTCCACACATCTTATTATTTTGCTCAAAAGCTAATGCACATGCAAAACTTACATAGAAACGTATAGATTCTAAAATATTAGTACTAATAAGACCTAAGTAAATCCGCTCTGCGATTGGGCGAGAGCTTGAATCGAAATTGAGAGCATCAAATGCTCGTGAGACGGACTCTGCTCTCTTAACGATCTCCACATCTTCTAGGACGCTGTCTAATACTTCTGAAGGGTCTGGGTAAACATTGTTGACCAGATAGCTGTACGAGTAGCTGTGGATTGTCTCAAACATCGCCCAGAAGTTCATACACGCTTCTAGTTCTGGAAGAGAAACATATTGAGTTAAGTTGGGGATTCCTCTAGCAATCACCGAATCCATCATCGTTTGGAACTTCAAATTCGAAGTAAAAATAAACTTCTCATGCTCCGACAGGAGCTTGTAATCCGACCTGTCTTTTGTTAGAGCTATCTCTTCAGGTCGCCAAAATGAACCAAATTGCTTCTTGAAGAGGGTGAGAAAGATTTCATACTTACACTTGTCGTATCTTTGGAGTGATAGACCAGCCCCCAAGAACATGGGTTGTTTTGTAGTGTCTACTACCATCGTGTTTAAAACACTACGCATTATTTTTTGCCCGAAAAGATTCTTCTTCGTACTTATTGATTAAGTGATCAGATAGATCGTATAAATTATCTGAAAATTTACATCTAAGATCGTCTACATCTTCATATGCATTCACTAAATAGTTTTCAACATCATGAACAGATGGCAAATTTTTCAAAAGCAACATTATGTCTTCTAAATGATATTCTAGGGGAATTTTCATATCGAACAACTCCCACTTTCACACCCGGAGGCGTTAGCCTCCTCGTTATCGTTCGGGGTATTATTATAATACATCGTGCGAAGC
>Ga0209553_1001931_pt1 | contig 10262 bp, 10 predicted proteins | sample LauGreFBDMM110DN_2_FD_188217 | JGI IMG/M metagenome (GOLD analysis project Ga0209553, IMG submission 188217) | Freshwater lake microbial communities from Lake Michigan, USA - Fa13.BD.MM110.DN (SPAdes) (version 2) | ecosystem: Environmental > Aquatic > Freshwater > Lake | place: Lake Michigan...
GGGTGATCCGCCCGCCGCAGAACTCATGGGCTACGCCTGCATGGATTTCACGGCGAAACGGCTATGCCGCCGTTGTGGGCAGATTTCAAGGCTGCATCTAGAATCTGTTGGGTCTGGAGAGCAATGTTTGGCCAGTAGCTGTCCCGCGTCCCACTGAGTACCAAATCGGCAAAAGTTCGAAACTGTTGCGTTTCTTGGCTGTTACGATTGTTGTTGCTGTATTCTGCAATTGTGTGACGCTGAAAACCTTTCTCCATATTGAAGCGACAACCATCGACCGCAAACTTATGGTTTGCCACTTGAAACTCGACTTCGTTCCCGAAGTATGGGACCACGAAATCATTCACCTGGACATAGCCTTTTGAGCCACTCACGTTGACCCACTGCTGGTGATTGGCACGAAAAGAACTGAAGAACGAGGCCGATACGCCGCTCCTGAAATGCAATTCCCCCTGAAACTCCATCGGCACTTCGTCTGCACTGTCTGCTCGCTTCGCGCCGTGCAGAATTCGACCGCGAACTTCCGTCGGCATTTCGAAATTCAAGGCCCATAAAATAATTCGAATGGTGTACCAACCGAGGTCTCCGAGGCAGCCAGCGGGTTCTAAGTGGCTGCTCGCCCGGATGTTGCTCTGAATCCATTCATCCGCAGCATAGAAACTGAAGTGACTCACGATGCGGCGAATGGTGCCGACACTGCTTCCGTCGTCCAGCACCTGTCGAAGCTGTTTCATCCGCGCGTTGTGCATGAACATGACGCCGTCCATAAACTGAACGTTGGCTTTTTGGCAGGCAGCGATCATGGTTTGGACATCCGCCGCCGTCACGCCGCAGGGTTTTTCCACCATGACATGCTTGCCAGCCTGAGCCGCTTTGACAACCCATTCGGTCCGCAGTCCAGTGGGCAGCGGAATATAGACGGCATCGACATCACTCCGCGACAGCAAGGCTTCGTAGTTGCCCACGGCCTCAACCTTGTGAGCGACTGGAACAGACGCACTGCATTCCGCTATGAACTGTTGAGCCTTCTGCACGGATCGACTGGCCACAGCAGTGACTCGGCCATTTCCCGAGTTGGCAATGGCATGCCAGTTTTTTTTACCAATCTCGGCTGTACTGAGAATTCCCCAACGGCAAACACTTTCACTCATCGTAACACCCTGTCTTCGTAAGATTAAACAGCCACGAACCATCGTCGCTGCAGCCCGGATCCTGAGTGATTTTAAGACAATGCTCAAGTGAACCCAACCGATCCACCAGTGAGCCTGATTTTCAGGCCAATTCTCGAGTCTCAAATCCTGCTCTATGGAGTTACGGCTGCGGGGTGAATGACGCGATCGGCCAGAATAGGTTCCCCAGTGCACAGGGACAAGAATTGGCACATTCATGCGGCAACAGCATGCATTCGGCAGGATTTGCGGACCACTCGCTGATCCTCACCGCGCCATCAGCAGTTGCTGCCGAAGTGCGTCTCGAACCAAAATTTACTGGTGTGAAGGCCCTTGCAAGAATACGTCGTGGCTGATACCCCTTCCGGCAATGTCTGAATCCTGCCCGCAAACTCGGCGTGCTTTGACTCGCACACAACGTCTTTTGATGGTGCTGTTGGGAGCCGGAATTGTGGTGGTCTTTGGCATTGCTGGCTGGTGTCAACCGGATCCTCGCGGATATGGGACTCACCAGCAGTTGGGAATGCCTCCTTGCACATTTCGCGAGTTAACGGGAGTCAACTGTCCGCATTGTGGGCTGACCACCAGTTTCAGTTGGTTTGTGCGAGGGAAAATAGGCAACTCCATGCAGGCCAACCCGGCCGGTTTGATATTGGCGAGTGCGAGTGTGGTGATTTTCATTTGGAGTGTTGTCGTCAGTCTTCGCGGGGCGTTTGTCATTTTACACGAACCCGGCCGTTTCATGCTGATCAGTTTTGTGATCTGGGTGCTGTTTTCGGTGGTTGTCTGGTTCTTTAGATTGTTCTGGAAATCGATTTGAATCTACGTTTGATGTGTCTAACCGGAGTCTCGTGGCATGCAACTGCTTAGCCTTCTCTCAAAGCGACATGGCGCACGTCGTGTGATCATGTTGGTGCTCGTGGCGTCCATGGCGCTGCCAGGTTGTTCGCTGGGTGTGATGGCGGGCAAGCTGTTTTTCGATGATCCTAAAATGAAATGTGTGTTTCGCAAGAACACCGGAACGGATCTGACAAAGGGTGAAAAAACGATTGTGATCGCGTGTTCTACAAGCCATCAGATTCTGTCGAAATATCCCGGTATCAGGATCGACATTGTGGACAAGATGTCGCGCATTCTTAAGACCCGTAATGTGAGCATTGTTCCACCCGATGATGTTGCGACATGGTTCGACGATCACGGTGAATGGGGCGATTTCACGGAGTTGGCAGATGAGTTTGACGCAGATTATGTGATGCACATCGACTTAAAATCGTTTGCCGTTGTCGTCCCTGACAGCCCCAATTTATTGCAGGGTAAAACGGAAGGCCGCGTGTCGATGATGGAAATTAAAATGGCTGGGAAAAACAAAGAAAAAAAGAAGGCGTCTGTGGCGGTTGAACGTTCATTTAGCGTGATGTTTCCAACCACGTATCCAGTGCCTCGGGAATCTAGGTCAGAAGAAATGTTTACCGAAAACTTCCTCGATCGAATTTCCGCGCAATTGGCCAGAATGTTGTACGACCATCGGCCCAGTGAAATGGATCTTTAAGGTTCTGTCGTGAAGTGTTCGATTTTTCGGGTCAATTTGGAATAGTGCTATGTCCCTTGAATCACTTGCCGAAAACAAAAAAATCGTGAAAACCGGTTGCCGGAATTGCTGGAGCTCGCGTGGCAGATTGGCACTCGCGGCGCTGTTACTGATTTCCTTACCGGGATGCAATTATTTCATTCTACTAGGTTATTTGATCGGCGGCCCGCCGCAGATTGAACCGCTGTTTGAGAAGGATACAACGAAATCTCTGACGGATCGCAACACACGCGTAGCGGTCGTGTGTTATGCGTCGGATGAACTGAAGTACGAGTGTGAACACATCGACCATATCATCGCCCGCCAGGTCGGGTATCAGTTATCCATGAATAAAATTGACGTTGTCCCAAGTGATGAAGTGCGTAGCTGGATGATTCAGAATCCAGATTGGGATACCGCCGCCGAAGTCGGTAAGGCATTCGACGTCAATTTTGTAGTCTACATTGATGTGAGTGATTTTTCGCTGTACGAACGTGACAGCAACACGCTATTTCGCGGTCGATGTGAAGCAATTGTGAGTGTCTACGAAATGGAAACTGATGGTTCAGGAGATCGCATCTTTTCTCATGACCTCAACAGTCAGTATCCAATTCAGATTCCACGTTCAGCGACCGATGTCAGTTACGACACGTTTCGGATGGAGTATTTCTCGCGTCTGAGCGACGAGATTGGGCGTCTCTTCTATCCGTATTTGAACGGCGACGACATCAGTAATGCGACATAAAGCCTCCTTTCAAAGCTCAAACAACGGTGTTGACTGCTCGTCTAGGAATTCGGTGTGTGGGATCAGAGCACGGATTTCGTTGAGTAACTCGGACACATTCGAAGGGCCGTATTTTGGATGAGCGGCACCGTGCAGCAGCCCCAGTCCAGTGAGTTCGTGTTTTTTGAAGGCGATCGACTTCGTGTGGCATCCCGACAGACTGATTCGCACCAATCTGATCACAGGATTTCTTGGCACGGGCAAGACGACTGCGATTATCGACCTCCTCAATCATCGTCCGGACGGCGAACGTTGGTCGGTCTTCGTCAATGAATACGGTATGGTGTCGATCGATGAACTGATGTTTGAGCAGCAGACCCCTGAGATTCAGATTCAGGAGTTGGCGGGTGGATGTTTTTGCTGTACGACCGCGGGCATGATGGATACGGTGCTGCTGCAGTTTATTCGCCGCACGAAACCGGATCGCCTCCTGATTGAGCCCAGCGGAGCCGGGCATCCGGCGGGCGTCATTGATGTGCTGCGAAGTCAGCGATTCAGTTCAATTTTGGAACTGCGTGCGACGATCTGTCTTGTCGACCCCAAAGACTTCGACAATCCACGCGTCACCAATAGCGAAGTGTTTCATGACCAGATTCAAATGTCCGATGTCGTCGCGGTCAACTGGCTGGATAAACGTGAAGCGGGGCAGGTCGCACGCTGCCGTGAATGGATCGACCAGTTCGATCCGCCCAAACTGTTTGTTGGCGAAACGCAATTCGGGAAACTCAGACCGGAATGGCTGGATCTGCACGGCACGGTCGTGCGGCCGCCGCGTTTTGCTGAGGCCCATGGGGTCCATGATCATGCTCCTGAAAGCGTTCAGGCAAATGATCGCACGGAACCCGTGCTGGTTCCGTTGACACAAGCTGCGTGTCCCGGACGACCATTGAGGCTAGAAAACGCGGGCAACGGCCAGCGAGCTTGCGGCTGGATTTTCTCAGCGGCAGATATTTTTGACCGCGAGACGCTTTTCGATTTCCTTGGCGCAGTCCCAGATGTGCAACGCCTGAAGGGCATATTTCACTGCTCCGATGATTGGTGGCTCATCAACCGCACGGGGCATGACGTTTCCGTTTCGCGCACGGCCTATCGTCGTGACAGTCGCGTTGAAGTGATCACGGACAACGGGCTTTTGAATTGGTCGCAGTTGGAAGCGGAGATCACCGCGTATCTGGATTCAAAGTAAGACCGCCGGCAGATCCCTCTATTTATGGCGCGTTCAGGCCGTAGACCACGGAATTTTCAGCATTCTCGGATCGGTGCTTGCCAGATTCCCGTTGTATCAATGACGCATTGGGGATAAAACGCTGGCTTCCCCAGTTTTTGGGCGCTCCGATCCTGTTTCTGAGTTGTCATGGCAGGTTCACTCAAGTGTCGGCTTAGCGACCTTGGTGGGATCGGCAGAGTCCAATACTTTTCCTGCTCATCGTCATGTTCATGCATTGAAGTCTTTTTGGTTTAAGGTGACAGCCTTTGCGAAATCACACTTATCAGGCTGGTGATTTGGTCGTGTACACGCTTCCAAAACAAGGTCCGACACCTGGTCCTCGCGCCCGATCTATTCATCCGGCCCGCATGGGAGACGACTACAGTTATCTGGTCGATAAGTTCTGGATGGTGGCTGAAGTTCTGCCGGACAACAAATTGCGACTTGTGACACGACGCGGGAAGTATCGCGTGGTCGTGGCTGACGATTTGCTCCTGCACAAGGCGGGCTGGTGGCAGCGTTTTCGCAACCGAGGACGTTTTCCAGCATTGGAATTACTGCAGGCGTCCAGTGCGGAAGCCCACTCGGCGTGAAGGGCGACATGCTCAATTCACTCCACAGCCCGATGTTCGATTCCGAAGATGCGGCATCGCCTGAATTGATTGCAGCTGGAAATACGCTGCGTCTGTATGGGATTGGGTTATGCTTTGTGGCTGCCGTCTGCGTGATTCTGGTCCGCGTGTACTGGGTGCAGGCTAGGTTGCCAGCGAGGTATCTAGAGGCATTGCAAGTCACGTCCACGGAAGACGAATCAATTCCCGCGCGCGACGGACGCATTGTGGCTGACTCTATCGTGCTCGCTTCGGACGTCGATGTCTACGACGTGGAAGTGCATTATCGCTGGCTACAGCTTGTAATCGATCCTGAATGGCTGAAGCTGCAAGTCCACCAACGGCTTAGCAAGGAGGAACGCCGTGCTGCGGAACTGGTGGCTCACGCTGAAGCTAAAGTGCAGACGGAACGTACTGGACTCCGAGATGCGTTGTCGGATTTGACGCAGATCCCATCCGCAGAACTGACAGCAAGATTTCGCAAAGTTGAAGAACGCGTGCAAAAGATCAGCGATGCTGTTAACCGCCGTCAATCAGGATTACTGGCCAATGCTGGCGACGAAGTCCCTGCAGAAGATCATGGCGTGTTGCTCACTGTAGCTGAGTCAATTCGCGGCGCACTCACCACCCCACCGACACGGATTGCCGAGAATCGGATCGTCGTCCGGGAAGAAGAGACATGGCATCCGGTGCTGGAAGATGTCAGCCTCGCGGTGGCAGCCGTGATTAACGAACACCCCGAGCGGTTCCCTGGAGTTCGTGTCGTCGGATCGACGCGGCGCACCTATCCAGAGCTAACGCTGGCGGCCCATGTCGTTGGTGTCCGAACCAATTTTCGAGCTCAGGATCTGGCTGATGATGCATCAATCGGTGATCTGACCCACACCGCCCCACGCGTGGGACGATCGGGTGTGGAGCGCAGCTACGAACATCAATTGCTGGGCGTGGCAGGAGTACGGCGGACAATTCGCGACCGGCGGCAGCGTGTACTTTCGTCGGAAATCGTACGGCATCCGGTGAGTGGTAGGGACGTCACTGTGACGTTGGATTCACGGCTCCAGCAGCTGGCCGAACAATTGCTGGCAGAATCGCTCGGCGATGCACCCCGTTTGCTACTGCCCGCAGTGCCGTCACTGGAGGACAGCGAAGGAGATAAAGCAACAGCAGCGGAGCCGCAACCGATCCCGATTGGCGGTTGTATTCTGGTGATGGAAGCTGATTCCGGACGACTGCTGGCCGCTGCCAGTGCCCCAAATTTCGACTTATCCATGTTTATCGATGGCTCTCCAGCCATGTGGAATGCCGTTAACAGCGATACGCGGCGGCCATTTGTGCCTCGCTTTACCGCCATGGCGCTGCCGCCCGGTTCAACGTTCAAGATTGTCACCGCGATTGCGGCGTTAGAGTCTGGAACGATCACTCCCGACATGCCGTTTGAGTGCCACGGTTATCTCACGAATCCAGACGAACATCGCTGCATGATCTTCCGCCTTTTCGGGACGACGCACGGACGAGTCAATCTGCGAACTGCGATGGCCCAATCGTGCAATGTGTATTTCTTCGACGCCGCTCAACGCATGGGAATTGAGCCGTTGGTCCAGTGGGCGGAATTGCTGGAATTCGGTCGGGTGACAGGAGTCGATTTGCCGTTTGAGAAAACGGGCACGGTTCCGCACACCCGGCGAAGTACGGCCGTTGCCAACACCGATGCTGCTCGCAGGCGTTTTGAACGCGATGCACTTGGTTTGTCAATTGGACAGTCGCGACTCACGGTGACACCGCTGCAGATGGCACGACTCCTCGCATTCGTTGCGAACGACGGTTGGTTAGTGACACCTCACGTCGTCAGCGACGACGGCACCGCGCGCAGAACCACCGACATCGACACTTCACCGTACCGCGCAACTCGAAAACGTATCCTAGGTATCAGGCTTGAAACACTCAACGCCATACGGGCGGGACTTCAGGCGGCGATTGAGGAACCGCTCGGCACTGGATTCAAAACTGTTCGTCTGCCGGGTGTGTCAATTGCTGGCAAGACGGGAACGGCAGAGACAGCACCCGGCAAACCCGACCACGCGTGGTTCACCGGTTACGCTCCGACTGAAAATCCTCGCTACGTTGTCGTTGTCGCATTGGAGCACGGCGGCTCCGGCAGCAAAGCCGCTGGCCCCATCGCCCGAGAACTTGTCCGCTCCATGGCCGAACGAGGCCTGCTAAACGCTGGGGCCACACACACGCCAGAATAGGCATGCAACAAGCGACAAGTCTGTAATCTGCAGACATCCTGCATGGGAATGTACGCATCAAAATGTGCCAAGCACCTGAATGTCGCGCATGGCCGCTTTGCATGTGTGATGCAGAGCGCGCAAAGCGACGCGAAGACTAAGATTAAGAACTTCCACTGAGTCCTCATACACTTTCCACTTGACGTATTCTGTGACGGTGCCCTATAACCCGTATTAGACTGTTACAGGTAGGTCTTGTAAGCCCCGCCGCAGTCTGCATCCGCGGTTGTTCGTGATTGGTACCGACGAACATCCTGCATTTAAAAATCGGTACTGAAATTCTCCACGGAGGAACATGGAATGGCCGCAAAGAGCACCGCAGCAAAGGCAACAACCGCAAAGTCTACCAAGGCGAAGATTGCACCTGCCGCACCTGCACCAAAATCTACGAAGGCGAAAGCTGGTGCCGCCAAGTCCACCAAAGCGAAGGCCGGAGCTGCTAAGTCTGTAACGACAGCAACAGCGAAGCCAGCTGCTAAGGCAAAGAAGTAGTCTCCTGACTGCTTCGGCGACTCAAACATTAACGGCCGAGTCTTCCTCTGGGATTCTCGTCCGTTTTTTTGCGCCGACTGATTTGTCAGAACGACTGCGAGGACGTTGCCGCGAGGCCTCAACAGCTGCCGTTTTATGTTGAGCGTCATTTGAACCATGCTGACCGCCGCCGCACTTTATTCTTTGAATCCAACACGATGTGCCAACTCCTCGGCCTTGCCTTCAATGAATCCATCAATGCATCGCTCTCGTTTCGCGGGTTTCGGCATCGCGCAAGCGGTAACCCGCATGGATGGGGTCTAGCCACATACAACGGGGCAGTGGCTTCAATCATGAAAGAACCGCGTCGCGCAGATCGCAGCGATGTGGCGGAAACGCTGGTCAATAATCAGCAACTCGCCAGCACCATTATGATTGGTCATGTCCGTTACGGGAATGTTGGTGGTGTTTCCCTAGAGAACACGCACCCGTTTGTCCAAAAACTACGCAGGAAGGACTTTGTCCTCGCGCACAATGGCACATTAGAAAAAAATGAACTGAAACCATTTTTAGATGGTCAATTTACACCTACGGGCACGACCGATTCGGAACTAGTGCTTTGCGTGCTACTGACGTGGATGATTACAAAGAATGTGGCATTCACTGATTTTGTCAGAATTCAGGAACGTCTGCATGAGCTTAACAGATTCGGAAATATGAATCTGCTCTTCTCCGAAGGCCAACATCTTTTCGCGTATCATGATAGCCGAGCCACCAACGGACTGTGTTTCACGCATCGGAAAGCTCCATTTAGCTGCGTCACACTCTGCGACGAAGACTGGACAGCCGACTTGCCTCAAGAAAAATCACCGAGTCAGCATGGATACATCATTGCGACAAAACCGCTGACTCATGGTGAAAATTGGAGCAAGTTCAAGCCCGGACAATTGATCGTATTTAAGAACGGAGAAAGCGTCTTCGGTCGTCCTCCAAGTGTGGTCGACGGTTGTCGTTGAATTGGTCGCTGAGTCTCCTCCGCGGGCGTTTGCTTGAGATATTTTATAGTGGCCGGATTGTCCCGATTTTTGTCATGAATGGAGGCACACATCCGAATCCTACGACACTTCACTGCTGCCCTCGCAGGCGATCAGAGCGACGTTGGGGCGTTGTCGTCGTACTGGATTTCGCGCTCGCTTTTCACTCGAGTCTTCTGAAAGACGGCCAAAAACCTCGAGTTCAGACAGCCGCGCTACCATGATGCGCCAATTTCCGGCTACACTGTTTTCGGTCAAGCCGCATGGCAGATTTAGATCCATTTTTGTGCTGTCTGGTGATAGAGGAGCAAATGATGTCCACTCACGATCAATTGCCGCGACGACAGATGCTCTTGGCCTCAGCGGCTGCAGTGGGCGGACCTGCCTTGGCAACGGCCGGAGCGGGACCGGGAGCGGGGGGCGCTGATCCGCACGAATCGGATAAAGTCCTGAGGATCGGTGTCATCTCCGCGACAATTCGCGGGAAGCCTCAAACTCGCAACGGCCATACATGGCATTTCGCCCAATATCTGCATCCAACGGCTGACATCGACGCCTACTGTAAGTTCGTCGATCCGGGTTCTGCGAAATTCTTTCGCGAGTACATGCGAAACCCCAAATTCACCTTCGATCAATTGCCGTTTCCCGATACGAAGATCACGCACTACTACGACGTCGATCCGCAGGCTGCCACCGATTTCACGCAGGCCTTTCCCGGGGTAGAAGTGGCTAATTCGATCGAGGAAATGGTCGAACAGGTTGATGCGATCTGGCTCGGCGATGCGTCAGGCTTCGGTGACGACCACTTCGACCTTGTCGCCCCCGGATTGAAAAAAGGCTTGCCGACCTTCTGCGACAAACCGATCGGCGAAACTCCCGCCGGTACCCGGAAAATCTTGGAGTTCGCCGCACAACACAACGCCCCGATTATGTCTTCAAGCCTCTTCCGGCACGAGTGGGGTGCGGAGGCCGCGCTGCGTAAACGGGACTCGGGTGAGTTCGGGGCGATTCAATACGTGATTGCGAGCGTCCAAGGCGGCTACTCAGAAAGCGGCTGGATGGTCTACGGTCAGCACCCCGCGTGGACGGTGATGACATTACTGGGGCCGGGCGTCGAAGCTGTGAGCATGT
>Ga0209553_1001932_pt1 | contig 10261 bp, 5 predicted proteins | sample LauGreFBDMM110DN_2_FD_188217 | JGI IMG/M metagenome (GOLD analysis project Ga0209553, IMG submission 188217) | Freshwater lake microbial communities from Lake Michigan, USA - Fa13.BD.MM110.DN (SPAdes) (version 2) | ecosystem: Environmental > Aquatic > Freshwater > Lake | place: Lake Michigan, USA...
TTCTTAACCCGAACTTCGAAGGAAGAAGCTGGCGTTCAGAAGCGGAGGGGACGGGGCGGCTTTCCTATTTCCGGCCCGGCGTGAACGGGGCGCTCCAGCGGGTGCCCACTTTGGCTCGGGCGACGAGTTTCGTATCCGCCGGGAGCGGAAACGCCCCGGTGTATTCTCTCGCCAGATCCGTCACCGCGCCGCCTGACACTCGCGGATCGGAGCCGTCGAGCGTGTAATAAATTTTCGCGCCGGGGGTAGCGGTGAGGAGGCGCGCGCCTTCCTGGCTGCGGGTCAGTTGCGGCACGGCGATGAATTGCAGGTCGATCCACGCGACGCGGCGGCGGAGGAAGTTTCGCATCCAGAGGAGTTCCTCGTCCCAAGATTGGCCGGTGTAATAATTGGGCCAGACTTCCTTGTCGAGAATGGGCCAGCGCTGGAAGTTTCGGGCCTGGGCCTCGCGCAGCCGGCCGGAGAAGCCGTCCATGCGGGCTAGGAGGCTGGGCGTGCTGAACGCGCCGGCGCGGAGTTGGGCGTAGCGATCGACGTATTGCTGCGCGAAATCGGGGTCCTCGAAGAGCCGGCGGAACCACGGGTATTGCGCGTTGTCGAGGTAAGGCCAGTACCAGGACTCGGGCTTGAAGCCCTGCTTGCCGTTGGCGTTCCCGAAGGCGAGATCCCAGTCCCAGACGGGTTCCATTTTGATTTTGCCCGCGCGATCCTTGCTGAAGAAGGTGCTGAAGCGGTAGCCGTCCACGTTCTTGGTCAGTTCGACGAGCAGGTGGTAGTCGATGAACGACGCGGCATCGAGGTAGGCGGGGTAGCCTTTTTTGGGGTCGGCGAAATCCTCCCCGTAAAGGACGGTTTCAAACTCGTTCAGGTGCTTTTGCAGCCAGGCGGATTGTTCGGCGGGAATTTTATCCGGGTCGGGTTCCACCACGAAAAACTGTCCGGCCTGCCGGGTGGCAATGGAGCCGGTGCGATCTTGGAGCGAGATGCCGTCCGACGAGCCGGCACTGCGGCCGCCCTTGAATCTTCCACCGCCTTGAATCGGGATGGAGCGCCAGCCGGCCGGGTCGGCGGGAAAACTGCCCGGGCCTGAGAAGTAGTAGGAAGGCACGAGTTGGCCCCAGCCGGTGGCGGAGGGGCGGCCGACGCTGGCCGTTTCCTCGTGGTCTTTTTTGAAAATATAGCCGCCGGTGATCGCCGGTTCGGCGAGGTTGTCTTTGGCGAGCTTGGCGAGGTTCACCCGATTTTCACCGCGTTTGATTTTTTCCACCAGGACGAAGACGCCCATGTAGTTCGCGCGCGAGGTCTGGGTGCCAGATTCGTTGACGAACGCCTCCACGAAGCGGGTGCGCGGCGCATAATGGCCCAGTGCGCGGCTTAGGTCGTAGGCGAGGACATTGCGGAGCAGCGTCTTGTCGGCATAGGGGGCGTAGAGCACCCATTCGCTGTCCTTGGGCAGGCCGAGCAGCGGGGCGTCCACCTTGTTTGTGGCGTCGTCGCGCAAGCGGACGGTGTAGGAGCGCTTGAGATAACGCAGGGAGGAAAAGCCGCGATAGTGAATTTGCGCGCGGCCGTCAAAATCTGCCAGGCCGGTGACGCGCGCGCGGCCATCCGGGCCGGGGGCGGTGACATGCACGGAGGCGAAGGACTTCTGATCGCGGGTCACAGCGGTGCCGAAGGTGTTCAAAAAAATCAGCGGCAGATCGCTGCTAAAGGTGGTGAGATCGCGGCTGGTCACGACATAGGACTGGCCGACGACCGGCCCCGGCGGCTGGCCGGGCACGAAGAGGCGGGCGCGCAGGTGCGTGTTGGCGAGGATGGTCAAAGTGTTGGTCAGGGCGGGCGAGCGGAAGGTCGGCTCGGTGCCGTTCCAAGTGTAGCGGATGAAGGCGCCGGCCACGGGCGAGGCGAGGGTGACGGCGACTTTTTCCGTGAAAACGCCGCCGGCGGGATTGAACTGCGGCACGGGACCGGTGTTTTCCGGGGCGGGTTCCTTCGCCGCGAGGGAAAGAGCCGCGAGGGTGAAGAGCATCGGGCACCAGCGTTGCAATTGGAGCAGGTTCAAAAGTACGTGCGCGCGCCCGGTCAATCAGGGGCTGACAAAGGTGGCGCTGTTGGTCCGCCATTCGTCGGTGACGGCCCAGAGATTGATCGGCGAGCGCGCCTTCCCGTATCGGAGGAAACTGACGTTGCCGGCGGCAAAGGCGACGAGAGAGCCGCCGCTGGTTCCGTGGCTGTTGTTCGAGTGGCGGGCGTCTTCGGTGGCATTGAGATCATCGCCTTCAATGCCGGAGAAGACCGAGACTTGCAAAAAGTCCATGTGAAAGCTGCGCCATTCGGAGGCCTTTTCGCCGAAGAGAATGGTTTCGGTGGGATAGGGGATCGCTTCCTCCGGCATTTCGCCGGGGTATTGCCAGGCGAGGAAGGCATTTTGGTTCGTGCCGTTGAGAAGGGACTGCCAGTGATCGTTCCAGCCGTTGATGAGATAGCTGCGCGGGGCGGCATCCGCCACGTTGGTCGCGGTCAGGCTGCTCTGCGGCGTCGGGTCGTCCGGACAGATGAGAATCTTCAAGGTGAGATAGCTGTCGCGCAGCTTGGCCGGCCAGCGCGGGCTGGTGCGGGGCGGGAAGCGGCCTTCATTGTCGTCGGCATACATTTTCGCCGAGAGCATGAGTTGGCGGAGATTGTTCATGCACTGGGCCCGTTTGCCGGATTCCTTGGCGGCGGCGACACCGCTCAAGACCATGCCGGTGAGAATCCCGATAATGGCAATGACCACCAGCAGCTCCACTAGGGTGAAGGCGCGGCGGGGCGCGGAGTTCACAGGGGCCTGATAAATTTTATCCATTTTCACAAGTGCAGACGCGCCATCCTCCCGACTGGTGACACGCAATGTTGTTTGATAGAGAGGTTCACGAATCTATTCAAGATTTGACCGGATAAAATTTCGCGGCCCAAACGGGCGCAGACGCCGGTCGTTCCGTTTGACTGCCGGGCGGCGCAAATGCTTCCGCCGGCAGCGGCGGATCAGGTTGGAGCTTTCCAGGAGCTTTGCTTGTCAGCGGACGGGAACCGCGATAACCTCATCTCGATTTTGGAAGGGCGGAGAATCGCTTCTGTCCCGCTTCGGCGGGGTGGGGGAGGAAAGTCCGAACTCCACAGGGCGCGATGCCGCGTAACCCCGGTCGTCAGGCCGGGGATACACGCGGGCGGAAAGCGGAAACGCTTTTCGACGGACAGTGCCACAGAAAATTAAACCGCCACCGGTCGCAAGGCGGGTGGTAAGGGTGAAAAGGTGCGGTAAGAGCGCACCGCGCGAAGCGCAAGCGACGCGGCACGGAAAACCCCATCGGGTGCAAGGCCAAATAGGAAACCACTTGGGGCGACCCGCTCCAGTGTTCGCGCAAGCGAAACGGGTTTCGGGTACTGGCTGCTGAGACAAATGATTCTCTCCGTCCGCAAGGACGCAGACAAAATTCGGCTTACAGCCCTTCCAAAATCATTTCCTTGGGCGCGAGAGGACGCGCCGGAAATCCGGCCGGCGCGGAGCGGAGTAAGAATTCTCCGAATGAAAGTTTCGCGCTTTGAAGCTGTGAACTGAGACGGAACGCCGGCTCCAGTCGGCAGCACCGTAGGGCGGTTCGTGCGCTTCTGCCGGTTGAAGCCGCCGTTCCGAAGGGGGAAACAATCCAAAAAAACAGACGCTTCACTTCCGGCCGGGCGGCGCGCGTTCTAGCACCGCTGGCGCGCTCGCGTTTCCGCAGCGGTCAATCGCGGTCACGGCCACGGCTTGAATGGTTCCCCGGTTGGTGCAGGAGGAGCCGCGCACCGCCCCGGGAAATATTTCCGTCCACCAGGTGTCGTTCAATTTGAACTGCACCATCCACCGCGTGACGGGTTTTTGCCCGGTCGGGGTCCAGCTTAACTTCACCGTTCCGCCGCCGTTCGTCGCCATGACCAGCGGTCTGCCGGGCGGTGCCTGGTCCAGCCACGGGGAGGCGGGCACGATCGCCGGCTCCGCGTAAAGGCCCTGCGCCAGTTCCTCGGCGACGCCGCCTTTCTTCAGCAACGCACTCATGCTCCAGTGGATGTTGCCGCCCGCGCCAGGCTGCTGCCGGGTGAGGCGGACTTGATTGACGATCTCGGCGTTGGGCCACGCGCCGCCGGCCTTGAAGGTGTTGTTGCCCGGCCAGAGATGGCGGCCCTTGGGATTCTGCCCGGCCCACCACTTGAGCAGCGCCGGATAACTTTGCTCCTTCGGCTCGATCCCCCAGTAGAGCTGCGGCGCGCAATAATCCATCCAGCCGTTCATGAGCCACAGCCGCGCATCCGCGTACAGCTCCGCGTAGGCGTCCAGACCGCGCACTCCGGCGGGCTGGTCCGGCCGCCAGATGCCGAAGGGGCTGATGCCAAATTTCACCCACGGCTTGCGCGCCTTGATCTCGTCGTGCAGCCGGTGGACGAAGCCGTTCACGTTCTCGCGACGCCAGTCGCCGCGCGACAATTTCCCCCCGCCGGCCAGATAACGCTTCCAGCTCGGCCAGTCCGGGAAGTCAATCACCGCGCCCGCCTTGTCCTTTTCCGCGTAGGGATAAAAATAATCATCCATGTGCGCGCCATCGATGTCGTAACGCTTCACGATGTCGAGGATGACGGCCTGCGAATAGTCCCGGGCCGCCTTGTCGCCGGGATCGAGCCAGAGCTGCTGGCCGTATGTGCGGACAAATTCCGGGTGCGTCCGGCTGATGTGATTCTTGCTCAGGGTGGAGAACCCCGTGTTGTGGCGCGCGCGAAACGGATTGAACCACGCGTGCAGCTCCAGCCCGCGCCGGTGCGCCTCGGTCACGGCGAACTCGAGCGGATCATAAAACGGACTGGGCGCCCGGCCCATTTTCCCGGTGAGATACTCCGACCACGGCTCCAGCTTCGAGGCGTAGAGCGCGTCGCACGCGGGCCGCACCTGGAGGAGGACGGCGTTGAGCTTGAGCTGCGCGGCGCGGTCGAGGATGACGAGCAGTTCCGCCTTTTGCTGCGCGGTGGAAAGGCCCGGCTTCGACGGCCAGTCGATGTTCTTCACCGTGGCGACCCACGCGCCGCGAAATTCGCGCGCGGGCGGCGGCGGCGTAGCGTACGACGGGACGAAGCTGGCGGCCGGGGCCGGGGCGGTCATGGCCAGGCAACATAAAAAAATAGCCGCGTGCTTCATGAGCACAGTTGAACGGAAGGGCGGGGGAAGATTCAAGCCCTCGTTTGTCGGATGCCTGGTGGCGCGGTCGATTCGGAGAATTGGCTTGCCAATGACCGGGACTCTTCCAAAATTATCCCGCCTGAACGCGGCTCGATCCGCCCGGCCAGGTCTTCAGGCCAATGTAGCTCAGTGGTAGAGCAACGGTTTCGTAAACCGTCGGTCGCCGGTTCAATCCCGGCCATTGGCTCCACTTAAATGTCCTTTGTTCATTGAACAAACCACGACCTATTGCTTTTTTCAAGATTTGATCGCGTGCCGTTTGCGTGCCATAAATCTTCCCATGAAAGGCAGATTCAAATCGCAGCAATGGCCGAAAATCCGTAGGCGTCAACACTCGAGCGAAACGTCGGATTTCTGGTTAATCTCGGCCTGATCAACAGCCAAAGGGAGCGGCATTCTTTCAAAAGCAAAATTGAAGCGGAGACGTTCGCCCAGTTGAAGCGCGTCGAACGCCAGAATGAGGGCGTTGGCGGTTTGTCGCTGTCACTGGCGGTTCGTGTCGATGCCTCCAAAGCGTGGGATATTCTGTCTCCGCATGGCATCAGCCTTCACGACGCTGCCCGCTAATACTTGGAGCACGTCACCGCATACCAAGACGCCCCGACCGTGAAGGAAATTGTGGTCCGGATAGTGGCTGAGTTGAAAAAGAATGAACGTCGCCATCGAACCATCATGGATGTCGAAGGCCGGCTAAACCGTTTCTCCGACGACTTTGGCGAATCCAAACTGAGCGAGATCACGGTTAAAGATTTGAAGGAGTAGCTCGACCAGGAGGAATGGGCTCCGAGGACACGCATCAACTACACGACCAAGATTTCACAGCTTTACAACTACGCCATCAAGCACAACTGGGCGGAGCACAACTACGCGAACGAATTGACCGGCCGACGGCTGAAGACAAGGAGCCGGAGATTTTTACGGTGAAGCAGGCGCCGATCGCGGCGGGTAAAGGCCCCGCACGAATCCAGAAACCAAGTGGGCGATCCCGTGGAATCCACGTGGAGCAGTTGCAGGAGCTTTTTCTCGAGATGCCAGGGGTCGCGCAGGGATTCTTCGGAGATGCTGAGCGTGCGTAACGTGACCAGGGCGCGCAGGAACTCGAGGTAGGCGTTGGAATAGGCCGCGCCTTCAAGCGTCGGTAGCTCAAAGCGCTTCTGCAGGCCGGACAGGTAAACCGTCGAGCGGTTCAGGGCTGCCGCGATGTCGGCCAAAGAACGCACGCGAGGACGATACGGATTGCCGTGGGCAAAGTAAATTGGGACTTCAGTCGGGTGATGAATTGTGGGATTGATGGGTCATAGCTGAAGCGAGGGGACCTGGAGGGAGCGAAATCATGAATGGCGGACAATTCACGGCGAAGGCGGCGACGTTGTGGGGCACGATTCCGAAGGAGGCGCGCGAACGAATCCTGGCTAACGTGTTTTGCGTGAAATGCCGTGACTCGGTGACGATCACCAAGTTCACGGGCGAGGAGCGCAAGGGCGATGTCTATTTGCAAGGATCGTGCGCCAAGTGCGGACACGAAGTCGTGCGGGTGGTGGAAACGTCGGAGCGGATTCATCACCGTGTTCAACAATATGCCAATTGTTGTGTTCCTCTCCGACCCTATGGCGCGGCAACCCAGGCGGTGAGGGTGGTGTTGTCGTAGGAGAGGAAGGTGCGGTCGAAGGTCAGGTAGGCGGATGGGCCGCCGGGCTGGAGGAGGCGGCTCGTGGCGATGGGCTCGCTCTGGTTTTCGAAGGCCCCCTCGGTGACTTCCCCGCTCCGGAGGTCGATGCTGAAGGCGAGTTGTTTTCCATCGCGGACGACGATTTTGAGCAGACGATCCGGGCCGATGCGGCAGAGGAATCCCGCTTGGTGGATGGGCGATTTTTCGTCGCCGAGGATGGTGAGCAGGCGCTTGGCTTTCAAGTCGATGATTTCGAGTCTGCCGTGCTGGGAGATGGCGTGGTCGCCGTCGAATTGGAAGTGGTTTGCGCGGTCGTTCGGGACGGGGAGCGGGAAGACGTAGGATGGATTGTCGGCGCGCCGGAAGATGAAGGTTTCCGGGCCGGCGGGTTTGTCGCGGAAGGAGAGGAGGGTGTAGGGCCCAGCGACGCGATGGAGGTTGCCGGTTTCATAGACGGCGACGGCCTTGCCGGCGGCGTCGTAGCGATAGACGGAGGCCACACCCCGCACATAGCGGCGCGCCTCAAAGAAGGAGGGGAGGGATACCACATGCTCGGGGATCCGGACCCTGACGGCTTCGGTAATGCTGCCCTTGGAAATGGGCGCGCCCCAGGCCTTGCCGTCCTGGCTTACATGGAGTTCGAAATCGGCGATCATGCCATTGTTGTTGATGATTTTCGCCGGCAGGTAGTGCAGGCCGCCAAGGATCTGGGCGGAGGCAAGGTCGATGGTGAAGTAGTGCGGGTGCGGCGTCTGGCCATTCATCCACTGGGAGTGCCACCATGTATTGGGGTCGCCGTCGATGGCGTTGCGGGGTTTGGCTCTGAGGCCGGCATTGGGTTCGTGATCGGCGGTCGCGGTCCAGCCGTCGCGGGGCAGGCGCTTGAAATCGGGGCCAAGCAGGTAAAACTCCGCGGCGGAGGCGTAGTCACCGGTGCCACCGGAGCTGGAGAGCGTGGTGAGGCGAAGATACCGGGCCGAGACGGGGGCAAAGCGGACGACGTAGCCACCGCCGGGGATCTGGCCGACGTTCGCACCTGATTGACCCTCCGGCCTCGTGTCGATCTCACGATGCGCTACGGTGTCGCCGGTGGCGGGGTCGAAGGTAAAGTGCTCGAGATTGCCCGCGGCGGGGGCGCGAAAAAGATGCAGGCGCGTGCCGTCCCAGTATGGATTCTGGGCATGGGCCGGCACCAGCGTGGCCTGCCAGGCCCGCTGGCCGGTGGCGAGGTCGAGGGCGACGAGTTTTTCGCGTCCGTCGTGAAAAAGGATGCGGGTGCCGAAGTGGAAGACGTGATGGTGGTTGACGGGCACGGGCGCTTCCCAGAGCGTCACTCCGGTCTTGGAGTCGATGGCCAGGACGCGGCCAAACGGGAGGTGGGGGACTTCCTTTTCCCGCAGGAGGAGCGCGTCGCCGGCGAAGTGCAAAGTGGGGCTGCTGGCATTGAGGAAGCGCCGCCAGCGGATGGTGCCGCGCTGGCTCACATCAAGGCACTCGATGAGGCCGTCACTGAAGACGTAGGCGCTGCCGGGGCTGACGCCGAGGGGCGGGAGCACGAGAGTGGCGTCGGGGCGAGAGAGGGACCAGGCGCGCTGCATGGGCAGCTTGAGCGGGGCGGCGGCCGAGGCCAGCTCGGGGCCGAGGGGCTGGCCCACTTTTTGGCGGGGGTCGTCGGTGGGCCGGTCCGAGACGACGTAGAGGTCCTGGCCGGAGATGGTGAAAGTGAGGGCGCGTTCGGCCTGGAGCGCCCAGGGGCGGCTTTCGAGCGGTTCGCCGGTGCGGGCGTCGAGCCGCACGAGGGCGTCGCCTTCGCCGAGGTAAATCGAGTCCGCGATGAGCAGGGAGCGGTCGAGGGTGCGCCCGGTCAGATTCCGGGACCAGCGGGTCTTGCCGGTGGCGAGATCGAGCCCGGCGAGAGTGGCGACACCGCGCACCACGAGGGTGTCCTGCCAGATGCCGAGCGCCTCGGCGACGCGGATGAAGGGATTTTCCCAGACGAGAAAGCCGGTGCGCTGGTCAAGAGCGACGGCGACTCCCGAATCGCGGGGCAGGAAGATCACACTGCTGCCGGCGATGATGGGGGCGCTGCCGAGAAACTCGGCGCTGGTGGGGTGGTGGCGATAGTTATGGGCCCATTCGATTCGGCCGTCGCGCACGTCGGAGCGGAAGATCTGGCCGGAGTTGTTGCAACTGTAAACCGCTCCGCGATGGACTGTGACGGAGTTGCCGTAGATGGCGGTTGTGGGACCGCGGAAATCTCCCGCAAATCGGTGATCGGTGAGAGAAGTCGTCCAGCGGGGTTGACCGGTGCCGGGGTCGAAACAGACGAGGTTCAGGTGCGTGCCTTGTTTGGAGTGGAGGTCATGCGCGGAGTCCCATTGCAGGTAATAGAGGTGGCCATCGGCCCGAACCGGGTCGCCCATGGGCACCGAGAAACGCAGCGGCTGCTTTTTTCCATCGCTGGACCGCTTGGGCCGCGGTCCCCGGCGATCGTTCCAGGGGTTTTCACTCAGGGCAGTCCAAAGCGGATCGCCGCTGGCGAGATCAAAGGCGGCCAGCCCGCTGGGCAGTTCGGCCACGCTCCAGCGTGAGAAAATCGTGCCGTCCTCAATGAGGCCGCGGTAGTAGCCGGGCCAGTGGTGCTGAGGAGGGGCGGCGGAGCGGTGCTGCAAGTGGGCCCAGAGCGGGGCGCCGGGTTTGGCGGCGTCGTAGGCGGCGACGACGTTGCGCGCGCTGGCCACGACTCTGTTGCCGGCCACTTGGAGATCGACGCCGAAGCCCGCCGAGGATTCACCCGATGGCCATGGAGCCACCGGCGGGAGGTTCAGGACATGCGGGCGCAGGGTCTGAAGAGAAGGCGCGACAACCGGCGGCGCGGGCCTGAGTGTGGCCTGGAGCGCGGCGCGAATTTCCGAGCCTTTGGTCGGGCGTCCCATCCACGGGTAAGTCTTGCCGGGCTCGAAGGCGGCGGGTTGCGCGAGCACTTCCGCGGCCCTGCCGGAGAGAGCCAAGGCGGTCCAGATGCCGACTTGGGCGGCTTCGCGGAGCGCGGGGTCAGAGGCGTGAAGGAGCACGTCGTGAAAGCTGCGCCCGGCGGATTCGAAGCGCCCGTCCCAGACCGCCTCGCTGGCGAATTTCATCAGGAGCGTCTGGGCCGATCGGGACCAGGCATAGCGGCGACTCGCCGCGAGGATGCCCGCCTCGGTGCGGCCGGCAGCCTCCGCATGGCGGGCGAATTGCGCTTCCTGCTCCTGGCGCAGGGCTTCGAGTTCGGGAGCGGGTTTGCTGAGCAGGTGCAGGTCGAGCGCGCGGCTGGAATCGAGCAAACCGCGGCCGGCCCGCCACGG
>Ga0209553_1001934_pt1 | contig 10260 bp, 10 predicted proteins | sample LauGreFBDMM110DN_2_FD_188217 | JGI IMG/M metagenome (GOLD analysis project Ga0209553, IMG submission 188217) | Freshwater lake microbial communities from Lake Michigan, USA - Fa13.BD.MM110.DN (SPAdes) (version 2) | ecosystem: Environmental > Aquatic > Freshwater > Lake | place: Lake Michigan...
AATCAAACCAACACCTGGTGTTGAATTCAAAACAGGTGAGGTCGTGGCCCAACAAGCGGCTCTTCTTTGGCAGCACGAAGAAGTACCGCCACTTTTAAGCTCTTTTCAAGTGGATTCTTTAAAAGGGGCTCAGCAAGCCGCACCGCAATTGCCCAGAGGTTTGTTGCTGCACAACCTGCCTGATGCTTGGCTAGAAACTGCCAAAACCTTGGATTGCAGCGCTGTTGTCTGCCAATATGCTTTGTGGACACCCGACATGGTGGCGGCCGTTCACATAGCGGGGATGCGTTGTTTAAGCTACACCGTCAACGACGAATGGGCCACCCAACATCTGATGGCATTGGGAACAGACGGCATCATCACTGACCGGGTAGATGCTTTCAGCCCCGCGACTTGAATCGCATTTGCAAAGCCCACTCTAAAGTGGCGCAAACCAAAACAAGCACGCCATAGGTGGCCATTTTGCCGTCGTTCCCCGTCATCACCAAACCTACCACCAGCACGGACAATCCGCAAATGGCATTCAGCAGCCAACGCCATAGCCACTTGATTTGAGACTGGCGTCCGAACTGGAACGAACCCCAGAGCGTGATACCCAAGGAAAGTACCAGCGCAGGCAAGCCGAAATTCACCAAATGCCAAAATACATCATCCCAAGTCATTCATTTCCTTCCCTGTTGGTACAGGTTTTATAATCTGAAACATGGCAGTTTGGGCATTGGGGTTAAACCACACAACAGCCCCGCTCGATTTGCGCGGGCGGTTTGCCTTTGCCTTGGACCAATTGCCGCCTACTTTGCAGCAACTCAGGGGCAACTTGGCCTCGCACACAGCGCGCGAACCTGAGGCCGCCATTCTCTCAACTTGCAACCGCACAGAAATTTATTGTGCCGCAGATCAGCTTGTGGTTGATGAAACTCTGAATTGGTTGGCGCAAACAGGTGGTGTCTCTGCCCACGAGTTGCGCGCCCACACCTACATGCTCGAAGAAGGCCATGTGGCCAGGCATGCCTTCAGAGTGGCCAGCGGTCTCGACTCCATGGTATTGGGAGAAGCACAAATTTTGGGTCAACTCAAAGATGCCGTCAGAGCCGCTGAAGAAGCCGGCGCCTTGGGCAGCACCCTGAACCAATTGTTTCAACGCAGTTTTGCAGTGGCCAAAGAAGTGCGGTCCACCACTGAAATTGGTGCCCATTCCATCAGCATGTCGGCCGCTGCGGTTCGCTTGGCAAGTCAAATTTTTGAAGACCTCACCAAAATCAAAGTTTTGTTTGTGGGCGCCGGTGAAATGATTGAGTTGGTGGTCACCCACTTTGCAGCCAAAAACCCTCGCAGCATGGCCATTGCCAACCGCAGCATGGACCGCGGTGAAAAACTTGCCAATCAGTATGGTGCTGAAGTCATGCGCTTGTCAGAGCTGCCCGATCGGCTTCATGAGTTTGATGCTGTTGTCAGTTGCACCGCAAGCACTTTACCCTTGATTGGCTTGGGTGCTGTAGAGCGCGCATTGAAAAAACGCCGCAATCGACCCATGTTCATGGTGGATTTGGCGGTTCCGCGAGACATCGAACCCGAAGTTAAATCTTTAGAAGACGTTTATCTCTACACGGTTGACGACTTGGCCAGTGTGATTCAAACAGGCCAGGCGCACCGACAAGCTGCAGTGGCCGAAGCCGAAGTGATCATTGACGCGGGTGTACAAAGTTTCATGCACTGGATGCACCAACGAGGCAGCGTGCCCCTCATTCAGCAACTCAATGCGCAAGCCGATGAATGGCGCGAAGCTGAAATGGCCCGTGCCCGCAAATTGTTAGCGAAGGGTGAGGACCCAGAAAAAGTGCTGGAGGCACTTTCACGTGGCTTGACTCAAAAGATGCTGCATGGCGCCATGGCAGAACTGAGAGAGGCCGACCCCGATCACGTGGCCCAAGCTACGCACGCCGTTCAACGTCTTTTCTTGCGCAAAGAACGCTAGCGACCATCGCCCAAGCCTGCGCTGCATTGAGATTGACTCAATGCCTCTTCAAATTTTTCGCAAAGATTCATGAAACCCTTTTTACGTCACCAGCTTGAGCGGTATGCACAGCGTCTAGAAGAGCTGGACTTTTTGCTGTCGCGCGAAGACATCATGGCCGACATGAATCAGTTTTTAAAACTCGCGCGCGAGCATGCTGAGGTGAGTGCTTTGACCAAACGTTATGCGCGATATTTAGAACGCAGCAGCGATTTAGAAGCCGCCCATGCCATGCTAGAAACCAGCAGCGAAGACATCGATATACAAGCCATGGCCCATGAAGAAATTCAAAGTGCCTTACAAGAAATGAGCGAGTTGGAAGCTGAGTTGCAGCGCATGCTGCTGCCCAAAGACCCCGACGATGCACGACCTGCTTTTTTAGAAATTCGCGCAGGGACGGGCGGCGACGAGTCAGCACTTTTTGCAGGCGACTTGCTTCGCATGTACACCAAGTTTTTCGAACGCAAAGGTTGGCGAGCCGAAATCATGTCTGAGTCTGCCAGTGAGTTGGGCGGCTACAAAGAGGTGGTGATTCGCATCGAAGGTGACAATGTGTTTGGCACCATGCGCTTTGAATCGGGTGGCCACCGCGTCCAACGCGTGCCGACCACTGAGACACAAGGCCGCATTCACACCAGCGCTTGCACGGTGGCGGTTTTGGCAGAGCCCGATGAAGCCCAGGCCGTGACCATCAGCCCTGCCGAACTACGCATTGACACCTACCGCGCCAGCGGAGCGGGTGGTCAGCACATCAACAAAACAGATTCTGCTGTGCGCATCACGCACATTCCAACGGGCATTGTGGCTGAGTGCCAAGACGATCGCAGCCAGCACCGCAACAAAGCCAAAGCCATGCAAGTTTTATCGGCACGCATTCAAGAAAAAGATCGAAGCGAGCGCGCTGCCAAAGATGCGGCACTGCGCAAAGGGCTCATTGGCAGTGGCGATCGATCCGATCGAATTCGCACCTACAACTTCCCTCAAGGACGCCTCACAGATCACCGCATCAACCTCACTTTGTACAAGCTGAGTTTCATCATGGAGGGTGATTTGGAAGAGGTCACCCAAGCCCTTCAGCATGCCAGGCAAGCCGAACAAATGGCTGATTTGGAATCAAGCCTGCCATCATGAACGTGGCGCAATGTTTAACGCGCAGCCAAGTTTTGGGTTTGCCCCGACTGGAAGCCCAAATTCTGTTCTTGCATGCCGCAGGCAGATCGCTGCATGACCGCGCATGGCTGTTGGCGCACGATACCGACGAAGTATTGCCAGAGCAGCTTGCAGCCTTTGAAGCATTCGCACAGCGCCGACTGCAACATGAACCCGTGGCCTACATCTTGGGGCAGAAAGATTTTTTTGGGCTCCGCTTGGCCATCGACAAGCGAGTGCTTGACCCCAGGCCTGACACAGAAGTGTTGGTGGAATGGGCCTTGGCATGCGGCGAAGGCCTAGCACGCCCCAGATACCTTGATTTAGGCACAGGGAGTGGCGCCATTGCATTGGCGCTCAAATCTCAGCTTTCAGAGGCCGAAGTTCTGGCCGTGGACAACAGCGCCGAGGCTTTGAGCCTTGCTGCCCAAAATGCCCAACATCTGGCATTGAATGTCAGCTTCCTGCAAAGTAACTGGTTCTCTCAAGTTCAAGGCAAATTCAATGTGCTGGTGTCCAATCCGCCCTACATCGAAGACCACGACCCCCACTTGGCACAACTCACCCACGAACCCCTTCAAGCGCTGACAAGCGGCGCTGATGGCCTTCAAGACATCCGAAACATCGTTCAAAACGCGCCAAATCACTTGGAAATGGGTGGCTGGCTGCTCATAGAACACGGCTGGCGGCAGGCTGCGGCGGTCAGGGGACTGCTTGAACAAGCCGGATTCAAGCAGGTGCAGTCCAAATTAGACTTGGCAGGGATTGAGCGTTGCTCTGGCGGCGAAAAATAGACCCTTGTCTGCAAATACCCCGAAACATGAAATAATCACTCTATCGAAAGTTAACGAGGATTTCCCATGAGCGATACCCAAGCCCGCATTGATGATTTGGTCAAACAAAACGAAGTACTGCTTTTCATGAAGGGCAGCGCCAGCTTCCCCATGTGCGGCTTCTCTGGTCGTGCCATCCAAATTTTGAAAGCTTGCGGCGTCGATCCAAAGGCTGTGAAAACCGTCAATGTGTTGGACGATGCTGAAATTCGCAATGGCATCAAGGAATACAGCAACTGGCCCACCATTCCTCAGTTGTATGTGAAGGGCGAATTTGTAGGTGGCTCAGACATCATGATGGAAATGTACGAGTCGGGCGAACTGATTCAAGTGCTGGGCACCACGCCCAAAGAATAATCACTCAAGCTGCGTGAGTTTCAGCTTCTGCATGGAAGCTTTAAACAAAAAATGGCTTCAGTCCAACGACTGAAGCCATTTTTTTTGGGCTGCCAAAACAGATCGGGGATAAGCAGATTGCCCACGGCTACCGTTGTAACGGCCGAGTGCGTAAAACAGGTCGCCGCTTTCTCGCTCCAGCATGTGGCGCAAGATGACACAACCAAAACGAAGCTGAGTTTGCGTATGAAACAAAACACTTTCGTTGCCATCGCCAATGCTGCGCGTCCAAAAGGGCATGACCTGCATATAACCCCGCGCACCTGCGCTTGAGATGGCGTACTTCCTGAAGGCACTTTCAACTTCAATCACGCCTAACACCAATGACAAGGACAAACCGGCGCGTCTGGCCTCATACCAAACTGTGTGCAAAAACTCAGAACGATCTTCTGGATGGTTCATCCATTGACTTAAGCGATGCGAGGCTTTGCTTGTCCATTCATTGAACTGCTTTTTCTCAAGCTCTGTATTGAGAACTGGCACGGGTGGGCCGCTCTGTGAAACCGCCTGACTGAGTGCGGTTCGAACTGAATCTGACAGTGCCTCTTCGGCTTGGTTGCCAGCAAAAGCGGGCTGAATAAACAACTGAGTCAACAGCAAAGAGTGCGCAACGAGGCTTGAAAAAACAAACCCACGCCCGCTGCCTTTCATAGCTTGGCGCAAAAATTTGCGTCGATGCAAATTCATGCGCTGGTCTTTCAGACAGCCTGCGCTACTTTGCTTAAGACAAAGGCCGCAATGTCAGCAGGCGCCACTGCCGTGGCAGCTTCGTCGCGGCGGTGTTGGTATTCCACTTTACCTTCTTTCAGACCACGGTCGCCTAAAGTGACGCGGTGTGGCACGCCAATGAGCTCCCAATCGGCGAACATGGCACCAGGGCGCTCGCCACGGTCGTCTAGCAGCACATCGACACCCGCAGCCATCAAGTCGACATAAAGTTTTTCTGAAGCGGCTTTGACATCGGGGCTGCGATCGGCACCAATGGGGCAAATGACCACGGTGAAAGGCGCAATGGCGTCGGGCCAAATAATGCCCTTGGCATCGTGATTTTGCTCAATGGCCGCAGCGGGCAAGCGCGTCACACCAACGCCGTAGCAACCCATTTCTAAAAATTGGGGTTTGCCATTTTCGTCCAAGAAAGTGGCATTCATGGCTTGGCTGTACTTGGTGCCCAAATAAAACACATGGCCTACTTCAATGCCGCGTTCAATGACCAATGCGCCCTTGCCATCGGGCGACATATCGCCATCGACCACATTGCGCAAATCGGCCACCATCATGGGCTCGGGCAAATCACGTCCCCAATTCACACCCGTGATGTGGTGGTCGGGTTGATTGGCGCCGCAAATCCAGTCGGCCATGACAGCCACTTCGCGGTCGGCCACCACGTTCAAACGTTTCTTCAAATTCAAGGGGCCTAGGTAGCCGGGCTTGCAACCAAAGTGCTCATCAATTTCAGCCAAGGTGGCAAAACGAAAGCCCGCGTTCAAGCCAGGCAACTTACCCACTTTGACTTCGTTCATGTCGTGATCGCCACGAAGCAACAGCAGCCAAACCTTGGAGGCTTTGATGTTGCCCTGCTCGTCCGTTTCATCGGTGGCCAAGACCAAGGATTTCACAGTGGTCGACAAAGGTGCGCCCAACAAGGCCGCAACATCTGCGCAGGTGCTCTTGCCGGGTGTGGGGGTGAGGGTTTGGAGTTTGGCGGCATCAGGGCGTGCGTTTGCGGGCGCCAAAGCTTCTGCCTTTTCCATATTGGCCGCGTAATCGCTTTGAGGGCAATACACGATGGCGTCTTCGCCGGTGGCCGCAATCACTTGAAACTCTTCGCTCAAATCGCCACCAATAGCGCCACTGTCGGCCGCTACAGCGCGGTAGCTTAAGCCAAAGCGATCAAAGATTTTGCGATAGGCATCGGCCATTATCTTGTAGCTTTGTTTGGCCGAGACTTGGTCGCGGTCAAAGCTGTAAGCGTCTTTCATGATGAACTCTCGGCCGCGCATCAGGCCAAAGCGAGGACGACGCTCGTCGCGGAATTTGGTTTGAATTTGGTAGAAGTTTTTGGGCAATTGTTTGTAGCTGCGCAGTTCTTGGCGAGCCACATCCGTGATCACTTCTTCGCTGGTGGGTTGCACCACAAAGTCGCGGCCATGGCGGTCCTTGATGCGCAAGAGTTCTGGGCCCATTTTTTCAAAACGGCCGGTCTCTTGCCAAAGCTCAGCGGGTTGAACCACCGGCATTGTCATTTCAATGGCGCCCGCGCGGTTCATTTCTTCGCGCACGATTGCTTCTACTTTGCGAATCACGCGCAATCCCATGGGCATGTAGTTGTAAATGCCAGCGCCTAGGCGTTTGATCATGCCTGCGCGCATCATGAGTTGATGGCTCACCACCTCGGCGTCTGCAGGCGCCTCTTTGAGGGTAGAAATTAAAAATTGACTGGCTTTCATGGGCTAATTCCAAGCGGACTCAGGGTGAGTCCTAATGTTGAACAGAACTGTCCGTGCATAATGGTCACAGTTTAAAAATTTGGGATTTGATTATGCTTGACCGCGAAGGCTTTCGGCCTAACGTCGGCATCATTCTGCTCAACCAGAAAAATCAGGTGTTCTGGGGCAAGCGCATCCGAACCCACAGTTGGCAGTTTCCGCAGGGCGGCATTGACCGGGGCGAAAGCCCTGAACAGGCCATGTTCCGCGAACTGCACGAAGAAGTGGGGCTCCTGCCGGAGCACGTGCGCATTGTGGCCCGTACCCGAGATTGGTTGCGTTATGAAGTGCCTGATCGTTTCATCCGACGCGATGCCAGGGGCCATTACAAAGGCCAAAAGCAAATTTGGTATTTGCTCCAGCTGGTCGAGCCCGACTGGAATATCAACCTGCGCGCCACCAGCCACCCCGAGTTTGACGCTTGGCGCTGGAACGACTTTTGGGTGCCACTCGATGTGGTGGTGGAATTCAAACGAGGCGTCTATGAAATGGCACTCACTGAGTTGTCCAGATACTTGCCCCGCTATGACAACCGAGGAAGGGGTTACCGCGGCGCGCCCCGGCATCGAAACAACACCAACGAAGGCGAAGGCGAAACCTCTGAACCACAAGGCTCAGAGGTGTCAATGACGGTTCATTTTGGTTTCATGCAAACTCAAATTCGCATGGAGTTGCCACCGGGTGGCAGTTTTGATCCAGACCCTCAGAACAGTTTAGACAAGCCAAAAACCGAAGGCCAATGAAAAAGGGGCTTTGAATGCCCCTTTTGATTTGAAAAAGTGATCGCTCAGCGGGTCAAGATCAAGTTGTCGCGATGCACAAATTCAGACTCAGCCACATAGCCCAACAAGGCCTCAAACTCTGAAGAAGGTTTGCGACAAATGAGTCGCGCCTCAGCGCTGGCGTAATTGGCCAAGCCACGCGCAATTTCCAGTCCGTTTACATCGCGTATGGCGATCACATCGCCTCGAGAAAAATCGCCTTCGACATGCGTCATGCCAATCGCAAGCAGGCTCTTACCTTCGGCTTGTAACTTAGAAGCAGCGCCAGGATCGACTGTGACCGCGCCGCGTAATTGCAAATGATCTGCCATCCACTGTTTGCGCGCTTGCTGCTTTTGCGTTTGCGCCACCAACAAGGTACCAATGGGCTCGCCTTTGCACAAGCGAATGAGCGCATCGGGTTCGCGTCCCCATGCAATGACGGTGGACGCGCCCGAACCTGCCGCACGCTTGGCTGCCAAAATTTTGGTGATCATTCCGCCGCTGCCAATACTGGAGCCTACGCCACCGGCCATGGCTTCTAACGCAGGATCACCGGCGCGGGCTTCATGCACAAATTCGGCAGCAGGGTTTTTGCGAGGGTCTGCTGTGTACAAACCTTTTTGGTCGGTCAAAATGACCAAGGCATCGGCTTCCACCAAGTTGGCCACCAAGGCACCCAAGGTGTCGTTGTCGCCAAACTTAATTTCGTCGTTCACCACCGTGTCGTTTTCGTTGATGACAGGCAACACTTTGTGATGCAACAAAGTGAGCAGGGTAGAACGGGCGTTCAAATAACGTTCGCGATCGGCCAGGTCGGCATGCGTGAGCAGCACCTGCGCACTGCCCAAACCGTTTTCACGCAATTTGGTTTCGTACATTTGCGCCAAACCCATTTGGCCCACCGCAGCGGCCGCTTGCAAAGCATGAATTTCTTGGGGGCGTGTAGCCCAACCCAAACGCTTCATGCCCTCGGCTATGGCGCCGCTGGACACCATGATGACCTCGCGACCGTCTTTGGCCATGAGCGCCATCTGACGGCACCATTCACCGATGGCCGCTTCGTCTAGGCCGCGTCCTTCGTTGGTGACCAAACTGGAGCCGACCTTGACCACGATGCGTCGCGCATCGCGCAAAACAGTGGACGTAAAAGGCTGACTCATGGTGTTCAATGTAACGGAAGTTCGGAAGATTCCGGTTGACCAATCAATTAGAGGGGTGGTTCTTCAACAAAACGCGGGTCAATGTAGACCGGCTCTTGCTCTTGAATTTGCTGCGCTTTGATGTGCTGAAAAATCGTCTTGATCAAAGTCTCACAACCTTCACGGGTGAGCGCAGAAATTTCAAACACAGGACCCTTGTATTTGAAGCGCTTGATGAAGTCTTTGACACGGGCTTCGCGCTCTTCAGCAGGCACCATGTCTAGCTTGTTGAGCACCAACCAACGCGGCTTGTCGTACAAAGCTTTGTCGTACTTTTTGAGCTCGCCCACAATGGCTTTGGCTTGCGCCACAGGATCAACCGCTTCATCGAAGGGTGCAAAGTCAATCATATGCAGCAGCAAACGTGTGCGCTGCAAATGACGCAAAAACAAGTGCCCCAAGCCAGCGCCTTCAGAGGCGCCTTCAATGAGCCCAGGCACATCGGCCACCACAAAACTTTGTTCAGGGCCGACGCGCACCACGCCCAAATTGGGGTGCAAAGTGGTGAACGGGTAGTCTGCAATTTTGGGTCGCGCATTGGAAATAGCGGCAATGAGTGTGGACTTACCTGCATTGGGCATGCCCAGCAATCCCACATCGGCCAAGACCTTCAACTCCAGCTTGAGTTCTTTTTTCTCGCCCGGCCAGCCGGGTGTTTTTTGACGCGGCGCACGATTGATGGCGCTCTTAAAACGCATGTTGCCAAAGCCACCATCGCCGCCCTTGGCAATCATGAGAACCTCGCCAGGTTGTAGCAACTCATACAAGACCTCGCCCGTTTCGGCGTCGGTGATGATGGTGCCCACGGGCATTTTCAGGGTGACATCGTCGCCCATAGCGCCAAACATGTCGGAGCCCATGCCGTGCTGGCCGCGCTTGGCTTCGTGCCTGCGTGAAAAGCGGAAATCCACCAAGGTGTTGAGGTTGGGGTCGGCCACTGCGAACACATGACCACCGCGGCCACCATCACCCCCGTTGGGACCGCCAAACTCTTTGTACTTCTCATGACGGAACGAGACGCAGCCGTTCCCGCCATCGCCTGCGGCGATGTCAATGTAGGCTTCGTCAACGAATTTCATGATGTTTCCAGTTTCTATTCCAGTTTGTCTATTTTAAATTTGGGCTCTGGAACAAAAAAGCCCCGACTCGGCGGGGCTCTTTGCGCAATGGCTGACGCTGTTTAGGCAGCAGTCACATTCACCATTTGCTTTTTCAGAGCACCTTTGAAGCCGAACGACACGTGGCCGTCGATCAAAGCGAACAATGTGTGGTCTTTGCCAATGCCCACATTGTTGCCGGGGTGGAACTTGGTACCACGCTGACGAACAATGATGGCGCCTGCAGTGATGAGTTCACCACCGAAAGCTTTTACACCGAGCATTTTGGGCTGCGAATCGCGCCCGTTTCGCGTAGAGC
>Ga0209553_1001941_pt1 | contig 10236 bp, 15 predicted proteins | sample LauGreFBDMM110DN_2_FD_188217 | JGI IMG/M metagenome (GOLD analysis project Ga0209553, IMG submission 188217) | Freshwater lake microbial communities from Lake Michigan, USA - Fa13.BD.MM110.DN (SPAdes) (version 2) | ecosystem: Environmental > Aquatic > Freshwater > Lake | place: Lake Michigan...
AAATAAAGCAACTAAAAATCAACAAGTTAAGAAGCCAACCTCAAAAGGGTTGGTTTTTCTATTTTGTTTATGTATATTTACTTTATGATAAAAAACTATAAAATTATAACAGATCAAGCTGGTGTTGTAGAACTAGCAGAATACATTAAAAACGGTAATATTATTGCATATGATACCGAGACCACAAGTGTCAATCCTCGCACAGGTAAGATCATTGGTTTCTCAGTATCAGCAGATATCAATGAAGGCTACTATTTTCCAACAAGAGCTTGGAATAGCGAAAAGGGAGAGTTAGAAGAACTAAACATCTCAGGTAGAAAGTGTGATGACATAGCTAAACAACTCATCACCTTACTCAAGGGTAAAAAGCTTGTGATGCATAATGGATCTTTTGACGTTCGGTTTACCAAGAACTTTTATGGTATTGACTTGCGAGATGATTTATATTGTGATACCATGTTGTTAGCTCACACGCTTAAAGAAGACGGACCTTTTGGTTTGAAGCCACTTGCAATTGAGTTACAGCATGAGTTAGGCTTAGATGTAGAAAAAGATGCAAATGAGGAGCAGATCCTAATGAAGGAGAACATTAAGAAGAATGGTGGTAGTACCTCAAAGGAAAACTATGAGATTTACAAAGCTGACATGACCCTACTAGGAAACTACGCAGCTGCAGATACCGACTTAACCTTACGACTAATGACTTACTTTCTACCAATATTAAAAGAGCAGGAGTTGTGGGATTTCTTTTTTGTGGATGAAGTAATGCCGCTGTATAAGACAGTAACCATTCAAATGGAAGAGATGGGTACAGAGCTAAATATAGATTTGATACACAAAACAAAAAATGATATCACAGTAGATTTAGCAAAATTAGAGCAGGAAATAATTGCTGAGTTAATGACAATTCCTGAAGCACAGAAGTGGGTAATGGTGAAAGCAACAAAAACATTTCCAGCTAAAAAAAGAGGAAACTTTGCAAAGAGATTGGTAGAGATAGATGCAGTAGATCCAGTAGGAGTAACTGAATTTTTAAAAACTGGAGATGAAAGTGTGCTTCATCACAAAGATTTAATGAAAGTGAGTTTAGATTTGTGGAAGGAGAAAGAAGGAAACTACCTTAACATCAGCTCTAAACAGCAGTTATCTGAAATTGTGTTTAAGCATATGAATATAAAGCCAATTAGTCAAACACGAAAGGGAACAGATCAGTTTAACGATGATATGATTGAATTCTTGAGTAAGGATTATAGTTGGGCTGCTAAACTGAAGGATTATAACAAGTTGGTTAAGATTAATAGCACTTATATCGATAGGTTTTTGGATGGTAGTGAAGATGGTAGATATTTCTGGTATTTTAAACAACATGGTACAACATCAGGACGATTTAGTTCTGATTGTCAGCAAATGCCTCGTATATTAGAAGAAGGTGAGCAAAGTGCTTTAGTGTTGCACTATAACAACATACTAAGAAGCTTTTTAATATCGGAGAAAGATCGTAAGTTTGTTATATGTGACCAATCCTCACTTGAGCCTAGAGTGTTTGCTTCAGTTAGTAATGATCCAAATCTTATAAACGTATTCTTAAATAATGAGGATTTATATAGTAGAGTTGCCATTCAAGCATTCAAACTCCACGGAATGTCAGCTAAAAAAAGCGATACTAACTTTGTGAAGACCTTAAGACCAGAGCTAAGGCAAAAAGCTAAAGGTATTGCATTAGCAATTCCATACGGAGCAGGTGCATGGCAAATTGGACAAAGTTTAAATATACACATTAAAGAAGCACAAAGACTAATAGATGGTTACTTAGATGGATTTCCAGAACTAGCAAAGTGGATGAGTGATACTCACCTGAAAGTTCAAGCTTTTGGTTATGTTAAAAGTAGGACTGGACGTATTCGTCACTTGGATCGGGCTAAAGCCATATATGAAAAATTTCAAGACAGTTTAATTGAACCTAAGGCCTTTGCACAAATGAAAAGAATGTGCAAGACTCCTGACCAAACGCAGCAGATAATGAGATTGCGTATGGAGTATAAAAACTCACTTAACAATGCAAAAAACTTTCAAATACAATCTTGGTCAGCTTCCATTATGAATAGATCAGCAATTGGGATACACAAAGAGTTTGTAGAGAAGGGTTTAGATGCTTACATCATGTTGCAGATCCATGACGAGTTTGTAATAAACTGTGCAGCTAATATAGCTAAAGAGGTAGCTGATATTGTTAGATATCACATGGAAAACACTGTAAAGATACCAACAGGACTCATTGCAGAGCCAAATATTTGTGATAATTTTGGAGATGGACACTCCTAGTGACTATTTATATGCATGATAAAGATTCCAATTGAGGTAGGTGACATAGTACGAGTAGGTAGATTTAAAAACAAACGAGTTAAAGTCAAGACTATTGAGTATGATGAGAATGGACTACCAATAATTAATGGAAGACCATTACTTACCATGCGAATAGAAAAGCTTATGAAACCTAAAACATTATCTGAAGGACAAGGTAAAAAATTATTTATAATTGATTTTGATGACACTCTTGCTAAAGTCAAAGCAACAATATATGCTAGGAACGGAGCAAAAGAATTTACACTTACTCCAGCTGAGTTTGCAGTGTATGATACTAAACCTGGAGATGTTTTTAATTTCCGTGAGTTTAACACAATTATTAAAACTGCAGCTCCAATAAAACCAAACATAGACCTACTAGCAAAGGCAGCAAGCAACTATGGTACTAAAACAACTATATTGACTGCTAGACAGTTAGCATATCCAGTTAAGCGATATCTTAAAAAAACACACAACTTGGATGTTTATGTGGTAGCATTGGGTGATGGTAATCCACAAAGAAAAGCAGACTACATAGAAAAAGAAATCAAAAAAGGATACAATGACATTACATTTATAGATGACTCAGCTAAAAACATACAAGCTGTTGAAAAATTAAAAAGCAAGTATCCTAACGTATCGATCAAACTTATTCATACAACAGAAGCAGAGCATATAAAATTCTAATCAATGATCAAGTTAAAAAACATACTAAAGGAAGCTATTATACCAAACAATATGCGTATACATGCATCAAAAGCTCCTATGACTTTACAAAAAAAGAAATACACTCAAGAAGATGGAATGAAACCTAATGGGTTTTGGTATGGATTTGGCAAAGAGTGGATTAACTGGACTAAAACAGAAATGCCTGAATGGGCTGGAAAATACGTTTACGAAGTCAAAGTCTCTGGAAATATATTGAAAATTAGCACTTTTGAGGAGTTGCTTCAATTCAATAAAGATTTTAAAACTGAAAGTAGTACTGGTCTGTCTACAATTAATTGGAAAAACGTAGCAAATAAGTATGACGGAATAGAGATAACACCATATCAACATAAAGCTAAATCTAATTTTACCTTACTGTGGTATTATGGGTGGGATATTGGAAGTGGATGTATTTGGAATTTAGGTAACACTACATTGAATTTAATTTCAAAATGATCAAACTCATTCATACAACAGAAGCAGAACACATTAAATTTATATATCAAAATGATTAAACTTAAAACTATATTAAAAGAAGCTCCTGAAGAAAAGGAACTGGTAACGGACAAAGCATTCGAAGAATTTGCAGAAACTCGAGGTAAGGGAGCTGCTAAGATAGCAGCCACAGCTGAAGAAAAGGGTGGATTAGCTTTATTAACTTGGCATCACTTTAAAGTAAAGGCTTCATACTACAAGAAAGCTACTGAAGGTAAATTTGATGTAGAAGCTGCAACAAAAGAGTTTGAAGAAACTTATAAGAAAATTTCATTGTCTATGACTCCAATTGAATTTCAACGAGAGGTAGGTAGATTGGAAGTGTTAGGAGAATTGTTGATTAAAAATAAATAAAATGATAAAACTAAAATTACTTTTAAAAGAGCTATTTGATACAAAAGAAAAAATCAAATGGCGTGAAGGTGATGATGTGGATTTCACTACCACCTTTACTGGTCCTAACAATCAGAAATACGTAATAAACATTACTTCTTTAGAATACCTAAATTTGCCAGATAATGCTATTATTGCTGCAGGTAAACTCTTACCCGATGAAGTAACAGATATGTTTAATGACGGTGAAGGATATCATGTTGAATTTGCGGATGCTAGTAAAGGTAAAGGTATTACTGGGTTAGGGGGTACTGATGCAGCGAAGATCTTTGGTATTGTTATTAATGCATTAGTTGATAAAATTAAACGAGAAAAATCTGAACTCGTATTCTTTTCAGCTAAAGAGACTTCTAGAAAAGAGTTATATAAAAAGATAGCTCCACTTATAGCAACTAAGTTAGGAATGAAGCAAGTTAATAACGGCACGTATTATTTTTTATATAAATGATCAAGCTCAAAGACATATTAATGGAACGAATTGCTAATAAAATATGAAATTACAGCTAACAGACAACAAACTAACATCCAATAAATACTGGATGAACTCTATCCAACATCCTTATAAACCAACTCCTAACGATGTTTCACTATTTGATGTTAATGGATATGATCTATGCACATTAGAGCAAGAATATGCTAAAGTAAACATGCCAGCAACAGAACACCGTTACAAGCAAGCTATCAAAAAAGAATGGATGATGGATCTAGTCAATAGCACCACAGGATGCCATATAAACCATGCTCTACTGTTTGAAAGAAAAGGATACTCAGGAAATGCATTGGGTCAGTTAGTAACGTGGTCCAAGGAGCTTCCTCTTGTGCACAAACTAATTAACATTAATCCAAAGTGGGGTATAGATTTATCTATAGATTACGTAGATACCAATGGTAATGTATTTGAAGTGTTTCATTACGAGTGGGACTCTTTCAACTTTTCTAGAGTGCAAAAGGTAAAGGAAAGGATTGAACAATTAGCACTAAATACAGATTGGGATGCATCAGCTAAGGAACTTATTGAAAGAAGATCCGAATGGTCCTCACTACCTTTCTTTAAGCAAAGCGATTGGAAATGTAAGTTTTACGGAATTGATCCAGAGAATTTTAAAGAAATAGTGTGGAGTTCCATATAAAATAAAAAAATAGTTGTATTTTAATCATATTAGGCGTATATTTATTAATACATTATTTAACCAAAATTAAAAGTTACAAACATGAAAGAAATTATCTTTACGCCTATTAGTGATAGGCTAGTATGCAAACCTGTCGAACAAGACGAAACAAGCGCAGGTGGTATCATCTTACCAGAGATCGACGATCAAAAAACATTAAAAGCAGAGGTATTAGTAACAGGTCCAGGTTTTTGGGCAGCACCTGATTTATTTATACCAACAACTATTAAACAAGGCGATATTGTAGTGTATCAGCGTTTTGCTGCACAGATGATGGAATATGGTGGAGAAGTTTATCATATTATCCAAGAAAGGGATGTGCTTACAAAAGTAACAGAAGAAAAATAATTATAAACAAAAACAAAACAAGTTATGAGTAAAATTAAAAACCTAAGCTTCGGTAATGAAGCACGAGACAAAGTACGTATAGGCGTAATGAAGCTATCATCTGCAGTGCAATCAACACTAGGACCTTGTGGTCGTAATGTCATGATTGAAAGAGAACATGGTAGTCCATTAATTACTAAGGATGGTGTAACAGTCGCTAAAGAAATTTATTTAAAAGATCCTATTGAGAACATGGGTGCGCAAGCAATCAAAGAAGTATCAATGAAAGCTGCAAAACAAGCAGGTGATGGTACAACTACAGCAACTGTGTTGGCATCTTATATGTACAATGAGGGATTAAAAGCAATTAACGCTGGTGTTAATCCAATTGAATTAAAAAGAGGAATGGACATTGCAACTAAAGCAGTGATCACTAATTTACATTCTTTAAGTCGTGACATTGTAACTAATGAAGAGGTAAAACAAATTGCAACAATTGCTGCAAACAATGACTCTGCAATTGGTGCTATTATTGCTGAAGCTATGGAAAGTGTAGGTAAAAATGGTGTTATTCAAGTAGAAGAAAGTAAGACATCTGAAACTACTTTGGAAATTGTTGAAGGTATGCAACTTGATCGTGGATACATATCACCTTACTTTGCTACATCACAAGCCACAATGATAGCTACATTGGAAAGTCCTTACATATTGATATACGATCGTAAGATTAGCAGTATTAAAGAAATACTACCTTTGCTAGAAACTTGTAGCAAACAAGGGAAATCTCTTTTGATTATTGCTGATGATGTGGATGGTGAAGCATTAGCAACTATGGTACTTAACAAAGCAAGAGGTATTTTAAATGTATGTGCAATTAAAGCACCAGGCTTTGGCGATCGTAAGATTCACAACTTAGAGGACATTGCAGCTTTAACAGGCGGTACAGTGATATCAGGACAAAAAGCTATGAAGTTGGATAAACTTACAGTAGATATGTTAGGTACTTGTAGATCAGCAATGATTTCTCAGAATGAAACTGTAATTGTTGATGGAGCTGGTAGTGTAGATGCTATTAAAACCAGAATTGAAGATATTAAATCTCAATATGAGAAAGCTGATAGTGATTATGAAAAGCAGTTTTTAAAAGAGCGTATGAGTAAGTTGATTGGTGGTGTTGCAGTATTGAACATTGGCGCAGCTACAGAGATTGAATTAAAAGAAAAGAAAGATAGAGTGGATGATGCTTTACATGCAACTAGAGCAGCTGTTGATGAAGGTGTTGTACCTGGAGGTGGTATTGCTTTAATGTGTTCAGCTGAAAAAGCTAAATGGGAGGTATTTAATGACGATCAACAACTTGGTGCCAACATCATTAAAAAAGCTTGCTTTGCACCATTTAAAGCAATCGTAGAGAATGCAGGTAAAAGTGCTGAGGCTGTTTGGGCTAAATTAGTTGTTATTGAAACTGATAACACATCTACAGATATATTTGGCTATGATGCTCGTAATGATGATTATGTAGTTATGAGTGAAGCAGGTATCATTGATCCAACTAAAGTAACACGTACAGCATTAGAGTTAGCTAACTCAGTAGCAGGTACCTTATTAACAACTGAATGTGTGGTACATATGGAACCAGCAAAGGAAAAGGAAAAAGAAACTAATGATTATGGCTTTTAATAACAGATTATGCTAAACAAACAACAAGATCTAGATTTTTCTAAAGCTGATAGTTACACATGTGAATTGTGCGATAACGATAGATTCGTAGTGCAGTATATCATAAAGAAGTTTTCATCATTAATTTCTCCAACAGGACAAGAAATGCTAACTCCAATATCATGTTTCACATGCTCAAAGTGCAATCACATTAACAAGGATTTCTTACCTGACAATGAAATGTCACTGCAGTAATGGAAAAAAGAGGACACACAAACAAAATATATTATGATTTTGATACAACAGCTGTTTGTGAGATTAACTATACCAGTGATAAATGGGTAAGAGTAACACCTCGAGAATTTCGAAGCTATAGTGGTAAAAGGCGCTATAAGGGTGATATTTACAAAGGTCCTACATACTACTATGACACAAACATATTAGCAGAAGACTTCCACCCTTTAAAAGGAATTCAATTCATCTCAGGTAGAGACGTTAGAAGAACCTGGCGATCAAAGAAATAACATTACAAAACAAAGCCAACCCTAAAAAAGTTGGCTTTTTGGTTTTTATTTAGTATATTAAGGTATGAGCAAAAAAACAGTATCCTATTCGCAGTACACTTTATATGCACAATGTCCCAGAAGATGGAAGTTGGACTATAAGGATGGTTTAAGAAAGTATGAACAAAACATCAATACATGCTTTGGTAGTGCATTTCATAAGACAATGCAAAATTACCTCGAAGTTCTTTATAACAACTCCGTTAAAGAAGCAAACTCCATACATTTGGGTGATTATTTAAAGCAAGCTTTATTTGATGAATACAAGCAGTCGTTAGCTAAAAATGGTAACAAGCATTATAGCACACCTAAGCAGCTTGCTGAGTTCTATGAAGATGGAGTTGCAATACTAAACTATTTTCAAAAGCACCGTACAGCTTATTTCAGCACAAAAGGACACAAGCTTGTAGGGATTGAGGTACCTCTTAGCATACCACTTATGCACAATGTATCATTTAACGGTTTCATTGACATTGTAATACACGACGAAATTAATAATAGAATACTAATTTATGATATTAAGACTTCAACAATGGGTTGGAACAAGTATCAGAAAGCAGACAAGACAAAAACTGCTCAATTAATACTGTATAAAGAGTTTTACGCAAAGCAATTTGGTGTTGATGTGGAATCCATCGATGTTGAATATATCATCGTTAGAAGGAAGATAAGCGAGCATTCTGAGTTTAACATTAAACGTATACAATTATTTGCACCTGCAAGTGGTAAACCAACTAGAACAAAGATAGGAAAATCATTTACTGATTTCATACAAAGTTGCTTTACAGAAGAGGGTGAGTATAGTGATGCTAATGAACATCTGGCAATTGCAACAAGCAGTTGTAAATACTGTCCGTATGATAAGAATGAGGAATTATGTCCTAAAAAACAAAGAACTAAAAGCGTTTAATCCATGAGTAGGCTGTTAGACATATCAATGCAAAGAATCAATACACTGAATCCTAAAATAATAGCTTCAGCTACTAAGGTGTTTGATAGATGTCATAAAGATAAGATACCAGTGTATATTGTTTGGGGTACACGAACACTTGAACAGCAAGATCTGCTATTTAGATTTGGTAGATCCATTCCAGGACAAGTTCAAACTACACGCAGAGCTGGTTACAGTGCTCACAACTATGGCTTAGCTTTAGATTTTTGTCTACTATTCAGTCAAGATCTTATGAGTTGGGAGGATTGTTATCCAAGAAAATACTGGCGTCAAAAATGGCTTAGAGCAGTTCGTTATTTTGAAGAAGAAGGTTGGACTGCTAAATGGAGAGGTAATGATTTTGAACCAGGCCACGTGGAAAATCTCATGGGTAATACAGTAATTGATTTATATGAACAAGCTAGTACTAGGACTTACGGGCACACGAACATATGAAAATAAAGCAGCAATAAAAGCTTTTATTCATAAGTTAAAGAGCAAAACCGACACAACAATAGAAATTGTTAGTTTAGGTGATAAGAATGGTGCTGATGTGTACGTTAAAAAGTATGCATTAGAGTTTGGATTTATATATAAAGAAATGAACCCAGCCCATACTGTAAAAAATCTATATAGCTTAATGACTGAAGCCTATTATGACAAACCTTACACCCCTAAAAACTTTCATCAGCAAGTGAAAATATTTAGTCAGTATGTTCACAGCTGTGTGGTGTTTGATAATGGTAAGCAAGACAAAAAGATAGTAAGTGTATTGAATCACCTATCAAAGTTGAAAAAAAACACGGTCATACTAGCAACATAGATATTTATAAGAAATAGAGATAGTAGTGAAAAAGTATTTAGGAGAACTCGCTTGGTATATGAAGAAGAATGGCTGCAATGTGCATCCTTACCCTAAGGTACAATTAAACTCACAACCACAAAATGAACCTGAGAGTATATTACAGCAAACTGGTTACTACGATCCAAATGAAAAGCTTATTGTGTTGTTTACGCTTGGAAGACATCCTAAAGATGTATTAAGATCTTTTGCACATGAGATGATTCATCATGATCAAAACTTAAGTGGTGAAATGACTTCTGAGAAGATGGGTGAAAGTAATGATCCTAAATATGCACAAAACAATCCTCATTTAAGAAAATTAGAGGAAGATGCATACAAAAGAGGCAACATGATGTTCAGAGATTGGACCGACAATAAAAAGTATAAATAATATGAAACTATCAAAACTATTTGAAGACCTTAGTAATAAATTGCAAGGCAAAGCTGATGATCACGAAGTTGATATGGCTATCACTGATCTAAGAGCTATTGCTGATATGGCAGGTAAGCTTGCTGAGCACTTATCGCAAGAGAACCCAGCTGAGCTAGAAGGCTGGGTACAAGCAAAGATAACAAAAGCAGCTGATTACATAGATGCTGTGTATAAAAACCACGTATATTCAGATCACGATTGTGGATGTGGAAGTGCTACGAGAGGTAATGCTTTAAGTGAGGAGAAAGGTACTTGTTGTGGAAAATGCGGTCATGTGCATGTAAAAGGAACATCATGTCCTAAACCCTTCTTGACTGGAGCAAGACATTGCAGAAATAGAAAATAAAAGTTGGAAACAACTAAAAAATAGG
>Ga0209553_1001942_pt1 | contig 10232 bp, 1 predicted proteins | sample LauGreFBDMM110DN_2_FD_188217 | JGI IMG/M metagenome (GOLD analysis project Ga0209553, IMG submission 188217) | Freshwater lake microbial communities from Lake Michigan, USA - Fa13.BD.MM110.DN (SPAdes) (version 2) | ecosystem: Environmental > Aquatic > Freshwater > Lake | place: Lake Michigan, USA...
CTACGCATACGCGCTTGAATAGTTTGAATAGTTAGAATAGTGTACGCGCTTGATTTCGCTAAGCATTACAGTTTGACATCTTTCGCGTATACAAGACTTCGCTGTCATGCTTAAAAAGGCATTCTGGGTCGTGTTTGTCATGACTCAGTTGTTACTTCAGGGCCACGTGCTTGCGTTCCATCCAGATGAGTTTTCTTCGGATGCAGCTTTGCAGTGCATCGTCTGCAACGCGTCTCAGTATTGCAAAAACGGAGTGCGCTATGCCTGTCCTGGAAACTCGACGGCGATCCAGTATGCTGACATCTTAGAAGAATGTATTTGCAACCCCGGCTATGAACAAGTATGGAGAGGTCTTCCCATGACATGGGACTTTGGACAGCATTGTCAATCTTGTACCAAAGGTACTAATTTTGGTATGGTACCTCCGCATATACCAAGCGATTACGATTCAGTCAATGCGTATCGGCGTGATTCGTGGAAAGCATATGCCATAAGCATTGGTGCCACTACAAATGCAAATAATCGGGACGGCCGGGGTCTTAACAAGGCGGGAGACCCGCCAAATAGGATTTGGATCGATATACCTTTATCACCACAGCATACGAAGGTCGTGGTATACTATAGTGCAGTGCAATCTGAACACCTAAATTTATACATTGACAACGTTTACAAGCAGACATGTTATGACAATCGACGCGTGGGTACTTGTTATTTTGAAACATTCTACACACCAGGTCAGGTTTTGAGCATAAGAGACGAATCACCTTACGGGTGGGTTTTTCTTGGCGAAAACTTGTATTTTCATTTTACGAACCCGAATCCCACGTGGTCCTGCAATCTCGGATTGTTGCCTCATTGGTACCTATACGGGCAGAAAAACTCGTGTCCGGCGACGAAGGGCGTTGCGGCGCACGGGTCGGGCACTGTAGAAGATTGCGTCTGCCTGCCGGGGTACGCTAGTCAAGGGCCGGGGGTGTACACGGCCTGCTTGCCGTGTCCGGCAGGCACATTTGCAGACAAACACAACTCGAGCCAGTGCACGCCATGCCCAGCGAACTCATCGCACACCAACACGATGCAAACAAGCATCTCCGCGTGTCTGTGCAACGCCGGCTGGGCCGGAGTCGCAGCGAGTGGATGTGTGGAGTGCGCCGCAGGGAGCTTCTCGCCCGTGAATGGCAGTACCGTGTGTCAAGTCTGTAGAAACAACAGTGACACGTACGAGCTGTACCCCCGTACCGAGTGCCAGTGCCACAAAGGATATTTCAACGCTGTCACGCAGAATATGCTAAGCAGTAGCGTAATAAATCTCCGTGATCAGGCATATCATCTTCTTATAGCGACTACGCCAGTCTGGGGGTGGACTTCTGCAGGCAGTCTACCAACTTACTTTGCACAGGGAGGATACTATAACAATGCGTTTTTGCGATTTTCCAAGACATCAGCAACATCAGGTCATAATTACATTGGCCCAGCTTATGGTAGTGTAGGTTTTACAAATGGCATCACTATTGTCTTCGTGGTGCGCCTTCAGTCAACTCTTACAAATTCCGGGGGAATGGACGCTTCCTTTGTTAGTTTTCAAAGATCCGACGAGCATCATGCATTAAGTTTGAATTTGCGCATGATCGGAGGCATATTGCATATGTGTCTCAGTACTTATTCGGGTGAAACATGCGCGCGGGCGGATGCCCCACTGGAAACATGGATCAAGTTTTCATACACATACCATCCAAGCGCATCGCCTAGAGGTAATGTACGGGTGGAGTACACGTCTTCGTCCGGTGCTGTGATTGTGTGGACGGCCACAAACAATAAGGTAGAGAGTGATTTCAGCACCAGGAAAATTGCGTTCGGAACTTCCGTGTCGAATAATTGCGCCGGTTACTACTCGTTTATCCAGCTCTATGAAAACGCAGCCTGCGACCGTCCAAATTTCGACACGGCGGGGTTCTATTTTATACCCGCACTTGCTTCAAACTCCGACATTAACGCTATATACAGGGCAATTGCTAATGGTGTACATCTCAAAGACCTGCCGCTCCAGGACAGCTGCAAACAATGTAATACCAACTCTTTCAAAGACTACATAGGCAACTTACGTGCAAGTGATACGGTGTGTCCAAGCTGCGATCCCAACGCAAGATCTCCCGTTCAGTCGGTGTCAATTTTGGCATGTCTTTGTCAAGGTGGATTTTTTGACAATGGAAACCATACGTGCCAAGCGTGTGTACGAAACCAATACAAGGAAACTGCTAGCAATAATTCTCAAGATCTAGAGTTTTGCAAGACTTGTCCCGACAATACTGTAAGCAAAGTATCAAGTCCAAATATACTGGATTGTGTCTGTCTCCCCGGGTACACAGGCCCTAATGGCGGCCCCTGTGTGCAGTGTCCATTAGGAAAATATAAGGGCTCTAATGGCACTTCGTCCTGCATTGACTGTCCGCTGCACACATGGGCTGACGAGACTAACATGACAGCGTGCAAGAGCTGCAAGGAGCTCCTAAAATCAACAGGCGGGGAAACAGAGAGTACTGCACAAAACTCTTCAGAAAGCTGCTTTTGCCGTCCAGGGTACATAACCAACGGAACCAACGGCACCAATGGCACTAGATCTTGTGCACCATGCGCCCCTGGGAACTACAGCCTGGTAAAAAACCTCGCTGAGTGCACAGCATGTCCTCAGCACACATACACAGATCCAGTCCTCTTTCCATGGGACCTGACATCCGACTGCCGTGTCTGTAAGCTCTGCAACGCGTCGACGAACGTGGCTTTTACGGATCACTATGACGCCGCGAGGGGGGGCGTGGGCTGCGGAGAAGCTAGCGTCGAAGTGTGCACGCAGTGTCCCTCAGGATCATCTTTGTTTCTGCCAACGAATGAGAGCCAGCGCAACTTCGGCGTGCGCAGCTGTGTGTGTGATGTGCACTTCTACGGCATTGTAGGCACAGCCTGCGTGGCCTGTCCGTCGAACCAGGTCCGCCCCTTTTTCATTTATGCCAACTCTTCGCTACAGGACTGCCTCTGCGCCCCCGGCTTCGAGCCCGATCCCGCCGCCGCGAACCTGTGCCGCCAGTGCCCTATCGGCACCTACAAGCCGGAGCTTGGAGATCACAACTGTTCTGTATGTCCAGAGACTTTTACGACGGAGGTCACAGGCAACTCACAATTTTCTGCTTGTGTTTGTAGGCCAGGATACGCGCTCTCTGCAGACCAAGTATGTGTTATATGCCCTGAAAATACACAAAAATCGGGTTTTAATATGCTGCAGAACTGCACGGCATGCACATCCAACTCCTTTGGCGCTGCTGGAGGCACAGGGCCGATGGAGTGCTCGTGCTCTGCGAGTTTTGAAGCAAACCCTCTTTCATGTACTCTGTGCAAAGCCGGAAAATACAAGAACGAAAGCACAAAAATCGCGATTTCGAATGAGCTTTTTGTCGCTTCGCAAACTATAAATTTGGCGCGCGCATGCAGCGGAGGCAATTGTCCTACGTTAATGCAAAGTTGGTGGGGCGGTGAGGCTCGATATCACAGTTCTATGATAGTAGACGGAGATTTAAGTTTGTACAACACTTTTCACTCCGCAGAAGCAACAAATCCTTGGGTAGCGGTCGACTTGCAACAAAGTATGTACATTAATAGAGTGCGAATTTACAACAGAGCGCAGTGCTGCTGGGAGAGACTGTATAATTTCGAAATTCGGATAGGAAATAACGCACCACACTCGGACGCGAATCCTGTCTGTGTTCAAAACCAACCAACTTTTGTTGATTTTAAGGACTTTACTTGTGTTATGAGCGGCAGATACGTAGCATTGCGAGTAATAGCCCAGAATATTATTCTTAACATCCGAGAAATCGAGGTGTATGGTACCAAGCTAGAATACTCATATCAAGGCACAAACGAATGGAAAGCCGACGTCGTCTCAACAGGAACAGTACTTGGAAGGTGCAGCGCATGCCCGCAGAACACATTTACCAACAACACTGGTGTGCTGGCCTGCGACGCGTGCGCTGTGGGCAAGACAACAGACGGCCGTACAGGTCAAGTAGAGTGCGTCTGTGACGTGGGCACACTGCCAGGCGCCGACGGAGTGTGCCAGCTGTGCCCTGTCGGCAGCTTCAAGGCCACGACCACCGACAAGTACACGAACCGCGCGTGCGTGAACTGCAGCAGCTGCGGGGCCAATCAGCAAGTCAATACCGAGTGCAACAGCACGCTCGACGTCAAGTGCCGGGCATGCCAGGCCAACAGCTGGTCGTCCGCTGGTAGAACTCTGTTGGAGCCGTGCCTGTGCAACGCCGGCTACGAGCTGCAGGGGGAGCTGTGCGTCGCCTGTTCCGTCGGCAAGGCCAGACAAGCCGACAACAACAACAGTATCGTGTGCGAGACGTGTAATTCTACCACTTTTACGTCAGTGTCTAAAACTGTCTCTTGCGGCGCCTGTTCTGCAATTTGTGGGATTCTGTGTAACGAAATTACATACGATTTTTCGCCCTACAAGGGTATGGGAGCGTGGACGAATTACGCAGCAGGCATAGGGGCCACGACATTTTTTGACAGTTACGGATATGACGCCTATTTTAAATCAGGAAACCAAGCTGGATATATCCAGCTAACTTTACCTGGGAAGTCCACTGACTTGTATAATGACGTAAAGGTAAAATATAACAATCCATTCTGGCAAGGAGGTGTTGGGGTATTGATAAATAATGTACTTAAACAAAGTATTGGGCCAGGAGGTTCAGCTGAATATGTTATGCAGACATATTCATCAGGTACAATTTTAAAAATTGAAGAATATGACGGTATGATAGGAGAAAATTTAAAGATTACCATGAAACGCTGCCTCCAAACTTACGTACAGCAGGAGTGCAACGCCTCTCGCGACGTGATCTGCCCGGAGTGTCAGAAGTGTAAGCCGGGGTTCTATGCCAACAACACATGCTCAGCAAACTACAACAACAATAGGCTGGACACGCAGTGTGTGTCGTGTCCGGAGAACGCCTTCTGTCCTGGCACTACCACTTTCCAGCAGTTTCTGCTCTGCTCAGAGCAACGGTGTGGGGCCAACCAGCAGGTGGAGACGCTGTGTAATGCGACGCACACCGTCACGTGCCGGGCGTGTCAGGCCAACAGCTGGTCCTACGCTGGCCGGACGCTGCTGGATCCCTGCTTCTGCAACGCGGGCTACGAGCTGCAGGGGGAGCTGTGCGTCGCCTGCTCTGTCGGCAAGGCCCGACAGGCCAACGCAAACAATAGCATCGTTTGCGAAGAGTGTGCTGTTGGAACGTTTACGTTAGTGTCTACTACAATCAATTGTCAGTCGTGCTCATCTGTTTGTTCCGAATATTCTACACGGAATGCTGGAACTGCTGGCCAGTGCGTAGATAGGGGACCAACGTTGCAGTTCTTCTTCAGGACTGACGAGAGTCCGTACAGTTGGCAGGAGGCGTACAACGAGGCGGTCCAGGCCGGACGGCGTTTGCCGACGATTGCCGAATTAAGAGCCTACATCATCAGCAATCCGTCGGCGTTTACACAGTTTGACACTCTAGATCGATGGACGCCAGTTGTGAATCCTGCCGTGGCAAATACTAAGGATTTTGTACAAATTGGAACTTTTGATTGGGTTCACGCCGGAGTACGCTATTACCGTGGAATGTCACTAGTTCAGCTAAGAGGTTGGCCGTGGTGGGCCGATGGTTATCATGAAGATTACATGAAAATTTACATTGAAGTCTTATCGACAACAACGCCGGTGAGTTGTTACGTTCTACAAGAGTGCAACGCCTCGCGCGACGTGATCTGCCAGGAGTGCCAGACGTGCGGGCCGGGGTTCTTCGCCAACAACACCTGCGGAGCGAACTACAGCAACGACAGGCTCGACACGCAGTGTGTGCTGTGTCCTGCTGGGTCGTACTGTCCGGGGGGGAACGTGTCTCAGCTTGCCATCGTGTGCCCGGACAACGGCAAAAGCCCGGCCGGGAGCGACGATCAGAAGGCCTGCGACTGCGACCCGGGCTACTTCCGAGACGTGGACGGCTGTTCGCTGTGCCACTTCGACTTCTACTGTCTTGGCAAGCAAATACAGCACGCGATCGCGTGTCCGCCGGACTCGCGCACGGCTAGGCGGGGGAGCACTTCGCGCCTCGATTGTCACTGCCACACGGGGTACTTCAGGGACCCTCCGGAGAGGTTGGACTCTTTCAACTGCTCGCTCTGCCTGCCGGGGGACTTCTGCTTCAACAACTCAGCCTACAATTGCAGCGACGCCTTGATGGTCTCTGCGCCGGGGTCCGGCTTCTTCGATAACTGCACGTGTGTCGCTGCTTACTACAACAACGGGACGGTGTGCGAGGATTGCCCTGCGAACTACTACTGCGAGGGGGGACAGCGGTTGTCGTGTCCAGCGAACGAATGGACAGCGTACGAGGGGCGGAGCTATGAGTGCGTGTGCATGCCCGGCTTCTATCGCGACCAGGACTCATGCGTGCCGTGCACCAATAACTACTTCTGCGATGGCCTCGACGACTCACGGCAGGCTTGCCCAAGCAACTCTGTTTCCAACTCTGCTGTTGGCATTCAGGATTGTCTGTGTGATGTGCGCTATGAAGCTATCTTTAGCAGTAATGTGTCAGAGCCACATTTCTGTCAGTTGTGCGCACACACATATACGTTCAAAGGCACGGTTGGCAATAGTATGTGTGTTCAATGCACGCAGTGTCTGCCACAGCAGCACTCTGCTTGGACTCAGATTGAGTGTACAACACGCGCAGACGCGCTTTGTGACACGTGCACTGTGTGCCATAATGCCTCGCTGGGCATCCCCCGCTCGCAATACACGACGCAAGCCTGTGAGCAATTCTTCGACACAGAGTGTGGGAACTGCTCAGCCTGTAATTGGGAGAACGAGTTTGAGCTTACGCCGTGTTCAGAGACGGAGGACGCAACGTGCTCGCCGATTACGTTCCAGCGCCAGTGTTCTGTAGGGTTCTATGCTGGTGGACATACACACACGTCTGACAGCCAGTGCCTGCCATGTGCAGTGCGGAACACACCTTACGAAGGGCTGTGGCTGCACGAGTTTACTTCTGCTGGGGAGGAGTATAACAATCGATATTCGTGTGAGATGCAGTGTCGGCCTTTTTCGCGGCTAGTCAACAATTCAGACACAAGCTTTGGGTGCACTACGTGCGAGACAGGAAACGTGCTCTTCAAGATCTTTACGCAGGATATGTTTGCGTGCAGGTTTGAGTGTTTAGAAGGCTACGTGTCTATCAATGGTGACTGTGTGCTGGACGCGACAGAGGGAAACGAGTTGACGTTTTGGAACCATTCGTTAAACGTAACCCATGTGCGACGGGAGGAGCAGCACAACAACAGCGGCAGCGGCGCGTTTCTGGTAACAGTAAGCCACACATCGCACGGACACTTTGCAGTGGTTGTTGGGCCCACAGAGCCATCGTGCACGGGGCTTTCGCAGGCGACGCTTACAAAGACAGCGCTATCTGCTTGCTGCTTCGATGCATTGTGGAGAGTGTCAAGCACGAATCAGCTTGGATTGCCAACGGCAGGCAGCGAAAGTTGCTCGCGCAAGAATGCGCCGTGGAGTATGCGCCTGGGAGAGACACAGCTGCAGTTTGAGATCCCCGACACGCGGATGCAAGATCTCGGAAGCTGTGATCTATATGGCGAACTGCTATCTTGTGTGGTGCAGGTCAGTATTGTAGACATCATTTTGCTGCGGCACTTTTCTGTACCATTGCGGCTGGAGATCAGCAGAAGCTCTGCGCTCGCTATTACAAGCACAGAGACCTATGTGCCGCTGTCAAGCATCAGGGTAGAAGCACAGCTGGCGTACAAAGAGGAGGATGGGAGCCCTGTTTTCGTGGTGGTAACTGATATGGCGCCTCTCGACGGCGCTGGCATCACAGAGGTTCTACTCTTTGGAACTGGTCTAGTGCTTGTGCAGCCAGCTTCGAATATCAATTGTGCTCGCTTTGCTCTTGGAAATGTCAGCAATGTCAGCACTGATGCATGGACACTGAAAACAAATTATGTGCGGGCGACAACGTTTCTTCGCGCTACAGATAAGACAACTGTGTTTATTAAGCTTTTCTATACTCTGCGGCTGCGCGAGCGTGAAACTACAGCAGTAAAAAACACAATGCACATTGCTGTGTGGCGAAACATCTCCACGACACACACAGTTTGCGACGATGAGGTGCAGCCGACGGTTGTGCGCACAGGTCAGGTGCTAAGCTGCAGCGGGCTTGGAGAATCTGCAGTTGCTGCTGCGACAGCACTGTCGCACGCTACAGATACTGTGCACGGCGAGGTTGGAGGCCTGACTTCGTTCGTAGCGCGCGCACTGCACGCACACGTGCGCACTGTGCATGCGGTAAATATGCTCCTGGCATTCACCCTGCCTCCTGTCGCAATTCATACAAATATAACACGCATGCGCATGGGGACTCTGGAGTTTACAGAGGAATTTCGCGCAACATGCTCGGCAACGCCCTTCTGCCACTTCCGATATGCACATCAGAGCGATGGTATGCATTTTATGAGAAGCTGTGATAACGCGTCGCAAAACGCTGCTCGCACCTGGCTTCGTCTCGCTCTGGGCGTCGTGTACGATGATGGGCATGTCATGCAGCTGTGTCGACTCGCGCAGTGGCAGCAGGGGCACGAGTATGCCTTTCTGATTACACTCGTTAACACGCGTGCATATCTGCCGCAAGCAACGCAGTGGCACGATTTGCAGAATCGCTCAGCGTCAGTTAGTACAAGCAATGTGTTTGCTCTTTTTGAGTTCGTCTAGAGTTCGTCTAGAGTTCGTCTAATTATTTTTATTACACAAAGCATTGAAGATTGTTTGCGCGCTGTGTTTGCGCGCTGTGAAACCCGGACGTAAAGGATACCTAACGAGGGGCTTTGGGGGGTGGCTTGTAGAAGTCTGTTTGCTTGCGTTTCCTCGTATTCCCACGCCTGACGCCGTCTCCGTCCTCAGAGTCAGACTCACGAACGTCCATTCCGGCTGACGCGTTTTGTGCTGAAGAACCTCCTGCACCTCCTGCACCTCCTGCACCTCCTGCACCTCCTGCACCTCCTGCACCTCCTGCACACTCTTCATCGGAGGATAGTATAATCGGTGATTTTGAGCGCTGACTAGCGCGCTCTGCTTCTGCTTTGGCTGTAGCCTCTTCTTCTTCTTTCAACATAGCCCGGTGAACATCACGTACTTTCTCTCTGAAATCTTCCCACTGAGCTTCTTCGCACTGAGCTTCTTCAGCGGCTTCTGCAGCAGCGTTTGCTTCAAATGCTGTTTCATCAAGTGGGGCAAAAGAGACGTCGCAAAAATCAAACACATCAAAGCCGGCGTCTAAAATTGCTTCAAACCACAATTCCCAATGCCTGTCTTTTTGCATGGTCTTCTTACGAGCACGATTGCGCTCTTGCTGCCAAAGCTGCAAGTAGTGTGTCTCTTTTTGCTGTTGTTGCGCCTGACGCACTCCCTGCATAAGACATTGTGCAGCTTCTGTTGCGTTCTGATGCAGACGCTGTTCAGCTTCTTCTAACCGGCGTTGCTCTTCATAGTATGCATCAGCCTGAGAGGACCATCGTTTTGCAGTTTCCGCACGTAGCTTTTTGTCTGCAACAGACTTTAAGCGTTGAGCTTCGTAAGCAATAGCTTCTTCCCAAAAGTCATTGAGTCTTTTGGCTTCCTCAGCAGCAGCTTTTTTCTCTGCGGCTAAAGCAGCTTCCCTAGCTTGCTTAGCATGCATAGCTTGACGATCAGCCCTCTTATCAGCCCTCTCTTGTTGTCTTTGTTTCAAGATCTCTTCGAAAGATCTAGTTTCACCAAAAGTTTTTTCAGCAGCTTCGCGCCAAAATTCAGAAGTGTGTGAAGACCTTGCAGCTGCAGCGCCGCCAGCTGCAGCGCCGCCACCTGCAGCGCCGCCACTTGCTCGTCTGAATTGCACGAATCTTCTGTTGGCGTAGACCGGCACATCAGTCAAAAATTGCAGGCCATGTTGCACTTCTTGTATAAGATCATCCCTCATAGCAGAAAGAAGTTTGAACTTCTCCATCTTGCTCTCATCACCACCACACTTGTCGGGATGTAAAGACAGTGCGAATGGTCTGAACGCTTGATTGATTCGTGTTTCCGTCAGAAGCTCGCCGTCGGCGATGCCCAATTGCTGCATGCATGTCCA
>Ga0209553_1001943_pt1 | contig 10231 bp, 7 predicted proteins | sample LauGreFBDMM110DN_2_FD_188217 | JGI IMG/M metagenome (GOLD analysis project Ga0209553, IMG submission 188217) | Freshwater lake microbial communities from Lake Michigan, USA - Fa13.BD.MM110.DN (SPAdes) (version 2) | ecosystem: Environmental > Aquatic > Freshwater > Lake | place: Lake Michigan, USA...
ATCTAATTGGCTCTCTCGCATGATTTGTACTGCTTCGCGTGTCGCTGGGTCACTTTCACCAGCTGAGATTCCCGCAGAAAAGACATCGATCCCGCGTTCGCGCAATTCCCAGTCCTGGCAGTCAAGTTTTTCCGTTACGAGTTTCCTAAACAATGTCTCAGCCATTGGGCTGCGACATGTATTCCCTGTGCAAACAAACAAAACACGCAGCACAGCGTCTGTTCCTTGACCGCTGTTGGTCACGTTGGCTGTCCTTTGTCAAAAGAATGGAGGATTTAAGAAAAAAACGTGCAAGATAGGAACACGGGAGAATCGAAGATACATTGCTCATCTTCGTCGTGTTTTTGACTCACATGATTGCGAGAAAATGCGCGAATCTCAAGTAGATGGGGCGAATAACTCTCGGAAATCGGCGTAACAGATCTCATCGCACCAGCATTTTCAAGCGGTGTTCAGCGCGCTACGATCCAACGGGTGTCGCCGGAAATTCCTTTGAAAATAAGCGAAAATAGGACTGATTGCGTGCAAGTCCCGCAGTGCACCAAGCTCCGAAACCCACAGAAAGCGGACGAACGTGAAAGACCGAGTGCGAAGCCTGCACACAAAAGCTCGCCAGCAACTGAGACGCTTGGGGGAATTTCGAGGTATCCGCCGTCAAGCATTTGGCACATACCAAAAATCTGTGCGGCGGTTGTACGATGGTCGCCGCGGATCTGTGCTCAAATTCAGCAGCATGATCTCATTGCACGAACCGTTGATGGGAAAGCTCTTCCATTCCGGTCGTTTTGACGCTCGACGATTTGACCGCATCCTAGACGTAGGTTCAGGTGCCGGCCAGATTGTTCGGCATTTGCTCGCCACCAGTCGCCCCGATACAGAAGTGGTCGGTTTTGACCTTTCATGGGAAATGCTCAAGCGCGCCCGAGAACGGCTGCAGTCTGATCGTCCAGTCTTTGTCGCGGCCGATATGCGTGCCCTGCCCTTTCGCGACAATTCCTTCGACTGTGTCACTTGTGGCTACGTGCTCGAATATCTTCCCGATCCGACAGACGGCCTGCGAGAATTTGCGCGAGTGCTTCGTCCCGGCGGAATCATCCTGTTGCTGGCGACGGAAGATTCATTTTCCGGGCTGCTGACCAGTCACACATGGAAGTGTCGCACATTCAATCGTGAAGAACTCAAGGGCGCCGCAGAAGAGGTAGGCCTTCGCTGGGGCCGAGTTCACTGGTTCACGCGATTCCACGAGGTAATGAAGCTCGGCGGGATTCTGGTGGAGCTTGAGAAGCCAGCGGAAACGTAGGATGGACATTCATGTCCGTCGCTTGGCCATGCAACACTGCTAACGCGATGACCCATGTGCTGCGAAGTCCTGAACTCAGTGCAATGTTTTCCGGCTACGGCTCGGACATGAATGTCCCAGCTACAGGAATCGCAGATCTGACGGCGTTACTTTCGCCGCCGAATCCAGCGAATGGGTAGCGTAATTGCCAGCACAATCGCGATGACGATTCCTGTCACACCCACGCCGCGCAGGATCGTAGAGCCTTCCATGCCTCGTTCCGCCAGAATCAGCACCGACGATCCAACGAGCAAGCCGGCAATTACGAGACCGACGGCGATCGTGCCGCTGGCGTGTTCCAGCGTGTCGTCGTTCAAGCGATCGATTCCGTGATGCCGCAGGTTGACACTGAACTCACGTCGTCGGAGTTGATCAAGGACATCGCGGACTTCATCCGGCAGATCTTCCATCAGCGACAGGTAACGTTGGGCGCTGGTGAGTAATCGGTCGCGGGCTGCCGTAAATCCGTAGCGGTCGCGGATGAGTTTCTCGAGCTGCGGCCGTCCATGGGCTACGAGATTAAATGTCGGGTCAATTTCGCGTGCTGCCCCTTGAATTGTCGAGATTGCCTTGATCAGAAACACCAAATCTGCCGGGCAGCGAATCCGATATCGACGCATCAGAGCAAAGAACTCGTTCAGCAATCCAGCCATGTCGAGCGATTCGATTGTGCCGCGTTCGAAGCGTGCCATAAAACTCCAGGCATCGCGGCGAAACGTGCGATCAAATTTTAACGCCTTATCGGCGTCGCAAAGTGACATCGTCGCTTCCAGAACTTTGTCCAGATCTGAGTTGATCACCGACATCACGAGAGTTGCCAGCGACTGCATCGTCTGGCGATCAATTCTGCCGGTCATGCCGCAATCGATAAAACAAATGCCGCCATCGGCGGTAGCAAAGATATTTCCGGGATGCGGATCGGCGTGGAAAAATCCGTGCTCAAGGCATTGCCGAAACACGGCCTCAGAGCCCTTTTCGCAGATCGTGCGCCGCTGCTCAGGCGACATGCTGGAAAAATCTGTTTCAGATAACAGCGTGCCCTGCACATGTTCCAGCGTGAGGACTCGGCGAGTTGTCGAAGGCCAGTAGACGATCGGAAAATGAATTTTCGGGTCGTCCGCAAAATTCTGGCGAAATCGATCGGTCGATCGACCTTCGTAAATGAGATCCACTTCACGCGCCAATTCCTGCTGAAACTCGCGAACGGTTTCTTTGGGACTGTACCCTAGCTCGCTGATCCGGTTTTCCGTCAGACGTGCCAGTTCCGTCAGAATGTCGATGTCCGACTCAATCGTTTCTTCAATGCCTGGCCGCACAATTTTCAGCACAACATGGGTGCCGTCCTTCAAAACAGCGCGATGAATCTGAGCAATGGAGGCTGCAGCAAGAGGCACCTCATCGATGGACTGAAAATATTCGTCAAGTTTATCGCCAAATTCTTCTTCTAGGCGTTTGCGGATTTCGGCATACGGCACCGTCGGACAATTTGAGCGGAGACTTCGCAATTCCTCGGCTAGGTCCGTTGGCACCAGATCCGGGCGCGTGCTGAGCACCTGCCCCAGTTTAATAAACGTGCCACCCAATTCCTCAAGCGCTTCCCGCACGCGGACCGCAAACGGTTTGGCGGGTGTCGCGGCTTCTGGTTTTGAACGCAGCAGGATTTCTTGGCCGCGTTCGATCATGCGCTCGATTCCGGTATCCGACAGGAATTGTCGAAACCCGTGCTTTGCCAAGACCGTGATCACTTCGGCCGCACGCTTTGTGTTTCGGATGCCGCGACGAATCCCAATTGGATCACTCACGACTTCGCTTCCACAGAATCAGCCGTGCCAGTCGTGTCTGCGGGCTTCGTGCGACGGTCGGGGTCAAGTAATTCCGCCGCGCCGGCCAATGCCCCGCTCACGAAATTCAGTAACGCACCAGCGGTCAATTGGCTGCCACGCAACGCCGTACTTACGGCTTCCCCAGCAGTTTGAAGCGGATGTTTTGCCAAGGCTTCCAGCGACGAAGCCACCACTGGTTTGGCGGCCGCAAACGCTTCTTCAGCATGCGACTTCGCGTTTTGAAACGTGGAGCCGGTTTCTGAACTGAAGCGCCCCGCGAAGTACTTCGCTGTATCGACTAGAATCTCGCGGATGCTACTCAAGTCCTGCTTCGCCCGCTCGACGTCTTCGGTCGCAAATCGCTGGCCGCGAGCGGTCGCGTCCTGCACTGCGTCCTGCGTGGTTTGGGCGACAGACTTAAGCCCCGTTCCGATGCCGTCGATTACATTTTTCACCACGCTTTCGGCCTTTTCGGGTGTGGAACGATTGGCGATTTCCAATGCTGTCTCCAGCATTCCCTGAATCGCATCACGAGCCGAAGTCACCGGGCTTCGCTTTCCGTTGAAGAGATCGACCACGAGCTGCCGAACTTGGTCGGCTGTGTCCCGGCCTGATTCGACAGCTTCAGAAACAGGCTGAGCTGCATCGACGTGACAAGATTCCGGTGTGTCCTGTGTTTCATTCGTCATGGGGCTGAGCCTTCATGTGTGTTGGAGTACCGGCATTAGCCGACCGCGTTTGTTGGTCTTCCGTAGGATGGACATTCATGTCCGTCGCATGGCCATGTAACGAAATCGAGGCGCAAATTGATTGTGCTGCCAAAGCTTACTATGGATGGCGAAGCTCTCTGGCAACAGTCTCGGACATGAATGTCCAAGCTACAGAATCACAGAGTCTACCGCTGAGGGTCACCGGAGGCAAATGGCGACGCCATTTCACGTGGGCAGTGCAAAGCTCAGGTGCATTTCTGAGTGTCGCAGATGAAGCGTGGTCCACTCCTTGTGAGATGTTTTTCAAAACGCCGGATGCTTTGTCTCAAAACTCCGCGTGGCCCGGTGTTCGGGGGAACGGAATGACGTCCCGGATGTTGGTCATGCCTGTGATCAGCAGCACTGCGCGTTCAAGGCCGAGGCCGAAGCCGGAGTGAGGCACCGTCCCGTATTTCCTGAGGTCCGTGTACCACCAGTAGTCGTCCGGGTTCAGGTGGCATTCGTGCAGGCGATGGATGAGCACGTCTAAGCGTTCTTCACGCTGACTGCCGCCTATGATTTCGCCGACGCCGGGGACGAGGACATCCATCGCTCGCACGGTTTTTTCATCGTCGTTGCACCGCATGTAGAACGGTTTCAGCGTGCGCGGATAGTTGAACAGAATCACGGGCTGGCCGAAATGTACTTCGGTGAGGAATCGCTCGTGCTCGGTCTGCAGATCGCTGCCCCACTCGACAGCGTAGTCGAACTTCCTGCCGCACTTCTGGATGATGTCAATGGCTTCCGTGTAAGGCAGGCGGATGAATTCCTTGCTGCGGATGTTTTCGAGCTTCGCCAGTACGGTCTTGTCGATGCGTTCATTGAAGAACTCCATGTCGTCCGGACATTTTTCCAAGACATCGGTGATCATCGTCTTGATGAACGCTTCGGCCAGATCCATATTGTCCGGCAGCTCGTAGAACGGCATTTCTGGTTCGACCATCCAGAACTCCGCCAGATGTCGCGTCGTGTTGCTGTTTTCCGCTCGGAACGTCGGGCCGAATGTGTAGCAGTCGCCAATTGCCGTGGCGTATGTCTCTGCTTCCAGTTGTCCACTCACGGTGAGTGACGCGGGCTTCGCGAAGAAGTCCTGTTTCCAATCGATGGTATCAATCTGCTTTTTCGCCAGCATCGCCAGGTCCAGCGTCGTCACCTGAAACATTTCGCCCGCACCTTCACAATCGCTGGTCGTGATGATCGGCGTGTTGAGGTACAGAAATCCGCGAGTCTGAAAGAAGTTGTGAATTGACCAACTGATGCAGTTGCGAACTCGCGCGACCGCGCTGAACGTGTTTGTACGTGGACGCAGATGAGCGATCTCACGCAGAAACTCCATGCTGTGTCCCTTCTTCTGCAGCGGATATGTCGTGGCGTCGGCGACTCCCAGCACGGTCAGCGATGACGCATGGAGTTCAATTCGCTGCCCTTTGCCGGGCGATTCTTTCAACGTTCCCTCAATGGCAACGCTCGCCCCAGTCGTGACGTCCTTGATCGATGTCTCGTATCCCGGCACTGTATTCTCTACGACGATCTGCAGATTTTTGAGGCAACTGCCGTCGTTGAGTTCAATGAACGAAAACCCGTTTTTAGAATCGCGGCGTGTCCTCACCCAGCCTTTAGTGATGAGTGTGGTTCCCGGTTGTCCGTCGCGAAGCAGACTGGCGATGCGTATGAGTGGCATAGATTGAATTTTTGATTTGAGATTTGAGATTGGGAGCAAGCGTCGGATCACTCTTGCGTAGGATGGACATTCCTGTCCGTCGGATTGTTGAGAAACTTTGTCGAAGCGAAGGCACCTGTCACTCCGACTCAACGGGTACTTTTCATTCTGCCGCTCGCCATACGACTGTGGGACGCTCTCTGGTGAGGACTCGGATAAGGATGTCCAAGCTACAGGAATCGCACCTTTGGATGACAGTCCATTCTTGAACAGTCCTAGCGTTTCTTGGCGACGGATGTGATCGCGCCGCTGAGTTGCAGTTTAATGTCGCCCGTACACTTTGCGGCAGCAGGAACGTTGACCCGCAGAAAAAGCAGTCCGCTCTTCTTCGGTGTATGTTCCAGACCGGCGTTGACCACAAATGGATCGCCGGGCTTTCCATCGGTCACGACAACGCCAATCAGAGCTCCGAACGGACCGACCGAAACATGGTCCAGTGCCGGATCTTTTGTCGGTAGTCCGGTGAGCGGAATAGTGGTCGAGTAGATCAGCTTGTACTCGCCAGTTGCGGCAAGTCGAAATGTTTTGCCTTCGGTAACTTCACAGACAGGATTGCCCCAGCCCTTGGATACATCTAACTCCAGCTTAGCATCATTTTCCTGCATGAGTTCTTCACTGATCCGGTCCATTTCCTGTTTCAGACCGTCCATTTTTGGATTGATGTGTTCAACCCGTTTTAGCACGGTCAAGGCTTCTTCTTTATCACCCTTTTTAAGGTATTCTTTGGCAACTTCCATGTATTCCTTAAGGAGGCCCTCTTCAGCCTTTGTCATGCGGATCTCCAGTTGCTGGCTGTTTGGTCCGTCTTTTTCCTTATCTTTATCTTTATCCTTATCCTTTTTGCCACTTTGAGCGAAAACAGCGGATGATATTAACAGGACGGCAATAGTTACGCCTGCCGTTGTCAGCATCCTGATGAATCGTCGTCGCGTTGAAATAAAGGGCTGTGGTGTGCTAAATTTCGTCTTCATTGTGTTCTCCAAGTGAGTCGGCTGACACGCATTTGGCTACAGGATGTTGCACAATATGTGATCAAGTCTTGCAGGGACATAGTCAATCGCGCGAATTTTTTCCGCATTCGATTGAGACGAGTCCTGTTCGCTGGTCAAATCACTCGATTGAAGCCAGCATACGTGATGTTACGCTTGCCGACTGGCGTCTGTCGATTGTGATAAATCTTCTTGCCACATCTGACCACTTCCATCTTTGACTCCGATTTCCACTGGAGGACCTGCCTCGTGATCATGTTTCGTGTGTTGATCTGCCTGCCTTTTATTCTGCTGCCCAGTTCCGCTTTTTGTTTCCAGTCTGCGAAACCACTTGCCTCGACAGACGATCGCACGCCAGAAGGGGCGGTGGCCGGTCTGGATGTTGCCGACGGAGTGGAATTGAAGCTGTTCGCGGCTGAGCCGCTGCTCCTGAGCCCGTCGAATATCGATATCGACCATCTGGGACGTATCTGGGTTTGCGAAGTCGTCAATTATCGACGCTTTGCCAACGGCAGCAATGCTGAACGAGCCGAAGGCGACCGCATTCTGATTCTAGAAGACACCAACGGCGATGGCATGGCCGACAAGGAAACGGTCTTTTATCAGGGCCGTGATATCGATTCTGCGCACGGCGTTTGCGTCCTCGGCAATCGCGTCATCGTATCTGCTGGCGACAGTGTGTTCAGTTTCTATGATGACAACGGCGACTCAAAAGCGGATCGCAAGGAAGTGCTGTTCACCGGCATCAAGGGAACTCAGCACGATCACGGTATCCACAGCTTTCAGTTCGGCCCGGATGGTCGGTTGTACTTCAACTTCGGCAACGCCGGTGAAGAATTGCACAATGCTGACGGTTCAATTGTGATCGACGTGGCGGGCAACGAAGTTCGCGCCGCCCGCAAGCCCTATCAGGAAGGCATGGCGTTCCGCTGCGAACTCGACGGAAGCAAAGTCGATACGCTCGGCTGGAATTTTCGCAACAACTGGGAACTTTGCGTTGACAGCTTTGGCACCGTGTGGCAGTCCGACAATGACGACGACGGCAACAAAGGTGTGCGCATCAACTACGTGATGGAATACGGCAACTATGGCTACAAGGACGAACTTACCGGCGCTGGCTGGCAAACGGCTCGTACGAATATAGAAGAAGAGATTCCTCTGCGTCACTGGCATCTGAATGATCCAGGCGTAGTGCCGAATTTGCTGCAGACCGGAGCTGGTTCACCGACCGGCATCATGATCTACGAAGGCGACAAACTGCCCGCACGATTCATCAACCAGCTCATTCATTGCGACGCTGGCCCCAACGTTGTCCGCAGCTATGCAGTTACCGACGACGGTGCTGGCTATAAGGCCGAGATCAACGACATCCTGAATGGGACGCGCGATCAGTGGTTCCGTCCGTCGGATGTGTGCGTGGCTCCAGATGGCTCGCTCATCGTCGCGGACTGGTACGATCCGGGTGTCGGCGGTCATCGTCAGGGTGATATCGATAAAGGCCGTTTGTTCCGCCTCTCATTGCCGGGCCAGAAGTATGCTGTTCCCAAGCACGATTTTTCAACCGTTGAAGGCGCCATTGCGGCGCTCAAGAGCCCAAACAACGCGACGCGTTATCTGGCGTTTACCAAGCTGAAAGAATCCGGTGTGGCTGCTGAAGCAGGGCTGGCAAAGATGTTTTCGTCGGACCCCAATCCCCGATTTCGTTCACGCGCCTTGTGGCTGCTCGGACAAATTGCGGGGAAGACGCAGAAGTATGTCGATGCGGCAATCGCGGATAAGGACAAGGACATTCGGATTGCAGGGCTGCGACTCGCTCGACGCATGGGAATTGATGTGATTCCGGTCGTCGAAAAGCTAGTGAACGATAAGTCGAGCCAGGTGCGGCGTGAATGTGCCATTGCGTTGCGACACGTTTCAGGTCAAAAGAAAATTTTACTGTGGACGACATTGGCAATCAATTCGCCTCAGGGAGATCTGCCGTACCTTGACCGCTGGTATCTGGAGGCACTTGGGATTGGGGTGGATCCGGATGCCAAGAGTGGCTGGTCGGCGGTGCTGGAGTCGTTAGTTGCTCAGAAACCAGACGCATCCATGCGGGATCTTGTGTGGCGCTCTCGCGGAGAAGTCGGTGCGGCGATGCAGTCCGCCGTGATTTTGGCTGAGGCAACCGGGGATTCAAAACATGCGCATGCTGAGATAGGCCGCTTTTTTCGCAGTCTTGACTTCGAAGAGCGTAATCGGGTTTCTGAAGACTGCCTGAAAATGCTGAGCAGGGAATCTCTGGCGAAGCTGAACCTCAATGTGAAGACGATGGTGGTTGCGGAGTCACTCGAACGTCTCAATGGCGGTGCGACAAGTGCTTCTGCCATTGAAGCACTTTCGGGGGCGTTGGAGCAGGCTGCCGGAACGTCTGAATTTGTGCGGCTGGTCAAACGATTTGCAAAGGTTGATCAATACCCAGATGTCCTGCTGTTGGCGCAAACCAAGCCCGCCGAACAAGTCGGTGTTGAAGCGATCTCGGCCCTGCTCGAACTGCAGCAATGGGACCTGCTCAATGAGGCGTTGACTGGTGCAGATCCGGTCGCAGCCAGTGCCACTGCGGAAGCCTTAGGAAACTCGGGGAACGGAGCAATCAACGGACCTTTGCAGGCGGTCATCCAGAACGCAGACGTCAATATTGACGTGCGTCGAGCGGCCGTGAAAGCAGCCTCGAAGGTTAACAATGGAGCAGAAGAATTGGTGAAAAGAGTTGACGCCAAGACGCTTGATCCAGAGCTTGAACAGTCCGTCGCGGCAGCCCTGCACAGTGCCCCGTCAAGGCAGGCGCGGGAGCAGGCGCAGCGGTTGTTTCCGCTGCCTCCGTCAAAGGATAATATGCCGACGTTGCCCATCGGCGAACTTACAAAACTGGCGGGGAATCTGCCCAACGGACGGATGGTGTTCTTCTCAACCGGCACCTGTCACAAGTGCCACGTCGTGGACGGCATGGGCCGGGAGATCGGGCCGAACCTGACGGAAACTGGCAGCAAGCTTAGCCGCGAAGCGATGTTCGAATCCGTCCTCTACCCGAGTGCCGGCATCAGTCACAACTTTGAACTCTGGACCGTCGTATTGGCCTCAGGAACAACAGTCAACGGCATGCTGACCAGCAATACCGACGAAGAAATCAGCATCAAAGGCGATGATGCTCTGGTGCGCACCTTCAAGAAATCGGACGTCGAAGAACTGGTGAAGCAAAAGATCAGCATGATGCCCGCGGATTTGCAGAAGACCATGACAACTCAGGAATTGGCGGATGTAGTGGAGTACATGCAGTCCCTGAAGAAGAAGTGAAAGGCCGGTGAGCCGTGTGGCGTCAGCCCACCGGTACAACTGCGATTGCGCCAGTCCTGGCGTAATGTACCGGCAGGCTGACACCTGCCGCTCACGCAACAATCGGTGAGCGGTGTGGCGTTAGCCCACCGGTACAACTGCGATTGCGCCAGTCCTGGCGTAATGTACCGGCAGGCTGACACCTGCCGCTCGCCGGTACAACTGCGATTCACCCAGTCCGGGCGTAATGTACCGGCAGGCTGACACCTGCCGCTCGCCGGTACAACTGCGATTCACCC
>Ga0209553_1001947_pt1 | contig 10220 bp, 10 predicted proteins | sample LauGreFBDMM110DN_2_FD_188217 | JGI IMG/M metagenome (GOLD analysis project Ga0209553, IMG submission 188217) | Freshwater lake microbial communities from Lake Michigan, USA - Fa13.BD.MM110.DN (SPAdes) (version 2) | ecosystem: Environmental > Aquatic > Freshwater > Lake | place: Lake Michigan...
CGTTTAGCAGCGGGGTGATTGTGCCTGCTGATATTTTGGCTGCCATAGATGGGCCAGCTTATAATTTCCACCCAGGCCCGCCTGAGTACCGCGGACTCTTTCCATCGGTCTTTGCGCTGTATTGAGTGGGCCGCAAGCTTTGGCGTGACGTGTCACGAGATGGCGGCCGCCGTTGATAGCGGACCTATCATTGCGGTGGATCGATTTGCGATCCCCGACGGCGCGAACCGAGAAGCCCTCGACACTTTGACCTATCGCGCGCTCATCGGGCTTGTTGAAAAACTTGCGCCGCGTCTGGTCGATATTTCACCGCCCTTGGCACACAGCGCGGACATATGGTCAGGCCCTGTCCGAACGCGCGCCGATTTCAATGCACTTTTCAGCTTGCCGCCGAATGTGGCCGATGACGAATTCCATCGCCGCTACCGCGCTATCGGCGAAGGTCCTAACCATGCGCTGTCAATCGAGCTTCTTGGCCAGCGCTTTAAACTTGATAATCAGCGCGACGCACCCGTTGTGGGCGGTGGCCGCGAAATCAATTAAAGCGCCAAGCAATTGCGCAAATTGTTGGCTAATCCCCGCATCAAGTCGAAATAAAGATTTGGCCCTGCAGGCAAGGTCGAGGCTTCGGGGTCCAGCGTGCCGATCTTCGCGCTCGTGCCACCAATCAGCGTTTGAATTAATTTTGGTTCGAACTGCGGTTCTGCGAACACACACGCCGCTTGGAGTGTTCTGATTTTATCCTTGATTTCACCCACGCGTTTTGCCCCTGGCATACGATCTGGGCTGACGGTCATGGAACCCACCGCGTTCAATCCGTAATGCGCCTCAAAATACTGATAGCCGTCATGGAAGACAATGAAGGGTCTCTGCGCAATTGGCGCCAAGTTTTGTTTTAATGCCAGGTCCAGCGCGTCTATGCGTTGTGACAACGACTTGGCATTAGCAGCGTAGATGGCTGCATTGACTGTGTCGATTTGAGAGAGTGTAAGATGAACCTTATTCACAACAGCCTTTGCATTGTTTGGATCAAGCCACAGGTGACCATCGACTTCATGATCATCGTGGTCTTGGCTGTGATCGTGATCATGGTCAGCGTGTTCATCTGCTTGTTCTTCCCACACGCCCCCTTCCCGACCCTTCAGCAGCGTCAGGCCCGGCGCATCCATTAATGCAACAACGGTTGCGGTGCTGGAGAGAGCGCGGATCGGCTTATCTAAAAATGTTTCAAGCCCCTCGCCAACCCAAAACACAACATCGGCAGTGTTCAGCGCTTTGGCGTCGGAGGGTTTCATGGAAAAGGTATGCAGGGACTGCCCTGCGCCAACGATCACCGTCGGTACTCCCACGCCCGCCATCACGCCGTCCACCAGCGAGGCAATGGGTTTAATCGAAACCACCACCTTCGGCGCGGCCATGGCTGACATCGGCACGAGGGCACCAAGCCACACACAGGTCCAGGTAAGAGACGATTTCATGGTGGTCACCAGCGGTTCAGAATGTTATATTATAACATATTATCGAAATGGTACAACTCAATGCCCCGCACCAGCGCTGTTCTGTCGGATTTTCCCAAACATGGCCATGATCATCGGGCCTGTGGGTCGCATGCGTTAGCCGAGGCAGAAGCGATCTGTCACTCGCGTGGCGCACGCCTCACCGACTTGCGCCGCAAAGTTCTGGAGACCATTTGGGAAGACCCCGCCCCGCTGGGGGCCTATGACATTCTGGCCAAGCTGAATGCCAGCGGCGAGCGCAACGCGCCCATGGCGGTTTATCGTGCGCTTGATTTCCTGATCGAGAATGGCCTCGTCCATCGCCTATCTAGCTTGAACGCCTACATCGGATGCCGTCATGTGGGTCGCAGTCACAGCGGTCAATTTTTGATTTGCAGTCAGTGTAACCTGGTTGCCGAGATCACGAGTGACGCCGTCACAAAGACAGTGGCACGTGCTGCCGCCGCGCGTGGCTTTAAGCCTTCAGGCGAGATCGTTGAAGTGATGGGCCTGTGCCCACATTGCCGGGGCACCTAGGTCATGACCGCATTGCTGGACCTCAAAAATGTAGGCCTTGTCCGCAGCGGTAAACGGATTTTGGACCACGTTGATCTCACCGTGGGCGAGCGCGAGATCGTTACGCTCATTGGACCCAACGGCGCGGGCAAGTCATCGTTGGTGAAGGTTGCGCTCGGACTCGAGAATGCCGATCAGGGTAAGGTCACGCGGCGATCTGATTTGCGCATCGGCTATTTGCCACAACGGTTTCAACTTGATTCCACATTACCCATGTCGGTGCGACACCTCATGACGTTGATGGTGGATGCTACGGAAGGCAAGCTTCGTGCCGCACTTGAAGAACTCAGTGTTGGCGGACTGATTGATGCCAGCATTCATCATTTATCGGGTGGCGAATTGCAGCGCGTGATGCTGGCACGCGCCATGTTGCGAGGCCCAAATCTTCTCGTCCTCGATGAACCCACCCAAAACCTCGACATCAACGGCGCTGTAGAGTGCTATCAGATTATTCAGCGCTTCCGTGATGCCACGGGCTGCGGCGTGCTGTTGGTCTCGCACGACTTGAACATCGTCATGGCGGCCACGACCCGCGTGTATTGCCTCAACAGTCATGTGTGCTGTTCGGGCCACCCCGATGCCGTCAGCCGCGACCCCGAGTTCCTGCGTCTGTTCGGGCCTGTCGGCGCGAGCACGCTGGCCCTATACGCGCATCATCATGATCACGAGCACGCCCCCGACGGCCATGTGATGCATGATCATGGACATGATCACAAACACGACCATCCGCATGGCCCGCACTAATGGATGACTTCATTCTCCGCGCGGTTGTGGCTGGCTGTGGCATCGCACTGGTTGCGGGGCCGCTGGGTTGCTTCGTCGTCTGGCGGCGCATGGCCTATTTTGGCGACACGCTTTCTCATGCCGCATTGTTAGGCGTAGCTGCTGGCTTTGCGTTGGGCGTGGCCCCCATGCTTGGTGTCATATTGACTTGTATTGCCGTCGGCGCGCTTCTGCTTGGGTTTCAATCCCAGTCGCGCGTGCCCACAGATACGTTGCTGGGCATTCTCTCGCATGCGGCCTTGTCATTTGGTCTGATTGCCATTGGCTTTATGGATACCGTGCGTGTCGACCTCATGGGCTATTTGTTTGGCGACATCCTTGCTGTCACAACCGAAGACATCGCCTGGATTTATGGCGGTGCCATTGCCGTGCTTGCGGTGCTTACCATTATTTGGCGCCCCCTCATCGCACTGACCGTTCACGCTGACCTGGCCATGGCCGAAGGCATTGCCGCCAACCGCTTGAAAATCATCTTTATGCTTTTGATTGCTGTCACCGTCGCTTTGGCCATGAAAATTGTCGGCGTCATGTTGATTTCGGCCTTGCTGATCATCCCCACCGCTGCGGCGCGACGTTTTGCCAAGGGCCCTGAATCCATGGCCCTTGGAACTATTCTGCTGGGAATGCTTGCGGTCGGCGGCGGGCTTTTCTCGTCCGTGACCTGGGATTTACCTTCAGGACCGGCAATTGTTGCGGCAGCAACCTTTTTGTTCGTTCTATCGTTATTGATGGGTCCCAGCGCCTCTCAGCCACGAACGTCATAATTATCAGTGCCGATGAACACACCCACCGCCTCAACCAAACTTGCCCCTCGGCGTATCGTGACGGTGGTCTTCGATATTCATGCTGATCTCGAAGCCTTGATTCGGGAGGCCGCGTGGATCGTGCGTGAGCGCGGCGGGCAAGCGGTGTCCTTGTCACGCAAGGGGTATGATTTACTAAGAATCTTGGCGTTACACCCTAGCAAGGTCATTAGCCATCAGCAGCTTCTGGAATAAGTCTGGGGACAAGGATATGTGGAGGAGACGCAGTATTTGCGTGTTTACGTCAGGCAGCTGCGCCAAAAGCTCGAAAAAGACCCCGCAAGCCCGCGCCATCTTTTGACCGAACCGGGCGTCGGCTATCGACTGCAATCGCGTTAAAAGTTACGCTGGAAACTTCATTCCTCACAGCGCGGGGGCGTCGTGAAACGTAAGTTGATCATCGCGGTTGCAGCAATCGCGATCTTTGCCACTGCTTTTTATGCGACCAATCGCGTGTATTGGGATCGCTTCATCGCGGTGGCCGAAAAAGGTGGCAGCGGCGATGTCGATGTCTATGAACCGACCGAGCCCGTTGCAGGAGCGCATTTTGAATTCATTAATACCGCGCCAGCCGTCGAACACACCATTCCCGAAGCCGTCCTAGAGCAAGCCCGCGAATACGCAGGGCAAAACCGCAGCAGCAGCCTGCTCGTGTGGCACAAAGGAAAACTGCAACTGGCATCTTACTGGGGTGGGCGGCGCGATACATTAGTGAATTCGCGCAGCCTGCACAAAATGTTGGGTGGGCTTGTAATTGGCGCAGCAATACAAGACGGTTTTATCAAATCGCTTGATGACTCGGTGGCCGACTACATCCCCGAGTGGCGCAACTCCCCTAAAGCCAAGGCGACCATTCGTAACGTCTTGCAGATGTCGAGCGGGCTGATGTGGTTTCGTGGCGGCGGGCCTTATAGCCTGGCCTCGCGACGCTATCTTGATCCCCATTGGGATGAACTCATCGCCAACAGTATCCCGCAAGAGTTTGAGCCGGGCTCAGCGTATGACTACAGCGACATCACCGCCGACCTGATGCCGTTGATCATCGAGGGCGCGACGAAAAAGAGATATGCCGACTATCTCAGCGACGCGATCATTAAACCCATCGGTGCGGCCGGTGGAAACATTTGGGTCAACCGTCCCGGTGGAAAGCCGCATGGTGGGTGCTGCCTGATGCTGCCGCCCGAGACGTGGCTGCGGGTCGGATTGCTGGTTCTCAACGGCGGCAAAGTCGGTGATCGACAACTTCTGCCCGAATGGTGGACGACGGAAATGCGCAAGCCCTCGCCCAACAATCCGCATTTTGGGCTGATGACCTGGCTGGGCCAACCTTATACGCAGCGTCGTCTCTATCATCGCCCAGATTCACCAAATAACGCCAACCCGCGACCGGGTGCCTTTGCGTCCGAGCCCTATCTGGCAGACGATTTGTTTTTGTTCGACGGCATGAACGGGCAAATCGTTTATATGATTCCCTCGCAAGACTTGGTGATTGTGCGTACCGGCTTACGCCCGCCGCCGGGCCAGCCGGAATGGGATAACGCCAAACTCCCCAACATGATTTTGCGCGGGTTGGACGTCAGCGCACCGCCAAAGCCGAAGCGCGTGATTGCCGCGCTGGCAACGCCGCAACCAACTTTGGAAGACCGGATCGCTGGCGAACGCACCTTCTGGTCGCGGTGGATTTCAATTCAGGGTCAAACGCCCCAGAGCCTGCCCGAGTGGATTGACCCGCGCGCCGTCGTCAAAGGTAGCAACGGCCCTGAGATTGCTGTAGCCGGTGAGACAGAGAAATCAATCTCGCCCGAGGCTATTTCAAATGCCGCGAGCTACGCCGAAAAAATGACATCGCTGTCGCTGATTGTGGCGCGCAATGGGAAAATTGAGCACGAACAATATTGGAATGGGGCCGGGCCAGATACGGTTTCAGAAACTTATTCGATGGCGAAGTCTGTGCTGGGCCTGATCGTCGGATTGGCCAACGCCGATGGCAGCATTACTTCGGTTGACGACGCCGCTGCAAATTACATTGCCGAGTGGCGCGGGACAGCGAAAGAAACCTTGACGATCCGCCAATTGCTGCAAATGGCCTCGGGCGTGAAGCACTTCCGTTTCAATTACGCCTTGAGCCAAAGCCCACGTTCAGAGGGCTTGCGCACATTTTTGGGCACAGACATTGCTTCGCATGTTCTGGCGCACGACATCGAGCGCGTGCCCGGTGCCGAATTCAATTACAATAGCGCCAACTCGCAAATTCTTTTGACGGCGGTAGAACGCGCCACAGGCAAAAAATACGCCGACTATATTTCTGAAAAACTTTGGCAGCCACTTGGCGCCCATGACGCGACTCTATGGCTCGACAGACCAAATGGCACGGCCAAAGGCTTCTCGTATTTTCAGGCCCGTCCGCGCGATTGGCTGAAGCTGGGCGTGATGATCGCCAATAAGGGTCAGTTCAACGGCCACCAGATCGTGCCCGAAAGTTGGATTGCAGATATGACCACGCCATCAGCCACCAATCCAAACTATGGATTTCAAATGTGGCTGGGCGCACCGCCCATGACCGACAAGGGTGGCCAGCGCATTTACAATCGCAGTACATCCTTCGGTGCGAAGCATTCGGAGCCCTACCTCGTCGATGATATTGTGTTCTTTGATGGCGGCGGTGGGCATCGCGTGTATATCGTGCCATCAAAGCAATTGGTTATTGTGCGGACGGGAGCGGTAAACCGCCCCGATTGGGACGACGCAATTTTACCCAACACCGTTTTAGGTGGCCTGAAGTAAGCGACACATCGATACAAACCGATACAAAACGATGGGGGCTCTCGGCCTTCCCGTATAAAGAGAACATAAAGATCGCAACCCAGCCTTTTAGCCGGGTTTTGCACTGGGAAAACTTCACAACACAGGCATGGCGCTAAGCCACTGATTTTCATCATAATAATAGCTGCGCGGCAGACGGTTTCGCCCTTCAGATCAAAACATCTTTTCGCTGATTAAGAATTATTAACGCGGCCGTCTTGCGGGCATCGCTTGATCGCCGCCTGACGACGATGAGTCGTTTTCGTTAGAACCTCGCCATCACATACATCAGGGACACCACCATGAAAGCCTATGAAGTTGGCGCGCAAAAAGGCTTAGAGAGCTTACGCGTGGTTGATCGCCCCGCACCCACGGCTGGGCCCGGCCAAGCCGTGGTGCGTATTAAAGCCAACTCGCTCAATTATCGCGATGTGATGGTGCTCAACGGCTGGTATGGCCCTGCCCGGCCTGAAACGCTGATCCCGCTGAGTGATGGCGCGGGCGAAGTGGTGGCGGTGGGCGATGGTATAACGCGCGTAAAGCCCGGTGATCGTGTCGCCATTAGCTTTTTCTCGCGCTGGGTCGATGGCCCTTGGGGCCCGCAATACTTCGGTAGCGACTTAGGCGGCGGTGCCAACGGCACCTTAGCCGAGATGGGCGCATTCCCCGCTGATGCGTTGGTGAAACTTCCCGATGCCTGGACTTTTGAGGAAGGCGCGTGCCTCCCGTGTGCGGGCGTGACGGCATGGAATGCCATCGTCGAAGCAGGCAAAGCCAAAGCTGGCGATACGACGTTGTTGCTGGGAACCGGCGGCGTATCGATTTTTGGCGTTCAGATCGCCAAGACGATGGGTTTGAAATCGATCATCACTTCATCGAGCGAAGCCAAACTCGCGCGAGCCAAAACACTCGGTGCTGATGCGGGCGTAAATTACAAAACCAACGCCGCCTGGCCCAAAGCCGTTCTTGAGGTCTCAGGCGGCAAAGGTGCGGCCGTGATTGTCGAAACTGCTGGCCCCGGAAACCTAGAGAATTCATTTGCCGCAGCCGCATTCAACGGATTCATCGCTCTCATCGGTGGCTTCGACCAAGCCAAGGGCCCGATTAACACCATGGGCTTGGTAGGCAAGAACCTGAGCCTGCGGGGCATCACTGTCGGCAGCCGCAAGATGATGGAAGATCTGTTGGCCGCGATGGTCAAAAGCAACCAGAAGCCCGTGATTGATAAGGTCGTGGACTTCAAAGAGGCCGGTGCGGCCTACACACACATGCAAGGTCAAACGCACCTGGGCAAGATCGTTATCAAACACTAAGGCCCAAGAGCCCTTCAACCAAAGTTGTCATTGCCCGCTTTACCCGGGCAATCCATGATACCGCGTGTTTTAGTCATGGAGTGCGGCATGAAAGTCTGGGAACTCGGCGAGCAAAAGGGTATTGCATCACTGCGCATGGTCGAGCGGGCCGAACCAAAACCAGGCCCCGGCCAAGCGCTGATCGCGGTGAAGGCCTCGGCGCTTAATCGCCGCGATATCGCCATTACCGAAGGCAAGTACTTGGGCACACGTCCACCCACGCGCATTCCGCTGTCGGATGGCGCGGGCGATGTCATTGCTGTTGGTGACGGCGTGAGCAATGTCAAAGTGGGTGAGCGCGTGACGGCAGCGCACTTCTCGCCCTGGCTCGAAGGCGACTTCGACCCCAGTTTCTTTGGTGCTGATATTGGCAGCACCATCGATGGCTGGCTGGGCGAAAAAGTGATTGTGCCTGCTGCCTGCTTACTGCCAGTCCCCGCTTCGCTGAGCTACGAGCAAGCCGCGTGCCTCTCGGTTGCCGCCGTCACGGCCTGGTCGACCATGCAGCCCTTCGCCAAAATCAAAGCGGGCGATACGGTGCTGGCGCTGGGCACCGGCGGGGTGTCAATCTTTGCTTTGCAAATCGCCAAAATGAGTGGTGCGCGCTTTGCCATCACCTCGTCACAAGATGACAAACTGGAACGCTGCAAAAAACTCGGCGCGGACATTCTAGTGAACTACAAAACCACGCCGGAGTGGGAGAAAGAGATTCTCAAAGCCACAGGTAATCGCGGCGTCGATATTGTGTTGGAAACCGGCGGCCAGGCCACGCTGGGCCAATCGCTTGCAGCATGTGCGCCCAACGGCCGTGTCGGCGTGATCGGCGCGCTGGGCGGCCGGGCCGAGAACCCGCCTAACACCGCGCCGTTACTGCTCAAAAACCTGACTATGAAGGGTATCACCTCGGGCAGCTGGCGCATGTTCCAGGACTTGCTCAAAGCCATGGACGCCACCGGCACCAAGCCCGTGATCGACAAGACGTTCAAACTGACTGATGCGAACAATGCATATCAATACATGATGGACAGTGAATTCATCGGCAAGATTGTGATCACACACACCTAGGAGAGATCCATTAAGCGTCTCATTTTCATATTGTCTGCCCTGACCTTCGTGAGCATACAGACCCATGCGCAGGAACAACTCACCACGGACATTCCGGTCACCATCCCTGATGAACTGAAGCCGTTGGCCTTCATGGCAGGGGCGTGTTGGGAAGGCCCCATGCCCGACGGCAAGCAAGTCGCCTCGCACTGCGTGCGCTGGTTCATGCGCGGGCGATACTTACGCGATCGGTTTGAACTCAAGGGCTCGAACCCACCTTACGGCGGCGAGACAACTTACTACTGGGATCAAGATGCGAAAGCCGTGAAGTATATTTATTGGGGCAATGACGGCGGATATTCGACTGGCTCAGTAAAAACCGACGGCGCGAACATCATCTTCGATGACGAGTGCTATATCGGCGAAGAAGGCGAGATAAAATTACGCGGCACCGTTAAGCCCATTGATGCAAATAGCATGAGCTGGCGCACTGAGATTCAAGCCAAAGACGGCAAGTGGGCTGAGATGCTCAACAGCGCCTTCACGCGCAAACCAATTAACTGGGGCGCGCAGTAATTTTGAGTTGGAGAATTATATGAAAGTTTGGGAAGTGGGTGCGCAGACTGGTATTTCGTCATTGCGCAGCGCCACACGCAACGATCCGGAAACGCAGGCAGGTCATGCCGTCATCAAGGTTTATGCCAGCGCGCTCAATCACCGCGACTTGATGATCACGGAAAAGAAGTATGGCGGCGCGAAGCCCGAGAACCGTATCCCTTTAAGCGATGGCGCGGGCGAAGTGATTGCTGTTGGCGAAGGCGTGAGCAACGTCAAAATCGGCGACCGCGTCGTTGCCAACATGTTTGCCAACTGGATTGATGGGCCTTGGGTTCCGGGTTTGTTCAGCGCCGATTACGGCAACACCCGCGATGGTTGGGCGGCCGAGCGCATTTCAGCCCCTGCGATCTCGCTGGCAAAAGTACCCGAGCATTTGTCGTGGGAACAAGCCGCTACACTTCCATCCGCTGGCGTCACAGCCTGGAATAATCTTCATGTCCTGGGTCGTATGAAAGCCGGGGATTCGGTGCTGGTGCTGGGCACTGGTGGTGTTTCAATCATGGGTTTGCAGTTGGCCAAGGCGGGCGGTGGGCGCGTGATTGTGACCTCCTCCAGCGATGAAAAACTGGCCAAAGCCAAGAAACTCGGCGCGGACATTTTGATCAATTACAAAAAAACGCCCGATTGGGAAAAGGAAGTGATGAGCGTAACCAACGGATACGGCGCTGACATTATTCTGGAAACCGTCGGCACAGGTTCGCTGACGAAATCGCTACAAGCGGCAGCATTTGGCGCGCGTATCGGGC
>Ga0209553_1001948_pt1 | contig 10217 bp, 7 predicted proteins | sample LauGreFBDMM110DN_2_FD_188217 | JGI IMG/M metagenome (GOLD analysis project Ga0209553, IMG submission 188217) | Freshwater lake microbial communities from Lake Michigan, USA - Fa13.BD.MM110.DN (SPAdes) (version 2) | ecosystem: Environmental > Aquatic > Freshwater > Lake | place: Lake Michigan, USA...
GCATTAAGTCGGAGTTCCCAGAGCCGGTAACAGTGATGTTAGTAAATGGTATTAAGCGTTGCGCCGACTATCAGGATGTGGCTTATGCAACTCAATATTTAAACCGACTTCTAAGTGTGCGAGATGCCGAAGCTAAGTTTGGTGATGGAACCTCCCGTGTGCTTTTAGAGGCCGCTCGTTATACAGCGCTTTGGATGACCTATGAAGATACGATCAGAGTCGCCGATTTAAAGATTCGTAGAACTCGTTTTAACCGTGTTGGCGATGAAGCTCAAGTTCAGAATGATCAAATTTTGCAGATCCGTGAGTTCTTGCACCCTCGCTCTGAGGAGTTTGCAGATACTTTGCCGACTGCAGTAGGGCGCTGGCTACTACGAACCAAGCCAGTGACTAATATTATTGAAAAACTCACTAAGAACGGAATAATTTTACAAACCACCTCAATACATGGCTACATCATGCTTTATTTCATCGCCCGCCTTAAGCCTATACGTCGACGTTCACTGCGTTTTAATTTAGAGCAAGAGCGTATGGATCAGTGGATTGTTTCAATGAACCAAGAGATTGAGAGCAATTACGCTTTGGCCCATGAAATCGCCGAGTGCGCTAATTTAATCAAGGGCTATGGTGATACCCATGCAAATGGTTGGCGCAACTTCTTACTTGTTATGGAGCAAGTGAAGTCCTTGCGCAATGAAAGTGGAGTTGCGGGGCGAATTAGCGAGCTACGTAAGGCAGCTTTAGCCGATGAAGATGGCACAAAGCTTCGCGCCGCTCTGACTCATTAATTAAGTTAATATTTCAAGAATTTCAGAGGATGGCCGTACATCTCCAAATTGTTGAATGATTGATTCAAGAGTCCCTTGATGCTCATCATCTGAGAGTGCGGCACAACAATCCTCTACCATTACAATTTTAAAATCTAACATCATTGCATCTCGAGCAGTGGATTCACAGCAGATATTTGTTTTTGTACCTGCAATCAATATTGTGTCTACGCCTAAGTTTCGCAGGGTACTCTCTAGCGACGATGAGCCTGGAATAAGGGCGCTATATCTATTCTTTATCACGGTAATATCGTTTTCAGCAGTTACTAACTCTTTCCATACCTTCTGCTTGTTAGGACTCAGGCTCTCGATAGTTCTACTCTTCACATCGTCAGCAACGACATAGTTAAAGAAGAGTTCCCAATCACTCTTGTCTCCTATTTGTGAATTAGCGTGAAGTACCCAGATAATCGGGACCTTCTTCTTGCGAAGGGCCAGAGTAAATCTATTTATTGGATCAACGATTCCACGTGACTGAGGGACCTCTGCAGGAGAGCCCGGCTCACAAAATGTATTTTGCATATCAATAACGACTAAAGCTGTCTTAGAGGCTTCAAGCTGTGCGAACCAATGAAGCCTCTTGCGACGGGCCATTACTCGATCAATAATATGTTGACGAATTCCTACGGAGTGCATTGGTATCTAGCCTTATTTGCTAGTGAGAATATCGTCGAGGAATGGATCTTCCGGCAGGGCGGTTTCAGAGTCCAAGAGAGCACCACAGGCTGGGCAGGAGAAGTGGCGGATTTCAACATCTGGATGTGTAGAAGAAGTTGAGCCAGGGATATCAATCACTCGCGTCCTAGTTAAGGCAGCTGCTGACTTCCAGGAAGTTCCTGCCGGTGCAATTGACTTCTTACACTCTGCACAACATATGGAAGCATTCTCAACGATCAGGGTTCGGGATTGACGGGTGCTCATTACTTGCCTCCGTTCGTGGCGAATCGTTCTTTGCGCAGACTAGTTCTTAAGTTGGTAGTTCCATCTACATCAAGGCTTTGCCCTTGAATTTGAACACCAAAGATTTCGCGAGCTGCATCAATAGAAATTACTTGGTTGGTGACATCTAGGAGAACGGAGTGAGGATCCCTATCTAGTGGGTCTCCAACTCCGCCGCCACCATTCCAGCGAACATATAGAGCGTCATTACCCATCAATGGAAATACACCCCAACTAATGGCCTCTTTCTCCCCTGGAATAGAGCTCAATGATTGAGAGAAACAGTTGTGGCCTTGCTCGGCATCAGGGGAGTGCACCCAGACATAATCATTGATCGCGCCAGGATTTCCACCGGCTAAGCCCTCACTCTGTGGGAATTTAGATCCCTTTCCAGAGAGCACGTAATGCAATCCACCATCAGGGGCATCGTGGGGAACTAGTGCAAGCTCACCGCCCGTACCCCCACGGAACTCTCCGCCTCCACCCGAGTCTTGGAGCCTTCGCCTAAAGAGGTATCTCACGGGGAACATAGCTTCTACTGTTTCAACATTTGCCATTCGAGAAATTGGATTCGGAATTTCTCCTCCGATATCTACTCCATCAGCAAAAGTTCTGGCGCCACCAGATCCAGCAAATGTCTCGGTAAGAATACCTATGGCATCTCCACCTTTTTGATTCTTTCCAAACATGAATACCGCAAAGTGATTTGCATGCCAGACCGCACTTGTTTGATCATCGTATTTCTCATGAGATGCAAGCATCTTTCCAATTGTTGTGCAGGCAGCATTATTGACCGATTGAATTGCACCTACCGTGGCTACGGATACTGGTGAAGGTTTTGTGCAGTTAACTATTGAACCTTCAGGGGCAATAACTTTAATTGGCCGAATGACGCCCTCATTCCACGTGATGTCATAACAGAGAAGTGGGAAGAGAGGTGCAAAGAGTCCACCTAGTGAGGCCCATTTTGTGCAGTTTACGGAGTACTTAGATTGGGGTGAACTTCCAGTGAAATCAAAGATGAGTTCATCACCCTTCTTAGTCATCTTCAATAGAACTTTATAGACTTCCCCTTTAACATCGAAGTATTGGCGAGACTCCCAAGATCCATCTGGGAATTCGAGAAGTCGTTCACGTAGTCGGGTTTCAGATTGAGCTACTAATGTTTTGCACGTCTCTTGAAAAGTAGGTAATCCATACTTTTCAACAAGGGAGATCATTCGATCTTTTGCGACGTTGTTGCAGGCAATCATAGAGCGAAGGTCTAGGGCGACCATCTCTGGCCCGCGAACCATATTCAGGAGAGTGTCCCAAATATCCTGGCGAAGGTCTCCTCGATCAACAAGCTTTAAGCCAGGGGAGCTAAATCCCTCAGAAAATACATCTTGCGCTTCGGGAGCAAAACCACCTGGATTCATAGCGCCAATGTCGTAGACATGAACGAAGCATGCACTCCACGCGATTAGTTCACCCTTGTAGTGAATCGGTGAGACTAAGTAAATATCCGAGGTGTGAAGGGCGGCCGTGAATGGATCATTGAGTAAGAAGAGATCGCCTTCGTGAACATCACCCTCAAAGCGTCGAATAATAGATTTGCAGGCCTCGGCAGCACTAGTGAGGTGATGGAGGAAACCAACTCCACCCAGCAACAAAGTTCCATCTGCTTCGTAGAGCGAGACCATAAGATCGTGACCCTCATTAGTAATTGCGCTACCAGATACGTGCTTGAGTGTTATGACCGCTTCTTCAACGACTCGATACAACCTATGTCGAATAATTGAGAATGTAATTGGATCCATATCTATCCTTTCAACCTAACTCAATCACGATATTGCGATATTCATCCATGATGCCTCTTTGTCTATCTTGAACGACAATCGTGGTAATCGGTGTGTGTATAACAGCGGGGCCGACAATCACATTTCCAGTTTGTAGAAGTGTGAAGTCATAAATATCTGACTCGACCATTGCAGAGCGAGCCTCCACAAAAATCTCTCTACGGCCAACTACAGCTTTACTGGAATCTTCTCCAAATTTTGGCGATGGACTCATATCTGGATGACTCATGAGTCCGCGGGCAGTCAGGCGGAATTGGGTCATCTCAATGCCGGCCTCACGAAAGGCCGAACCCTTTCCATATTTTCTCTCATACAAAGTTTCGAAATCATGTGAAAGTCTTTCAAGGCCCTCTTTTGTGAGAGGAAGGATAGATTTAAGTGGGGTTGTTACTTCATGGACTTGGCGTGAATAGCGAAGATCAACAGACCAGTCCAAAATGACTTTATCTCCACTAAAGCCCTCATCTGCCAAAACCTTGAGAGCCTTCTCTTTCATTGGATCAAAGAGTGGCGGAAATTCAGATAGTGGAGAGGGCATCGGTAAGGTCTTTACAACGCTGTATTCATGAACAATATCTGCAGAGATTAATCCAAAGGCACAGTTGACGGATGCGGTGTAAGGGACAACAATTTTTTTCACACCTAGCTCTGCGCCAAATGTTGAAGAGACCATCCCGCAACTGCCGCCGAAAGCGTGCATTACGAAATCACGGGGATCTAGGCCACGCTCAACAGTAATCTCTCTAATTAAATCTGTAATTTGAGCAGTTGCAACACGGAAGATTCCGTATGCAGCCTCTTCAACACTGAGCCCCATCGGTTTAGCGATCTTTGCATCAAATACTTTTCGTGCCGCCTCTTTATCTAAATTCATGGAACCGCCGAGGAAGATCTTCGGATCCATATATCCAATGAGCATGAAGACATCGGTCAGTGTGGGCTCATCACCACCGAGTCCATAACACACTGGGCCAGGACGAGATCCAGCAGAACGCGGACCTACTCGAGGAATATTGGTTCCTTCTTCAATCCAAACAATCGATCCTCCACCGGCGCCAATAGAGACAACTTCGATTTTGGGTTGTGTGTAATGGAAGCGATCGATCATGGGCTCGCGCGCATATTCAATCTGCCCACCTTGAATGACGCTCACCTTAAAAGTAGTTCCACCCATATCGGTAGCAATTACATCTTTTTGATCCAGGAGTTCTCCAAGTGCTTTACTGCCGATAACTCCGGCGGCAGGACCACACTCGAGCATTCCAATTGCCCGGTTAGCTGCCTCACTAGCAAGGAGTAAACCTCCATACCCCTGCATAATCATGACTGGACCGGCGTACTTATTGTTCTTGAGCAAATCTGCAAGGTTTTCAATGTAGTTTCGAGCAATATCTCCGGCATATGCGTTGATAACAGTTGTTGATGTTCTTTCGTACTCACCGGGAGTTGGTGCAATATGGCTAGATATAGATGTATAAATACTGGGGTCGATATCCTTTACTAATTCTTGTGCACGTAGTTCATTTTTTTGGTTATAAAAAGACCAAAGAAATGAGATTGCAATCGCCTCGACTCCCTGCCCAACAAGTTCTTTAATCGCCCCACGAGTTGCGTCTTCATCAAGTTCGCGGATTATTGCGCCTTTGTAGTCAGTGCGCTCTGGAATTCCCGCAATGAGATTGCGATCTACAAGAGGAGCGGCACGATCGGTCTTAACCATATTCTTCATTCGCTCTTCAGTAAGGCCAGCCCATCGACCATAGCCACCACGGGTTACTAACAAAGTATCTTCAAAACCTTGAGTGGTAAGGAGTCCCACTTTGGCACCACCACGAGTAAGAATCGCGTTATCGACAACTGTTGATCCATGAACAAAAAGGGAGGTGCGGGCTAAAAGTTCCTCAACAGTGATATCCATCTGGTCTGCGGCAGATTTTATGGAATCTAGAACACCATGAGCAAAATCTGGTGGTGTTGAAAGTGCTTTGCCAAGAATTACTGGCTCACCTACTGCAAAAACAACAGTATCTGTGCAGGTTCCACCAACATCAGTTGCAACAAGATAGGTCTTGGTACCGTCACCCATATTTTGCAGCCCTTCACAACCGAATTAATAAGAAATTAAGACTAATTTTTCAGAGTTTGAAAGTCAAGAGGTGAGATTGACTTTGAATTAAGCATCGAATGCTGCAGTGATTTGCTCGTAAGAGAGTGAACTCTTTGCAGTTGCAATCATCTGCTTTTCTCGCTCAATGTTTCGCTCGATTTGAACCTTTGCAGAGATGTACTGCTTAGGCCATGTGACATTCTTATAGCCAATCTTGGCCGCCTCTAAGAGTGTCCAGGCCGGGTTGACTAAGTGCATACGTGCTACTGCACATAAGTCGGCGCGACCAGCTGCGATGATCGTATTTACATTGTCGGCTTCAAAGATTGCACCAACTGCCATTGTCGCAATACCCGCCTCATTGCGGATTTGATCGGCAAATGGTGTCTGGAACATGCGACCAAAGACTGGCTTTTCTTTTTTAGTGACTTGACCAGATGAACAGTCAATAAGATCGGCGCCAGCTGCTTTAAATGCCTTAGCGATTTCAACGGCATCCAGAGGTGTGATTCCACCCTCAGTCCAATCGTGGGCCGAGATACGTACGCTAATTGGTTTGCCTACCGGCCAGACCTCTCGTACTGCTGCAAAAATCTCTAACGGATATTTCATTCGGTTCTCAAGAGAGCCACCGTATTCATCGCTTCGACGATTTGTGATGGGAGAGATAAATGATGAGAGCAAATATCCATGAGCTGCGTGAAGCTCTAACCAATCAAAGCCGGCAACCTCTGCAGCCTTTGTTGCGTTAATAAAATCTTGTTTAACTCGATCCATATCACCGCGTGTCATCTCGCGAGAGGTCTGTGAAACTCCAACTAAATATTGCTCTGGAGAGGCGGAAATGAGAGGCCATGAATCAGTTTCTACCGGCTTATCGATTCCATCCCACGCAAGCTTGGTTGCACCCTTTGCACCTGCATGGCCAATTTGAACTGCGATCTTTGCATCGCTATTTGAATGAACAAAGTCAACGATGCGCTTCCAACCGACGGTGTGCTCTGGTTTATAGAGTCCTGGGCACCCTGGAGTGATACGCGCATCAGCGCTCACGCATGTCATCTCAGCAAAGACCATTCCAGCTCCGCCCATAGCACGGGCTCCTAAGTGAACAAGGTGGTAATCATCGGCTAGTCCATCAACAGATGAATACTGAGCCATCGGTGAAACTACAACACGGTTTTTCAAAACTACATCGCGGAGTTTAAAAGGTGTAAACATAGGTGGAATATTCTCAACGTTAGTTGGGAGCTCTAGGCCAGCATCGGCAAAGGCTTTAGTTGCAAACCACTTGTCGTATTTGGCTATGAAGTCGGCATCACGGACGCGCAAATTATCATGTGAAATTCTCTGGCTACGAGTCAGAAGTGAGAAATTAAACTGCTCTGGCGGCATATTGGTATAGCGCCCAGTCTCTTCAAACCACTCCATCGCATTACGTGCGGCATTTTGAATCTTGAGTACCTCAATTGCACGAGTCTCTTGGTATGAAGCCAGGATTTCATGCATATCCCCAGTCGTACTTGCAGCAATCGAGTTAGCAAGTTCAATGGCATCTTCCATGGCCAATTTTGTGCCAGAACCAATTGAAAAGTGTGCGGTATGAGCGGCATCGCCCATCAATACAACTGGAACCTCCTTGCCATCAATTGAGTTCCACTGAACCCAGTTTTCACAAATCACACGCGGGAATTTAATCCAGCTAGCTGAACCACGTAAGTGGGCTGCATTACTCATAAGTTCGGCGCCATCTAGGTGCTTTGCAAATAATTTCTCACAAAATGCTATCGACTCTTCTTGTGACATCTCATCTATTCCTGCGCGCTGCCACACATCTTCTGGAGTTTCAACAATGAATGTGGATGTGTCCCCATCGAATTGATAGATGTGTGCCTGAAACCAACCGAACTCAGTATTTTCAAAGATAAATGTAAAGTCTTTAAAAAGTTTTTTTGTTCCTAGCCAAACAAAGCGGCACTTGCGTGTATCGATATCGGGTTTGAAAGTACTCGCATAGCGAGTACGGATCGCGCTATTTAAACCATCTGCAGCAATTACTAAATCGGCGCCGTACTGGCGTGCAGCCTCTTGATCATCTTTAATGTCGGCTTCAAAGACTAATTTAACGCCTAAACCCTCGGCACGTTCTTGAAGGATGTTAAGAAGTCGTTTTCTGCCAATTCCGCAGAAGCCATGTCCACCAGAAATAATGCTGGTACCGTTGATTCGCACATCAATGTCATCCCAGTGATTAAAAGACTGCAATATCGTACGAGCCGTTGGCTCATCTGCTCTCACAAAGTTGCTCAAAGTCTGGTCTGAGAAAACGACACCCCATCCAAAAGTGTCATAAGGGCGATTGCGCTCCAAGATAGTGATCTCATTGCTGGGGTCGAGTTTCTTCATGAGAATTCCAAAGTAAAGTCCGGCTGCACCACCACCGATAGAAAGAATCTTCATTAGCTACCCCTTTAAAAAAATGCTCACTTGGTATGCCGAATTTTTGACTTCCGTCAAGGATACGACACGGACCTTGGGGTACGCTAGCGCAAAGGAGGCCACCTGGCGACTCCTGCAACGGGAGAAAATCTAATGGTAAAAAATCGATTTGCTGGCAAGGTTTTCGTAATAACAGGTGGGGCCGGAGGCTTAGGGGCAGCTATCGCCCTAGAGGCCGGGTTGCAAGGTGGCGCAATTGCAATTCTAGATACAAATAGTGATGCCATCGAAGCTCTCGTTCTACAACTGCATTCAGGTGGAATCAAAGCAGAGGGTCGTGCAGTTGATGTCAGAGATGGCAGCGCAGTGACTCAAGCAATCGGTGAACTATCAGATCTATTATCGGGAGTAGATATTTTGATCACAGCTGCCGGTGGCTCTCTTGGAACCCCGCGAGATATGGATGATATTTCAGATGAAGATCTTGATTTAGTTTTAGATGTCAATGTTAAGGGAACCTATTACTGCGCAAGAGCAGTGATACCTCACATGAAGAAAAAAGGTGGGGGATCAATTATCACTTTTTCATCTATTGGTGGACGCAGTGCCAGTCCAGTAACTGGGGTTCCATATGCAACTGCAAAGGCTGCAATTCTTGGACTTACAAGGCGTTTAGCAAAAGAGGTTGGCTTGGATAATATTCGAGTCAATGCAATTGCACCAGGCCTTTTCCTGACTGATCGCTTAACTGGAATGTTTGAGAATTTATCTGAAACTGAACGCAATGAAGTACTCAACGGAATCCCACTTGGCCGGATGCCCGAACTTCGCGAGTGCGTAGATCCAGTCCTATTTTTAGCCAGCCAGGAATCTTCATACATAACGGGTGCAGTGTTGGATGTTAATGGTGGGCGCTTCATGCCTAGCTAAGGCATTATCACTTTTTGTAATAAAAAGCCCCTATGGCTGAATATCCTGCTAATTCGCAGAATTAACATGTCAAAACGTTGACGTACGCCATAATTACGCGTGATAATAACCCATCAGAAATGCCCCTATTGTAGGAAATTTTGAACTGGAGGAATAGATGCCTTTTAAGACAAACAAACTTCCAGGTCTTGAGGGTATGGATCACGTTGGAATTACCGTGCCGGATCTTGATGAGGCAGTTGCTTTTTATTGCACGCTACTCGGAGCCAGAGAGATTTTTCGCTTAGGTCCCTTCGATGCACGCGATTTTGATCTAGTCGATGGGAAAGACTGGGCGCTGGCGCACGTAAACGTCGCTGATGGCCGTTTTACTTTGGCAATGCTTGAGTATGCCAAAGCAAGCCGCCTTGAACTTTTCCAGTATGACCGACCAACGGATCGCCCAAGTGCTCCACCTCGCAATAGTGATTTAGGTGGACATCACATTGCATTTAAAGTCTCAGACTTGGATGCCGTGCTAGCTATCGCAGAAACTTTGTCATTAAAATTCTTAGCGGGTCCAATTGAGATTAATGAGGGACCAGCAGCTGGGCAGAGAATTATTTATGTATTAGATCCATGGGGCAATCAACTTGAACTCGTTGAATATGAAAGCAAAGCCTCATAAAAATGACAACACGCGTATCGATGAGCGGGATCAGTAAACGCTTTGATGCAGTGCATGCTCTTACCGGAGTTGACCTAAACTTGTATCCCGGTGAGGTTCATACAATTGCGGGCGAAAATGGCTCAGGCAAATCAACCTTACTTAAGATTTTGGCTGGCGTACTAAAGCCTGATGCCGGTGCAATTAAGATTGAAGGAGCACCCATTGAGTTTGCCGATATTAGAGCGGCGATGAGCCATGGTGTAACTATGGTGAGTCAAGAGTTAAGTCTGGTTCCACACTTGGGTGTTGCTGAAAATGTATTCCTTGGCCACAATCAAACTCGCAATGCATTTGGGATTGATTGGAAAGATACTGAGAAGCGCTCCCTTGAAATCCTTAAGCGTCTGAATCTCTCAGTTAATCCCAAGGCAGAGGTCTCCTCGCTACCACAGCATCAACAGCAGCTAGTTGAGATTGCACGGGCCTTG
>Ga0209553_1001955_pt1 | contig 10193 bp, 7 predicted proteins | sample LauGreFBDMM110DN_2_FD_188217 | JGI IMG/M metagenome (GOLD analysis project Ga0209553, IMG submission 188217) | Freshwater lake microbial communities from Lake Michigan, USA - Fa13.BD.MM110.DN (SPAdes) (version 2) | ecosystem: Environmental > Aquatic > Freshwater > Lake | place: Lake Michigan, USA...
TCGTAGGTGTTCGCGCCGTAGGCATTCTCCGGCATTTTTTGTTTCACGGCCCGGCCGTTCTCGACCACGCGCGGGCCGCCGCCGATGGCGAATTTCACGCCGGCCAGATCGGGCAGCGTGGCGGTGGAAATTTTCAGCACGGCCCCGGCCTGCACCGCCGGCAAGGCCAACTGCCGGCCGAGCGAAAGCACCATCACGTCCGGCGTCAGCGCCGTGTCACCGGCCGCGTTCACGAGCCGGACGCGCGCGCTGAATTCCCGGCCCGCCGCCAGCGGCAGCCACGGCTCGTTCTCCACGGGCTCCAGCACCAGTTCCAGCCCATTCGTGACGCGGGTCGAACGTCCGAGCGTGGGCGTGTAGAGCACGGCGGTGCTGGCCCGGGACGGCTCGTTGAGACCGAGAGGCGTGGTCCGGCCGCCCGGCCAGGTGACCTTGAATTTCGAAGTGACGTTGACCGCGTGCGGTTCGCCGGCGGGATCCACCCAGAAACACACCCCGCCCGACGGCGCGCTGATCACCTCGCCGCGCACGATCTGCAGCCCGCGCGGATCGCCCTCGTAGGCCGAGCGGTCGCGCAGATAAAAATCCCCATTCACCCCGGCCAGCGGTTTTCCGTCCTCCGGCGGCACGGACCGGATCTGTTCGCTGAGTGTGCTCAGGCCCACGGCGGCGCCCTTGGCGTGCGTGGTGATGACGGCGAACTGGCCCGGGGCGCGCTCGATCCGTGCGATGTGGACCGACCAAGGCTCCGCCGGGATGCGGTCGTTGCCGTAAGCCATGCCTGGCTCGATTTCCGTCAGTTTGGGCAGGGCCGCGCCGACCGCCCCGGTGCCGAGCAGACCCAGCGCGAGGGCGGCGGCGATGAACAATAGAATGAATCCCGCGCCGCCTGGCAAAGGCGCACGCGGCTGAAGTTTTTTAACGCGGGACATCACAGGATATTTTAGCTGGTCGCCTGGCTCGTTGGCAATCCTCGAATGCCGCTTCAATGACGGGCCTCCGAAACATTCGACGCACCGTGCTTGACCGGCCAGTTGAACAGATCCAACTCGGGATCGACCTTCACGCTCAGCGGCCAGGTGTGGTGGCAGTTGTGGCAGTAGAATTCCTTTTCGGCGATGTGCATCTTGAAGAGCAGGCCGCCCAGCGCGGGCATCAGGAATTTCCGCGTGATCTGGGGAAACTCCACCTGCACCAATTTACATTCCGGACAGACGACCGCCTGCTCCAGCAGATGATCGGCGGCGTCCCATTCGGCGAGCAGCCCTTGCGCGCGCCCGGCGTCCGGCTCGGGCACTAGGACCCGGATGCCTAGGAGGGATTCGGATCCGAAGAGAATGCTTTCCAGTTTTGAGCGCGTGGATCTCGGCGTGAATGCCGGCGCTTTCGAGGCGCTGCTGCACCGGCCGGGCCGGCTCCGGCTGGTTGAAAGTGGCAATGGTGATGGTTTTCATGAGGCAAACGTACGCCCATGAGAAGGTTTGGCAAGGGTCACGTTGCGGCCGGGGGCGGCCCCAGCCCGTCCGCGCCGCCGCCGTCCAGATCGATCAAAATGTCCCGCGGCTCCGCGCCCTTGCCGGGGCCGACGATGCCGCGATTTTCCAGCTCGTCCATGATGCGCGCCGCCCGCGTGTAGCCCAGCCGCAGCCGGCGCTGCATCAGCGAGACGCTCGCCTTCTGCTCGCTGCGGATGACCTCGATGCACTGCTGGATCAGCTCCTCGTCCTCGTCGCAGCCGCTGCCGTCGCCGTTGCTCGCCGGCTTCTGCAACTGCTTGTGGATTTCCATCTCGTAGCTCGGCTTGCCCTGCTTGCTGATGTGATCAACCACGTCCTGGATTTCCTGGTCGGTGATGAGCACGCCCTGCACGCGGGTCAATTTCGCCGAGCCGGGCGGCAGGTAGAGCATGTCGCCCTTGCCCAAAAGCTTGTCCGCGCCCATCGCGTCGAGAATGGTCCGCGAGTCCACCTTGGCCGCGACTTGAAACGCGATGCGCGCCGGAATGTTCGCCTTGATCACGCCGGTGATGACATCGACGCTGGGCCGCTGCGTGGCGACGATGCAATGAATGCCCGCCGCCCGCGCCATCTGCGTGATGCGCGCGATGGCCATTTCCACGTCGGCAGGCGCGACCAGCATCAGGTCCGCCAGCTCGTCGATGATGACGACGACGTAGCTCAACTTGTCGGGAATGACGATCTCGTCGTCGCGCGGCACGACAATTTCCTCGTCCACCTCGACGGCGAATCCATCCGCGCCCGCCTCGATCTTTTCCTTCTTCGCCATCAGCGGCAGTTCCGGTACGGGCGGCGGCAGCGGCTTGCCCTTGGGGCGTTCGTTGAACGATTTGATGTTGCGCACGCCGACCTTGGCGAAGATCTGGTAGCGCTTTTCCATCTCGTTCACCACCCAGCGCAGCGCGAGGATGACCTTCTTGGGATCGTTCACCACCGGCACGACGAGGTGCGGCAGCGCGTTGTATTGCTGCAGCTCGACGACCTTGGGATCGATCATCACGAAGCGGAGCTGGTCGGGCGAAAACTTGTAAAGCAGCGAGGCGATGATGGCGTTGATGCAAACCGATTTGCCGGAGCCGGTGCTGCCGGCGATGAGCAGATGCGGCATTTCCGCGAGGTCGCAGACAATCGGATGGCCATAGACGTCCTTGCCCAGCGCCAGCGGGATGCGCGCCTTGGAGTTGATCCACTCGTCGGATTCGAGCAGGTCGCGCATGATGACTTTCGTCTTCACCAGGTTCGGCACCTCGACGCCGACGGAGCTTTTGCCGGGCACGGGCGCGAGGATGTTAATGCGCTCAGCCTTGAGCGCGGCGGCGATATTGTTCGTGAGCGCGGAAATTTTTTCTAACTTCACGCCGGGCGCGGGATGCAGCTCATAACGCGTGATGGTCGGGCCTTTGGTGATGTCGCCGAGCTGCACTTCGATGTCGAACTGCGCGAGCGTGCTCTGCATCAGGCGCGCGTTGGCCATCAATTCTTCGCGCGACTCGGTCGGCTTCAGGTTCGGATCGGGGTGATGCAGCATGTCCACCGAGGGGAACGAATAATTGCCGATGGTCGGCGTGGCCGCGACGGTGATGGGCTTGTGCTTCTTCGGAAGAAACTTCGGCTTGGGCAGCGCGGGAAGAATGTTGACGACCGGTCCGGCAACGGGCGCGGTGTCCGGCGTCTTGACGGCGGCCTCAGCGAGTTCGGGATCCCAGGGAGGCGCGTCGGCGGGTTTCGCTTCGGGAGATTTGGCGTCCGGCGTCTTGTTTTCGACGGGCCTGGCCGGCGCGGATTTCCCGAGAATTTCCGCCGTGCTCGCAGCGGCGATTTCCTTGGCGGAAATGATGACCGCCTCCTCGGCCGGCTCGATCTTGCGTTCCGGCTCGGCGGCTTTTTTTCCCTTGGCCCGCGCGGTGGGAACGCTCAGGTCGCGCACCATCGGCTCCGGCACCGGCTGCAAATCCGCGCCCAGGCCGGAATTTTCCGCGAGATCGGGCCGGCCGGGTTTGACGGCGATGACGGTTTTGCCCGGCTTGGCAGATTTATCGACTTGCTCCTGCAGCTTGTCCGCCTGCTTTTGCAATTCGCGGGCGCGGCGTTCGAGTTCGCGCTCTTCCGGGGAGAGGTTCGGATCAATCGGTGGCTCGCGGCTGATCAGCGCGCGCACCCAGTGGCCGAGCTGGTAATTCGTCAGGAAGAGCAGACTGATGAAGTAGAGCATCGCGAACAGGATGGTCGCGCCCGTGGTGCCAAAGTAATTGAAAATTTTCGCATTGAGCGTCTCGCCGATGGCCCCGCCGGGCAGCGCGTTGATGTTGTCCTTAAAACCGCCGAGCCAGCCCTTGTACAAATCCAGCAGCCCGATGGAGCAGATGAACAGCACCACCGCCCACGGCCAGCGGCGGCGCAGGTAGGAGAGCATTTCAAAAAAGCAGCCCAGCCCGAACACCAGCAGCAGCACCGGAAACACATAGGCCGCCGCGCCCACCGCCATGAAAAAATAATAGGCCATCCACGCGCCGAACGGCCCGATCCAGTTGTGCGTGGACTGGTTGGTCGGCAGGGCGTTCGCGGAGACGTCGCGCGGATGATAGGAAAGCAGCGCGACCAAGAGCAGTGCCGACATCCCAATCAGCACGATGCCGATGATGTCGTTGAATCCACGCGGATGCTCCGCAGTTTGCGTTTCCTTCCGAGCCATTTACGGAGCGTAAGGGAGCGGGCGCAAACTGCAAAAGGAAAAGTTTGTGCCTTGAACTTTGCGGGTCACACGGCCTAACTACGGGCCATGCATGACTTTCATTACGTCGGGAAAAAATTATTTTGCGGGCGCGTCGCCGTCGAATCGCTCGTCAAAAAGCACGGCTCGCCGCTCTACATTTATTCGCAGCACACGCTGACCGATCATTTTCAAAAGCTCGACTGCGCCCTCGCGCCGCTCGACCACCTCATCTGTTTCGCGATGAAGGCCAACTCGAACCTGGCCGTGATGCGCACCTTCGCTAATCTCGGCAGCGGCTTCGACGTGGTGAGCGAGGGCGAACTACGCCGCGTCATCGCCGCCGGCGGAGACCCGCGCAAATGCGTGTTCGCGGGGGTGGGCAAGACGGAACTGGAAATCGAGTTCGCGCTGCGGAAGGGAATTTATTGCTTCAACGTCGAGAGCGAGCCGGAGTTGCTGCGCATCAACCGCATCGCCGCGCGCCTGAAAACGATCGCGCCCGTGGCCGTGCGCGTCAACCCCAACGTGGACGCCGGCACCCACGCGAAAATCACCACCGGCACTTACGAGAACAAATTCGGCATCGCCTTCGAGCAGGTCGAGGGCGTATATGCGCGCGCCGCCAAACTGAAAAACATCCGGCTGCGCGGCCTGCAGATGCACATCGGCTCGCAGCTCACCGAGGTGCGGCCCTTCGCCCTGGCGGTGAAGAAAGTCCTACCGCTCGTGCAAAAGCTCGCTGCGAAACACCACTTGGAATTCTTCAGCATCGGCGGCGGCATCGGCATCGTCTATCAGCCCGCGCTGGCCAGCGGCGACGCCGCGTGGTGGAAAACCTCTGCCGCGAAAAAGATCCTCACGCCGCAGACCTACGCCGCCGCGCTGCTGCCGTTACTGCGTCCGCTCGGCCTGAAAATCCTACTCGAACCGGGCCGCTTCCTCGTCGGCAACGCCGGCATCCTCGTCACCCGCGTCGAATACGTGAAGCGCACGGGCCGCAAAAATTTCGTGATCGTCGATGCCGCGATGAACGACCTCATCCGCCCGGCGTTCTACGATTCTTATCACGAAATCATACCACTCACGAAAAAAGGTGGCGCGACCATTTCCAGCGACGTCGTCGGGCCGATCTGCGAATCGGGCGATTACTTTTGCAAAGACCGCCCGCTGCCGAAAGTCGGCGAAGGCGATCACCTCGCGCTGTTGAGCGCGGGCGCGTATGGCTTCGTGATGGCCTCGAACTACAACTCGCGCGGTTTCGCCTCTGAAGTTTTGGTCAATGGAAACAAGTCGGCGCTGGTCCGTCCGCGCCAAGGGTTGGAAGATATTTGGCAGAGCGAGCGGCTGCCGGGGTGGATGTGAAGTCACCCGTCGTCTGGTTCAACCTGATGACAACGGCGCTTCAACGCCATGATCAGGCTCCTCGTGACCTTGTCAGGGTGAACAACTCTCCGAGAGTGATGTCCTCTCTCCAGACGGCAAGGACTTCAACCCGGTATCTGCCCTGCAAACTTTCGACTAAGTCCTCCAGTTCCATCGAGTCTGCGCTGCCACGAACCGGATAGAGTGTCCGATAGATGTCCATAACCCGGTCGTCGGGGGAAAAGCAAAGCCGCCGCCGGTCTGCGAATCCGAAGGCTTCAATGAATATGTCCAGAAACTCGCGAATCTCGGACTTCGGAGCATGAGGAAATCGGCGTCTCCAAATTCTGCCAGTGCAAGCCCGCTGCCAGTAGGAGCGCAGCAGCCTGCGCTCGCGAATCGCACCAAGACCTAGCAGCGCCATCACGAGGCCCGCAATGACTAAGAGTTGGTACATGGCGTGTCAAAACTCACATCGGCCCGGAGACATTGATCTGGTGCTCCAGGCAATACGCGGCGTTGGCCACGTACTTCTCCGCCCAATATTTCAACCCGCCCCGCTCCTCCGGCGTCAGGGCGCGCACCACTTTCGCGGGCGATCCCAGCACGAGCGATCCGGGCGGAATCTGCGCGCCCTGCGTGACGAGCGCCCGCGCGCCGATCAGGCATCGCTCGCCGATGACCGCGCCGTCGAGGATGATCGCCCCCATGCCCACCAGCGTTTCGTCGCCCACCGTGCAGGCGTGGACCACGGCGGAGTGCCCGATGGTCACGTAATTGCCGACCACGCACGCAAAGTCATCCGCGAGATGCAGCACGGCGTTGTCCTGGATGTTGGTGTGATGGCCGACGACGATGCGGTTGATGTCGCCGCGCACGACCGCGTTGTACCACACGCTGGAAAAATCCCCGAGCGTCACGTCGCCCAGCACCGCCGCGCCGCGCGCGATGTAAACGCCCCGGCCCAGCACGGGCTTCTTCTTCAGAAACGTGTCGAGTTGGCGGCGCAGTTTGCTGTCCATGCCGGGAACATTTCAATCGGTTGAAAAAATTTCCACCAAAAAATGCGGCGGCGTGACCAAGAACTTACCCCCCTCGTAGCGCAGGTTTCCCAACCTGCTGAATCGCCGATTTCCAAATCGGCAGCGCGCTGAAACCCGGGCACCCGTTGAGCCTTCGCAGCTTCGCGGATTTGGAAATCTGCGATACAGCCGACTTGAAGTCGGCGCCACGGGAGCAGTCTCCGGATGCCCGGCGCCACCCGCGCATTTTGCGCTTTGAACTTTCCGCCGCGCTTTTATAGTGCGCCCCCTAAATTATGAACGCACCTATTCGCATCGCAGTCACTGGCGCCGCCGGCCAGATCGGCTACTCACTCCTGTTCCGCATCGCGTCCGGCGCGATGTTCGGCCCCGCGCAGCCCGTCATTCTTCATCTCATCGAGATCGAGCCTGCGCTGAAAACGCTTAACGGCGTGGTCATGGAACTCGAGGACTGCGCGTTCCCGCTGCTCAAGGGCGTCGTCCCCACCGCGAATCTCGACGAAGGCTTTCGCGGCGTGAACTGGTCGCTGCTCGTCGGCAGCGTGCCGCGCAAGGCCGGCATGGAGCGCAAGGATCTGCTCGGCATCAACGGAAAAATTTTCATCGGCCAGGGCCAGGCTATCGAGAAAAACGCCGCCAGCGATGTCCGCGTGCTCGTCGTCGGCAACCCGTGCAACACCAATTGCCTCATCGCCATGAACAACGCCCGTGGCATCTCCGCCGACCGCTGGTTCGCCATGACCAAGCTCGACGAAAACCGCGCCAAGACCCAACTCGCCCAGAAGGCCGGCGTGGACGCGACGCAAGTTTCCAATCTCGCCATCTGGGGCAATCACAGCTCCACGATGTATCCCGATTTCTTCAACGCCCGCATCAGTGGCCAGGCCGCGACGCAGTTCATCAAGGACGAGGCGTGGTTTGCCAACACCTTCATCCCGACCGTGCAGAAGCGCGGCGCGGCCATCATCGAGGCGCGCGGATTGAGCAGCGCGGCCAGCGCGGCCAACGCCGTGGTGGACACCGTCAAGGCGCTCACCACGCCGACACATCCTGATGATTGCTTCAGCGTGGCCGTATGCAGCGACGGCAGCTACGGCATCGAGAAAGGATTGATCTATTCACATCCGACGCGCAGTTGCGGGACGAAGTGGGAAGTCATCCAAGGCGTGACGGTCAACGATTTCAGCCGCGCGAAAATGACCGCGACGGAAAATGAGTTGAAGGAGGAGAAGTCCCTCGTCAGCGAACTGCTGCCAACGTAGTCGCGGTTCGGAGCCGCGTATTGCCCGTGTTCAGAGTTCCGTCCCGCGCTTTTGCGGGACGGTTCGGGATCGTCGCACACCTTGCCGCGTAAACGCGGAACTCCGAACGACAGTCTCGACACCCTTGGTCCGCCCGCACTACGTTTCCGCCCATGAAAGCCGTGGCTATTCCGCCATTCCGCACTCCGCGTTCCGCGTTCCGCATTTCTTCCTCTCCCCCCATCGACCAGGTGATGGTCGAGGAACGCGCGGTCAGCTTCACCAAGCGCAGTCTCAAGACCAACGCCAAACTGGCCGGCCTGAAAATGGCCGTGAGCATGTGCGACCTCACCACCCTCGAAGGCAAGGACACGCCCGGCAAAGTCGCCTACCTCTGTCACAAGGCGCTGCAGCCCGCCGAGGCGAAATACGCCGTGCCGCCCTGCGCCGCCGTCTGCGTCTATCCAAACATGGTGAAATACGCGCGGACCTTTCTCGGTGAAAACTCGCCCGTCCACGTCGCCTCGGTCGCCACCGGATTTCCCAGCGGCCAGTTCCCGCTCCGCACCCGGCTCGAAGAAGTCCGCCGCGCCGCGGGCGATGGCGCGGATGAAATCGACATGGTCATCAACCGCTGCGCCTTCCTCGCCGGCGACCACGCGAAAGTTTTTGATGAAATCGCCGCCACGAAAGAAGCCTGCGGCCCGGCGCACTTGAAGGTGATTCTCGAAACCGGCGAACTCGTCACCTACGACAACGTCCGCCTCGCCAGTGAAATCGCCATGCAGGCTGGCGGTGATTTCATCAAGACCAGCAGCGGCAAAGTTTCGCCCGCCGCCACCCTGCCCGTCACCCTCGTGATGCTGGAGGCCATCCGCGATTATTTTTTCGCCACTGGCATCCGCATCGGCATGAAGCCCGCCGGCGGCCTCCGCACGTCGAAGCAGGCGCTCGCCTGGCTCGTGATGGTCAAGGAAACCCTCGGCGACGACTGGCTCACGCCCGGCCTGTTCCGCTTCGGCGCGAGCACGCTCGTCAACGACCTGCTCATGCAGATCGCCCGGCAGGTGGAGGGGAATTATCAGGGGCCGGATTATTTTTCGCTGCCGTGAACAACTCCCCCTTGCCGCCGCGCCGCGTCTCTTTCATCCTCCGCGGCCAATGATGTTGCAGAAAAAAGTGCTTGAGGGCATCGGGCGGTTTCTGGCGCTCGTGCCCGTGCAGACGCGCCAGCGCGGCCGCGATTATCACACGTGCGGCCTGGTCCTCGCTTTGACGTGTCTCGAGCCGGACCAATCTTACGAGTCCGTCGTGCAGGGCGGCGAGGACTACACAGTGTCGCTCACCTTCGCCGATAAAACGTGGTCGTCGGAGTGCTCGTGTCCGATGGAGTACGACTGCAAACACGCGGTCGCGGCGATGCTCGAACTGCAGCAACAGGCCACCAAGGCGGCGGCGGCTTCAGCGCAAGAGGAGATCGCCTCCGCCGCCAAAGTTCGCTGGCAGAATTACACGTCGTCCGAGACCAGCCCGTTGCCAAAAGGCAAACCAGTCCGCCGCGTGCCGCAGCCGACGCCCACGCCGCTGTGTGTCCGCCTCGGCGAACACCTCGGTCGCGAACTCGCCCAGGAAGAGGCCAGCTTCATCGGCAAAGTGCAGACGATCCATGCGAATGCGCGCGACCGCCAGCTCACAGACAACGACCTTGGCCCGCTCAGCCCTGGACGCAACTTTTACGGCTGGCAGCCGCTCGAGCTGTGGCCCGATTTTCCGCGCGACGACTTTCAACTCTGGCTCTACGTCGCGTGGGAATTGCGGCGGCGCAAGGCCGGCATTCCCAAGTTCATGGACGGCATCACGGACTTGAGCTTGATCGAAGCAGAGATGGCCGAATGGGAACGCGAAAAGGAAATCGCCCACTGGAAAAACTGGTTTCATACCTTCGAGGGGCACGCCCCGGCCGCCGATCCGGGCACGCTCGAACTGCGGCTGGTGATCCATCCCGCCGAGGCCTGCCTGCAATGGCGCACCGGGCCGCAGGCGGAATTCACCGACTTCAAACAGGCGCACGCGAAACGGTTCGCCGAGCAGTTCGAGGGCGGCACGCTCAATATCGAGGCCGGCTCGCTGCCGCTGTGGAGCGCCGTTTTCAAGCCGTGGCATTACGAAAGCTGGTGGTCGCTCAAATACGAGAACGCCACCGCCCGCCCCGCGCTCAACCGCCTCCTCCGCCTGCCGCTGCCTCCGGACCGCGTCGTGATCCCGGACGGCCAGCCGTTCCCGCGCGCGACCGAACCGTTGCGCCTGCGGCTCAGTC
>Ga0209553_1001956_pt1 | contig 10190 bp, 14 predicted proteins | sample LauGreFBDMM110DN_2_FD_188217 | JGI IMG/M metagenome (GOLD analysis project Ga0209553, IMG submission 188217) | Freshwater lake microbial communities from Lake Michigan, USA - Fa13.BD.MM110.DN (SPAdes) (version 2) | ecosystem: Environmental > Aquatic > Freshwater > Lake | place: Lake Michigan...
TCACCCTCGCACGGGACATTTCAGGCTGGTGCGACTACTCCGCTTTTTACCGCGCATTGGCACAATCACTTCCGGCCGGAGGAACCTTTGTGGAAATCGGATCATGGATGGGCCAATCCATTTCCTTCTTCTGTCAGGAATTGCAGGACTTCGGAAAGACGGCAACCATCCATTGCGTTGACACCTTCATGGGTGAGCAAAACCAACCCGCCCACCTCGCCATCGTTGACGACAATGGCGGCAGCATCCGCCAGGTTTTCGACCGTAACACGAAGGCCGCCGGCGTCAGCGAGATGATCCAAGTCATCGCAGGGGACTCAGCTGAGTCTGCCGCCTTGTTTGAAGACGCATCGCTGGATGCCGTCTATATCGACGCCGCCCACGATTACGATTCCGTCGTCAAGGATGTCGCCGCGTGGTTTCCAAAGGTGAAACCGGGGGGGGTTTTCTCCGGCCACGACTACCCGTGCGAGGACGTCAAGCGTGCCGTCACCGAGCACGCCACCGCCAACGGTTACACGGTTGGCTCCGTCGGCCGGTGCTGGATCAAAACCAACGATCAACCATGAGCGCAGGCAAAGGAGATTCACCCCGCGCCGTCAATGGCGGGATTTACAGGGAAAACCACGAACGAATTTTTAAAAAGAAACATCATGAAACTCAGCATTCTAACTCCGACAATCCCAGGAAGGGAAAGCCAGCTCGCCGCACTTCAAAACAAGATCGAGAGACAGTCTAAAAACTGCTTTGGAACATGGGCGCTCGCCGTCGAACACCTCTCGCTCTGCGACAACCGCACCCGCAGCATCGGCGCAAAACGGCAGGCCCTCGTGGACATCGCGCGCGGCGAATACATCGCCTTCGTGGACGACGACGACGACATTGCTGACGACTACGTTGCCGAGCTGCTACGCGCCACCGAATCCGGCGCGGACGTGATCACCTTCCACCAGCGGGCAGTCTACAACGGACTGGAAAGCGAGATCCATTTCGGCGTCAAGAATCAGGACGGGCAGTTTACTCCTGGAGGTGTCACACTTCGCGCTCCCTGGCATGTCTGCGCCTGGAAGCGGGAGATGGTCGCCGGGTGTCTTTTTGGCGAGTCCAACTACGGCGAAGACCTCGTCTGGTGCCAGCAAGCCCGCCGCCGGATCAACACCGGATTCCACATCCCGAAGATCCTCCACACCTACCGCCACGACGCCGCTACCACTGCCGCGCCGGAAAGTTAACAAGCCGCCGCTCTGGGAAACCGGGGCGGCGGTTTTTTTTGACTCCCGTCGTCTAGCATGAGCATCCTCGATGATTTCCTTCTAGCTGGTAACGACGAGATCGACACCGACTTCGGCACCTCTGTTATGGTCTGCAACGGCCAGACGTTTGATGTAGTCATGGACTCCGAGCGCAAGAGCTACGAGGGCGCGCTAGGCGGCATGGAAAGCGACATCAGCGCCAATGCCACCGCGCAGCCGCGCCACGTCTCCAACCCCCGCGGGATGCTCCAGAAACGCTGCACCGTGGACGGCATCAGCTATCGCGTGGCCGAGGTCGTCACCGGCCCGGTCGCCATCCACTTCACACTCACCGACTCAAGCGACAGCCGCTGATTTCCGGCGATTGATAGACGGGCACTGCGGCACCCAGCGCAGCACGTCGTGGGTCCGGCCAGCCTGATACATCGCCCGTGGATCACGGACCACCATTCCCTCGCCGCCAGCGGCAACGATAGCGTCGGCAGCTTCGACCAGGTGCTTTGTATCGCGGCACCGCTCCTGGCGCACCAGCGAGGCGTGAGCGGGCAAATTGAGGTATTGGAGAAATTTGTAACGGGCCTTGAACGGCGCGACCATTTCCGGCGCATCGAACACCAGGAACGTCAGCCCGCGCCAGCCAGCCGAGATCCGGGCTTGGATCGAGTTGAACTCACCCCGGCCGGCGAACAGCTCGCCGTCAAGCGCAACCGCGGGCATCCCTTTTTTGAACCACTCGGGAGCGGCGAAGACATTGCCCTCGCGGGAGATGAATTCCGATCCCGTCCACATCATCCTCCACCCGTCCAATTTCTCGGACATCAGGAACCCATCGCAGGGCTGGCCTTGATAGTCGCGGAGCAGGGTCGGTTTCATGTCTGGGGAAAACCTACCCCGCGCAGGGCCCGGCTGCAATTCCAAAAACACCCCGGTTTTCCACCCGCTTTTGACTCCCAGCCCAAGGTGTGCAAGCGAGCGTTCAAATCGACAAGGCAACGCGGAAAATCATGGAAGACACCCTCCAGGAGTTCGCCAAGCTAACGGGCAAGACCGTCGAGGACGGCATCAATGACATCGCCCGATCCGTCGCCCGCAAGCTCGCGGAACAAGTGCAACCCTACGGCCTGAAATCCGACAAGGGGGAGAAGTTCAAAAAGTCCATTGGCCACCAGGTAGACCGCGTCTGGTTCGGCGTGAACATGGGTGCATTCCCGGCGACCACCGACATGAAGGCCGCACACTATTCCGCGCGCAACGGCTCCCGCAAGGGCACCGTTCCACATCGGTTATTTCGCAAAGAGAAGGGCAAGCCGTGGCTCGATCTAATTCCCGGCACTGAGCGCGACAGCTACAAACGAAAGGCGCAGGCAAAAGCAGGCCGTGCCAAGGGTGCGTGGGTTGAGGCGGCCAATGCCATCGGCGGACCGAAACTCTCAGGCATTGCCGACTGGATCGGCCGCCACGCATCAGGCGGTTTCGGCAGCGCGAGCAAGACGGGCCAGGGGCTGGGCTATCAGGTAACGCTTGAAAACCGCACCCCTTACATGGGCCGGATTCTCCCCGCCGCCACCGTCGCCAAGTCAATGGCGAACGGTCTGAAGAACGGCTTCAACCGCATCCAGAAGATCATCGACAAGGAAATTGAAAAGGCCAACCGGACACTATGACCACCACCCAACGCATCAAGGACACCCTCGTTTCCTACCTGACAGAAAACTCACCGGCGGACTCGATCATGGTGGCCGACGCCACCGCCCGCGAAACATTCTCCCTGCCCTGCCTGGTGGTGGACATCCAAGGCAGCACCGCCCACTCCGCCGCGCTCCACATGGTCTCAACCGCCGAAGTCACCATCACGCTGCGGGCGCACACCGGCGACGAGCCGGAGGCGGACATCGCAGCGTGGATCGACCAGATCGAAAGCCTGTTCTTCGACCAGTCCGCGATGCTCGCCGCGCTCAACCAGTCTGACGTCATTTTCTGGGAATGGACCTACAACGGCAGCTCCCAGAACTGGGACGAAGCACTGCTTGAAGTGACCTTCACCGCCGCCTGCACCTTCGGCCGGATTTGACATGCCACGACGGGTGAACACTCACCCTCATGGCAGCAACTATCTACACTTCCGCCGCAGCCGCAGATCTTCAATACGGCATCACTAACGAGACCGGGATCATCCTGACCTCATTCTCCCGCAACGTGCAATCCGTGAAGACGGAAGTGCGCGATGCAGTCAACGACGTGGTCGCCGTCGCGCATTCCGGCCTGACTGCCTCTATCTCGCTTGAGGGCTTCGTCAACGGCACCGTCACCATGGATGTCGCGGCACTCCTCACGCTCACCAACGACACCACCACGGGCGGCCTTACGGGCGGCACCGTGATTGTCGATAGCTACAACGAAAGCACCGCCCAGGGCGAGTTCCGCAAGCTCTCCGTCAGTGCCACGCAGTATGCCAGCACGATGACCGAGCAGGCCTAACCCATCAAACCCCGCTGGCAGACCGGGATCGTCTGCCGCCCATAAAAAATGAACCAAAAACAAGAACTCTATCACACCATGAACATCATGGTCGCCTCCGTGCTGCTGACCTACGGATTCAAGTTCGTCACCTTCACCCACATCATCCGCGCCGACGGCCGGGAGTCAAAGGAGTTCTGGTTCGAGGCGCAGTCTCCCGAATGTCCGCTCAAGGCCGGAGAGGTAGCATATTACGCCACCAAGGGCCACGAGGACATGGCAGCGAAGGACAAGGAAAACCCGGTCCTCTGGATGCGCGGCGCGCTGACGAACCGATCCACGCTGGTCGAGATCGTCAAGACCTCCCCACGGATGGTCGAGATCTCCAACGGCTCGCGCAAGGCACTGATCGCCGAGACCGCCAGCGAGGAAACCAAGCGGCAGGTCGCCGAGATGCTCTAACCATAAAAACAAATGCAAGACACTGAACTAATGACAGATGATGAAGCCATGCGTGAAGCTGGCATGACCGCCGGACCCAAGCGCAAATCCCCGTTCGTGCTGCGACCGATGACAGCACTTTCTCTCTCCTGGATGCAACGCAACCACGTTTTTGATGATGCCACCGGCGACAAGCTGCAAAAGACCGCCGCCTATATCTATTTGCATACCGAGCCGAAGGAGGACATCCGCAGCGTGATCAACAACCACCAGGATTTTCTGGAGGCTGTGGATGTGTGGATGGAGACCCACATCACCTACCACAAGGAGCTGGAGCCGCTGTCCGAAGAGATGAGCGAGGCCATGAACATCTATCTGGCAGCCAACACCGCCGCCACCAACAAGTCAGACCCAGGAATCCCAGCCTCAAAAAACTAGCCTCGCCCGGCTGGCTCGCTTCGTATGTCCACCACATCGCAAGCGTGACCGGCTGGGCCTTCCGCGAGATTATGGAGGAGCTACCCATCGCCGCAGGGTTGCAGATCATCAACGCCGAGATGATGTCACGCGGAATCGCGCGCTGCTGGGCTGGAAGCGGTTCCTCACATTTTGACTCCGCCGTTGTAATTGACGAGGCATTCAAAAACCTGATAAAACGATGAGCGGTATCAATGTAAAATTCGGCGCGACTGACGCGGGCTTCACCGCCACCGTCAACAAGGTCAAGGACAGCACCAAGAGTCTCGACACCACCGTCGCGAAAACCAGCGAGAAGGTGAACGCCGGATTTTCCAGTATAAAAAAGTCCGGTGAATCTGTCGCCGCCACCAGCGAGAAGGTAAACGCCAGCTTTGCTAGTATGGTGAAAGCAGGTGCCGCGCTCGCTCTGGGATTCGGCGCGATCAAGCTGGCAGCTTCAGCCATCACTGGCACCTTCGGCACGTTCAAGGACGCGCTCGACCTCGGCGGCGAGTTGTCAGACCTATCAGACGCCACCGGCGAGACCTCCGGCAACCTGCTCGTCCTGCAACGTGCGTTCGATAACAGCGGCATCGGCGCGGACAAGGTCGGCACCTCGCTCAACAAAATGCAGAAGGTGTTAGTGGATGCTGCGGCGGGGTCAGAAGAGGCACAGGAGAAGTTCAACACCCTCGGCCTGAGTTGGTCGGAGATGGCCACCAAGTCGCCGACCGAGCAACTCCAGATGCTCGCCAAGGCGATCTCCGGGCTACCCACCCCGGCAGAGCGTGCCGCCGCGTCCATGGAGTTTTTCGGCAAGTCCGGCGGCCGCACCCTGGCATTCCTGCAAGATTTCGACGGGGCGATTGCGAACGCGAAGGGCGAGCTTGGAACCATGCCCGATATCATGGACAAGAACGCCCGCGTCTTCGATACCATCAGTGATAAAATCACGGTCATCGGCGGCAAGTTCAAGGAGTTCGCCGCAGGAATGTTGAGTGAAATGACCCCGATGCTGGAGGCAATAGCCACCGGTCTGGCCAACATCGACACTGCTGCAATCGGCAAGCGCATCGGCGAGATATTTATCGGCGGCACTCAGGCGATGGAAGGTTTCTCAGCCGCACTCGGCGCGATGAAGATCGGCGAGTTCTCGATGGCTTGGGAAATCACATTTAGCTCGATCAAGCTCCAGGCGGCGCAAAGCGCCAATTCCATTTATGCGAATTTCAAGGCAGCATTTGCAGCATTTCCGGTTCTCATCAGGGAACTCGGGATCACGGGGATATTTGAAAACATAGCAGCGGGCCTTTCAAACAAGTTCTCATCCGCCATCCGAGGCGTGATTGCAGAATTCCTTGGGGCAATCGGGAAGGTGCAAGCTGCCGCCGACTTCGACCTTCTTTCAAAAGCGGATTCTGTTCGCGCTGAAAATTATTTCACGATGGTCAACGCCGGGATTTCGTCCATTGGGGATAATATCGGATCTGCCAGTGAAGCCGCTCAGAAAGCATATGAAGAGTCTCTAAAGTCAACCGGGCAACTCATCGACATCACGGGGATGGAGCTTGATCTGCAAAACAAAAAAACCAAGGCGTTGACACTCCAGAATGAGAAGGCGCAAGAGGCATTAAAGAATGCTGGAGATTTCGGGGAGCTTGAAATCAAGATCGGTGGGGAGCGGGTGACGAACGCGCAACGGATCAATGAACTGGAATCCGATATTGCCAGCGCGAAAGCGCAAGGGAACAAGGAGCTTGAAGCGCAGTTGATTGCTCAAAAGGCTTATTACGAACAACTGGAAAGGTCGCTCGCAAAAGGCAAGACCATGCAGGAAGCAATGGCGGCAGCCGGGTTAGCATACAGCACCAGCATTGAGAACTCAGTTACAAGTCACAAAAAAGTGACGAAGGAGCTGAAGGAGCAACTCAGCCTGTCCGATGAGATCCTCAAACGCATCAAGGAAGCCAAAGGCAAGGACGCAGTGGACAAGGGCGGCAAGCTCGAAAAAGCGGCGGGTGACGCCATCGCGGAAGGTAATTTCAGAAAAGCGGAACGCATCGCTAAGAAGCTCAAAGGCAAGGAAGAAAACGCCGCCATCGACGAAGCCTTCGGCGGTGACAGAAAGCTCAACAAGTCCGTCCGCGATATGGCGAAAGAGCAGGGGATTGAAACATTCGGCAAGAGCAACAAGGATCTCAAAAAGGAACTGCAAGACCGCATCGGAAAACGCAAGGAGGAGCTGCCAGACGGCCAGCGCGGCAAGGCCGACAAGGATGCGGACGGCAAGGTCAAACCCGCCGGCAAAACCCTGCAAGATGTAGTCGAGGCGATCCGCGTCCTGGTCGAGAAGATCGAGCCTAAGCTCCCCACCTCCGCGCTCGGAGTCTAACTTTACAAAACCATGGCCACCATTTACGAAAAAACCGCAGGCGCGCTCATCGCCACCCCTGGCCGCACCGTCGCCACATTCCCGAGCGGGCTTTGCCGCGTCGATCAGAAATATATCTGCACCACTGTGAACGCCGCCACCCACCGCGCCGCGCTTGCAATCGGCAATGACATGCCGGACGGCAACAACGCACCGGCCATCGACGGCCTCAAGATCTACCCGGCACCGCAAGAGATCGAGCGCGGCGACGGCTTCACCGAGTTTATGGTCTCCGCCTATGGCCGGACCACGGACCAGATGGTCAACATTGAACTGATCAAGACTAACATCACTCCGAGTTTCGGCCAGGCGTTTTTAGCCACCGTCTCATTCTGGGAGATCAAGGGCAAGCTCGCCCTCCCTTATGGATCAAACATTGATTTTGAAACACTAGGGCTTGATCCGGCACTGCTACTTCCTTTCGACGCCCGGTATTACGGCGAGGACCAGGAAGTGCTGTCGGTAACGACTGGTGACAGCATATCATACGACATCCAGCAATCAAGCAGCTCCTATGCGCGAGTCATATTGCGGCGATATGATATCGTCTTCACGACCGACGGCATCAATCCAAGCTGGACGTGGGCAGTTTACATCGAGGACCCGATTTTCGTCGTCGCCAACCAGCAAAATTTCGGATCTTTCATCGAGGTCGACATCGTCACAAAGCGGATAAACACGGAAGAGCTCACAGCGATTTAATCCATGGCAGAAAACCTACCAGTTGATTTTGAGGAAAAGGTGAGGCTCCCGGCAGCCGTCGGCGGGGCGGGCTACCCCTACCGCATCTCCGCGCGCGACTTGATGGCTAACTTCAAGTTTCTCATGTATCAGATGCCGGTCGCATACAACGACAACGAGATGATCATCCTCTCCGGTGGCAAGTGGATCGTTCTCGCCGCCCCATCGAGCAGCGGCACCCATGTTCTCGGCTGCGTGGATGGCGTCGTGCAGTGGCTCGCAACCTCCGAGTGCACCTGACCCATGGCCGTGATCAAACTCAACGCCAGCGGTCAGGTCATCCTTCGGGGCGGGCTGCCGAGCTGCACGTGCTGCGGGTCATGCAGTATATCGTGGGATACGAGCATCTATTCCGGGCAAAACAACGGCAACCCGTGGACTGTCAGCAATGGCGGATCAAGGATAAGGGTTGATATTGAAGACAGCGGTGGTGAATTCGGAGATGGAATTTGCGGAGATGGGTTAAACACCAATATACAGACAGCAACGGCGACTGCCACCATTGCAGTGGTCGGCGCGGACGTGGCACTTGGTTTCTCGTTTTCTGGTGTTGCAGAGATGGAAGAAACCGGATATGAGAATATTTCTTTTTACTTGGATGCAGTGCTTGTGGCGTCAGCCACGTCACCGGGCGGAAGCCTCGGATGCGAAATGGGGGCTTCTATTGTGACTTACCATGTTGATCCGCCCTACATTCTGACTGCTGGGAATCACACCTTGAGTGTTATCTTTGATTCCGGCGACGCGCTGTATCACGTCGACAGCTACTATCAAGCCGACTTCACCTGCACGACTGCACCGCCATGAGATCTGTAAAATCACCTCCTTGCGAGCATCGCGGATCGACGGCCACCACCAACCTTTTCAGCTGCTCAATCGGGCTTTACGGAGGGCATCCATACCTAGGAAACTGCATAAAATGCGTAGCAAACGCAGAAAATAACGCAGCACATTTTGAGGAGTTGAAAAAGCAAGCGGCAATTTCCCACCCGGTCCACGTGCGGAGGATCTCCGGCTGCTGCGACTCTGCGGAAAACCCGCCGCTTTGACAATCCGGCAGGGGTGAACCTAGGAACTCACCATGACACTCACTAATCCCCGCGCCACCTTCGGACTCAACGCCCGAACCACTCCGACCAAATCCGGCACCAGCGGCACCGTGCAAATCGGAGCCAGCAACGAGACCGTCACGCTCACCAACACGAAGCAAGTTAGCTTTGACGCCATCATCGTCGGCTCGACATCGGACCTCGTCATCGACATCTCCGACCTCGACAACACCGGCAGCACCGCATGGGCGGCTGGCACATTGCAGGTCGAGACGGCCACCGTGGTGGCTGCGTCCGGCGTAACCGGCAACGGCAACGCCACGGTGACCATCACCAGTGCTCATGTAGTCGGCTCACCGCTCGCCGTCTCCGTCGCTGTCACCACGGCCAGCAACACCGTCGCGCTGCTCACCACCGCCCTCCGTGCTGGCTTAACCGCCAACGCAGCCGTGAGCCTCTACTACACCGTCTCCGGCACCGGAGCTGACATCATCCTCACCCGCAAGGCGACGACCACCTACACGCTCAACGGCACCAGCGTCCCAATCCGTCCGGCCACCGATGCGACCCTCAACATCGCCACCGCTAACGGCACCTGCACCGGCATCACGACCGCCGCCACCTCCGCCAACACCACGGCTGGCGTAGTAACATCCGGCGCGTATGTCCCGGATCTCGACGGCAACGACTTCGAGGGCGAAGCCTCCGGCGGACTCGCCAGCGTCGATGCAGTCTACATTAAAAACGCATCTACCTCCGTGGCCAACGCGCTCCTCACGCAAAGCACGGTCCTGACAGACTACCCGCTCACCCCTGGCGACATCCTCCAGGTCGCCGGAACCACCGGCTTGTTGCCAACGTCCGACATCACCGTCGAGCCGAGCGCCACCGGCGACGAGAGCTGCTACGTGACCATCACGCTTGCCGGAGCCTAAGCCATGGCATGCCAACTCAAAAACATCACGCTTGAACCAGTCGCCTCGGGGGAAACCTGGGGCGGCTTGACGTTCGCTATCGACTCGTCAGACGACACCGCCTATGCGGCCGCGCTCACCAGGGTCAGGATGAGTTGGCGCAACTCGGCAGGCACGGTCGCGCAGACGCTCGACAGCAACGTCTCGGGCATCACGATTGAGGTAGCCACGGCATACGCATGGAGCTTCACCGTCGAGCCAAGCGCGCTCGCGCTGCCCGCTGGCTTTTACACCTGGGCTATCGAGACCACCGCTGGAGTCGTGGACAAAGACCTGCTATCCGGCACCCAACAAATCACCACCGACCCGCACGCCTGACCATGGCCACCTCGATCACGCTAACGACGAACTCCTCGACGTCAGAATACACTCTGGCCACCGGCGG
>Ga0209553_1001957_pt1 | contig 10189 bp, 11 predicted proteins | sample LauGreFBDMM110DN_2_FD_188217 | JGI IMG/M metagenome (GOLD analysis project Ga0209553, IMG submission 188217) | Freshwater lake microbial communities from Lake Michigan, USA - Fa13.BD.MM110.DN (SPAdes) (version 2) | ecosystem: Environmental > Aquatic > Freshwater > Lake | place: Lake Michigan...
GTCGTCGGCCCGCACACCCACTCGTGTCGGTTTCCAAGAGATGCTGGCTTAAAAGTTGTTGACGCGCAAAAGCATTTGTCATTCACCGCAAAGAAGGCATTCAAATATTCGCGAGCGCATATTTTGTTCGCAGCACCGATGGTGGGTGCGTCGTCCCGACAACATCGGAGCACAGCGACTGGCGGAGGGCAGCGTGCCCACCAGCGGGGCGGGCTCAGCAAAAGACGGACTCAATGCAGTCAGCGATGCTCGGTCATCAGGGTTAGCCCATCGCCAAAACCGCTGGACACGGCTGCATCAGATGGAAGCGATCCTGCCTCAAGCCCCGGCCAAACCCTCGATGCCTTGGGCCAAGGCTTGCCGCGCTTGCGTCAATATCTGCAACTTCCAAGTGTCGGTCTCGGTGTAAAAAACCCGGCGCAGTTCACGGCGAATGTGCTGGGCCTGCTCGGCGCTGGCCTCGGGGTGCAAAGCCAGCCAATGGTCGGCGCGCAAAGCGAACAAGGTTTCGGTCCAGGGCACCGTGCCGTATTCCAAGGCGATGCCGGTGTATTGGGCCTGCGGGCATTCGTCCTCCACGGCAGACCACATCAAGCCGGTCAAGCGTGCAGAGGTGGATGAACCGTCGTAAATCGATGTGATGGGCGTCGCCTCGCTGCCCCACCAAGCACGGGTGCGCGCCAAAGCGGCGGCATCGTCCTTGCACGCAAAAATGCGCTCGCCCACGCCCGATGGTCCCAAGCCCGTGTGCAAGTCGATCCAACCCACATGGCGCGCATGGCCCGCGTGTTCACGCAACACCTGGCGCAAGGTGGTGTGGCTCCAGGTGGGTTCGCGGCCACTGAAGAACAAACCATCGGGGTGGCTGTGCTGCCCACCGGAAACGGCTTGCTGGAAAGCCGCTTTGCCGTGCTGTTCAACCCAGTTTTGCAGCGCCAACTCGTTGGCGGGGGTGGGTGGCCACGCGTTGGGAATCAATAAATCATGGATATCGGCATAGCCCGGGTTGTCGGGCAGCGCCTCATCAAAGCGATGGAAGTTGCGGTTGAGGTCCACGTTTTCTTGGGTGGTGCGCCGCCCATGCGAAAACCCGTAGGGGTTGAGGGCATGCACCCACAACACGGCCACATCGGCAGGCCACGGCGTGGGTCGCCAATCGGGCCGGCGCAAGGCGTCGACTTGCACGCCTGACCCGCAATGCCCCTCCACCCCATGGCAAGCGCTGCTGACGATCAGCACCCGGCTGGCGCGGGCTGGGCCGTCCCACACCACGTCCATGGCCATGGCCTCGCCATCGCGCCCGGGCAGGGGGTGGGGCCGGGTGTCCACCACCAAACCACGATCATGAGCGGCTTGTAAAAATAATTCGCGTGCTTGCGCGTAACTGGGTGCAAAAGCTTGTTCGGGCGCCTGGCTCATGGTTTGGCAGCGAACCAGGCCTCAACCAATTGCACCCAGTAAGACCCGCCCAGCGGGATCAAATCGTCATTGAAGTCATAGCTGGGGTTGTGCAAGGTGCACGGACCGCCGCCGTGGCCCATTTCGCGGTGGGTGCCGTCGCCATTGCCGATGAAAAAGTAGCAACCCGGCTTGGCTTGCAACATATAAGAGAAGTCTTCTGCGCCCATGGTGGGCTCTTGCGCGAGCACGTTCTCGGCCCCCACCATGTCGGCCATGACTTGGCGCGCAAACGCCGCCTCGGCCGCATGGTTGACGGTCGGTGGGTAGTTGCGGTGAAACGAGAACTCACACACCGCATCGTGGGCGGCGCACACGTGCTCGGCGACTTGGCGCATGCGCCGCTCGATCATGTCCAGCACTTCGATGGTGAAGGTGCGCACCGTGCCTTGCAACTCACAGGCGTCGGGCACCACGTTGGTGGCCTCACCGGCGTGGATCATGGTGACCGAGATCACCCCTGCGTCGACCGGTTTTTTGTTGCGGCTGATGATGGTTTGAAACGCCTGCACCATTTGACACGCCACGGGCACCGGGTCGATGCCGTTGTGCGGCAAAGCCGCATGGCTGCCCTTGCCCCGGATGGTGATCTTGAACTCATTGCTCGAGGCCATCACCGGCCCCGCGCTCACCGCGAACTGTCCCGCCTTCATGCCCGGCCAGTTGTGCATGCCAAACACTGCGTCCATGGGGAATTTGTCGAACAAGCCGTCCTTGATCATTTCGCGCGCGCCACCGCCGCCCTCTTCGGCCGGCTGGAAAATCAGGTACACCGTGCCATCAAAGTGGCGGTGTTGCGCCAGGTGCTGGGCAGCAGCGAGCAGCATGGTGGTGTGGCCATCGTGCCCGCAGGCGTGCATTTTTCCGGCGTGCTGGCTGGCGTGGGCAAAGGTGTTGAACTCTTGCATGGGCAAGGCGTCCATGTCAGCGCGCAAGCCCATGGCACGCGGGCTGTCGCCGCCTTTGATGATGCCCACCACGCCGGTGGTGCCCATGCCCCGGTGGATGGGAATGCCCCAGGCCGTGAGCTGCTGGGCCACCACATCGGCGGTGCGCTTCTCTTGGAAACACAATTCGGGGTGGGCGTGGATGTCGCGGCGCACCGCTGCCAAGCTGTGGGCTTGGGCCAGAATTTCTTCAATGACTTTCATACAGGGCTCTCATCAGCGGCTTGGGGTCTGCCAGTCTATCGAATTGGCGCGGCTTTGACAGCCCCGGGGTTATGCCCATGCCCGTATTGGCATTGGGGCGTCATCAATGCAGCACCGTACCACCTGGAGACGGTTCGGTGGCGGCCGGATCGGCATCGGCCACGGCGCTGGCGGGGCCCAGGCCCCATTGGGCGCGGTCTTGGATGGTGGCCAACAGCATGCGGAACTTGGCAAACAAATCGTCATCCAAGGTGAGCTGCATTTGGTGCCCACCGGCCAAGGTCCAATCAATGGCATAGCCAGATTTGCCATCCTTCGTCTCCACCTTCATCTCCACCTTGAGCGCCAGCAAGGGGGCTTCGCCCAGGGGGGTTTGGGCCGCTGGTTTGTAATCGCTGAAGCGGGCCTGCTGCTCCACGCTTTGCTGTTTGAACTGGGCAATGGCCTGGGCCTGGGGCAAGGCATGCTGGGCGGCATGGGCCAAGACACTGGCCTGCGCCCCCACCGCCAGCAATTGGCGCACCGTGGCGCGGGTCAACCACAACCGAAATTCCTGGCCATCGTGGGTGTTGAACCGAAACAAAACCCGGTCCTCTTCGGCAACATAGGTGACATTGAGTTGGGTGATCACGGTTCGGTACTTGGGTAGTGTCTAGAAAATGACATCATCGCGATGCAACGGCTTTGAAAGTCTTGCTGGAGTCTAAAAGCGATCTGAAGGATCAAGCATCGCATGAAATTGAAGATAATGCGCCCCCGAGGTTCAAAATTATGACTTTTTTAGCACTTGACGTGGGCAACACCCGGCTGAAATGGGCACGCTATGACCAAGCGCGCCCCGGTGCCAAATTGCTCGGCCATGGCGCGGTGTTTCTGGAAAACATCGACCAACTCGCCGAAGGTGACTGGAAAGCCTGGCCGGCCCCGCGCCACATGCTGGGCTGCATCGTTGCGGGCGAAGCCATTCGCCGTCGGGTAGAAGAGCAAATGGAATGGTGGGATGTGCCCGCCCGCTGGGTCGTGCCCTCGGCTCTAGAGGCCGGCTTGACCAATGGCTACGACCACCCCACCCGCTTGGGTGCCGACCGCTGGGTGGCCATGATTGGCGCGTTGGCCAGGATGAAAACCCAAGTGGGCACCAGCCCAACACGGCCCATGGTGGTGGTCATGGTCGGCACCGCCGTGACCGTCGAGGCGGTGGACGCCCAGGGGCGGTTTTTGGGCGGCCTGATCCTGCCCGGCCACGGCATCATGCTGCGCGCCTTGGAGTCGGGCACGGCTGGCTTGCGCGTACCCACCGGCGAGGTGCAGCCCTTTCCCACCAACACCAGCGACGCATTGACCAGCGGCGGCACCTTTGCCATTGCCGGCGCGATCGAGCGCATGGTGCAGCATGTGCGCGCGCACTGCCAAGCCGACCCGGTGTGCTACATGACGGGCGGTGCGGGCTGGAAAATGGCGCCGAGCATGTCGGTCCCCTTTGAATTGGTCGACAGCCTGTTGTTTGACGGCTTGCTTGAAATTGCCTTGCAACGCGGCCTGAACCAACTTGACATGAGTTAAATGTTGATCCAAGAGCGTATCTGGGAATACCGGTTTTTGTACCTCGACCTCAACGACCTGCCAAGCGAAAATCGCGAACTTGAAACACATTTCCTGCCCATCATCGACAACAACACCCGCACTGTCAAAACCATGTTAGCCAGCGTGACGCTGCACCGCGCCATGCGCTCGAGCCCGTGCAACGCCTGTACTTGCAAGCGCTGGTCAATGCCTATACCCGTCGGAAAGTGGGGGATGGATCTCCGCCCCTCTTCAAGCCCCAGTCTGTCGCGTTGACCACCTCCCGTAGCGTCGTAATCGCCAGCAGAACGTCGAAGTTCAGCTTGTCGATCATGCGCTGATTGGTTCAGACCAAACACAGGCCAACCAGCCCGCCACGGTTGCACGTTGTCCTTGAAACCGCCCCAACATCAACAAGGGTTTTCACCTAATTTCGACCTTCCAGCTGACCGCATAATTAACCAGTGATTTTTAACCAAAAGCTTCATAGGAAAACAAATGACCCCTACCGATAAAGACGTTCAACCCACGGCCCCAGGAGCCAGCCGCCGTCGCTTCTTTGGAAAGGCAGCCACCGTTGCTGTGGCTGTCCCATTGATGGGTGCGCCTATGATTGCCGTTGCCCAAGCACCCATTGTCTTTAAGATGCAAGGCTCTTGGGGTACCAATGAAATTTTCAGCGAAATGGCGCAGCAATACGTCACCCGCGTCAATGAAATGTCCGGTGGTCGCCTGAAAATCGAATACCTGCCTGCTGGTGCCGTGGTCAAGCCTTTCGAAATCATCGATGCTGTGAGCAAAGGCGTGCTCGACGGTGGACACCACGTTTCTGGCTACTGGTACGGTAAGAACAAATCTGCTTCTTTGTTTGGCACAGGCCCTGTGAGCGGCGCAACCCCTGAAATCGGCTTGAGCTGGATTCAGGCAGGCGGCGGTCAGCAGCTGTGGGACAAATTGGTCGCCAAGATGAATCTGAACGTCGTCGGCTTTTTCTCTTTTCCCATGCCATCGCAGCCACTGGGCTGGTTCAAAAAGTCGCCACCCAAGAAAGCGGCTGACTTGAAGGGCTTCAAGTACCGCACGATTGGCTTGGCTGCCGACATGCTGCAAGAAATGGGCATGGCCGTTGCGCAGCTGCCAGGCGGCGAAATTGTGCCCGCCATGCAGCGCGGTGTGATCGACGCCTTCGAGTTCAACAACCCCACCGCCGATATGCGCTTTGGCGCACAAGACGTGGCCAAGTTCTACTCCATGGGCTCCTTCCACCAGGCCCAGGAATTCTTTGAAATCATCTTCAACAAGGACAAGTACAACGCCTTGCCCGCCGACCTGAAGGCGATTTTGAAGTACGCCGCTGAAGCCGCATCGACCGCATCGACAGCCTTGGCTCATGAAAACTACTCCAAGGATTTGCAGGAGTTGATCGTCAAGCACAAGGTGCAGGTCTCCCGCACCAGCACTGATGTTTACAAAGGCCAGTTGGCGGCCTGGGATACAGTCACCGCCAAGCTGGAAAAAGAAGTCGACATGTTCAAGGAAGTGAACGATTCGTTCAAGGCCTGGTCGCGTCGCGTTGGCTTCTACCACTTCACCAACGAAGCCAACTACCGCATGGCCTACGAGCACGTGCAGAAAACCAAACTGCCAGTCTGATCTTGGCGTGAGCTACAAAGACTGCCGAAATTCGTTTCGGCAGTCTTTCTTTTTGTCTGAATAGGTAAATCACATGGAAGTTTGGATTCGAAGGATTGACATCCTCAACAAGTCGATTGGTCACGCCTTTTCTTGGTGTGTATTGATCCTGGCCGCATCAACCTGTTTCGAGGTGTTCATGCGTTATGTGCTCAACAGCCCCACCGTGTGGGCGTTTGACATGAGCTACATGCTGTATGGTGCCTTGTTCATGATGTCGGGGGCTTATGCCCTCTCGCGCAACTCGCACGTGCGAGGTGATTTCTTTTATCGCAACTGGTCCAACCGCACACAAGCCAAAGTGGATTTGGCTTTGTATTTCGTGTTCTTCTTTCCAGGCATTTTTGCCATGGTGTTCACGGGTGGTCAATACGCCTACGAAAGCATCCGCATTTTGGAGTCCAGCGTGAACAGCCCAGCAGGTGTGCCTGTTTGGCCCCTGAAATCGATCATTTTTGTAGCCGGTATCACGCTGTTGATTGCGGGTGCCGCAGAGGTCATGCGTTGCCTGGTGTGCATCCGCACTGGCGAGTGGTTGTCGCGCGGCAGCGATGTCGAAGAACTTGAACAAGTGTTGATCCAACAGCACGCCGAGAAAGCAGCATCATGAGTGATCCGTTTGTCGCCCTGCTCATGCTGGGACTCTTCATTGTCTTTATCTTTTTCGGTTTCCCCATCGCCTTCACGATGATGGCCATGGGCATGGGCTTTGGCTTTTACGCCTATTTCACGCCTGATCAGTTGATGTGGGACAACCGCATCTTGTACCTGTTCACACAAAACACCTTCAGCGTGATGAACAACGATGTGCTCATATCGATCCCCTTGTTTCTCTTCATGGGTTACATCATCGAGCGCGCCAACATCCTGGACAGGTTATTTTTGAGTTTGCAGGTCGGCTTGCGAGGCGTTCCTGGCTCGATGGCCGTGGCTGCATTGGTCACTTGTACGCTTTTTGCAACCGCCACCGGCATTGTGGGCGCGGTGGTGGCCCTGATGGGCCTGATCGCCTTGCCAGCGATGCTCAAAGCCGGTTACGACGAAAAACTGGCCGCTGGTGTGATCACTGCTGGTGGCACTTTAGGCATCTTGATTCCACCGTCGATCTTGCTCATTGTTTATGCGGCCACAGCCAGCGTTTCGGTGGTCAAGATGTACGCTGCGGCGATCATTCCAGGCTTCACATTGGCGTTTCTGTACCTGCTCTACATCATCGTGCGGGCCACGCTCAATCCCTCTTTGTGTCCCAAGCCCAAAGATGTGGACCAGTACACCGTCTGGGAAAGCATTGTCATGGTGTTGAAGGCCTTTGTGCCTTTGGCCGTCTTGATCATGTCGGTGTTGGGATCTATTTTGTTTGGTTTGGCGACACCCAGCGAAGCGGCCGCCATGGGCGTTTTGGGCGGCATCATCTTGGCCATCGTCTACCGCGCCTTCACATGGCAGCGGCTGCGCGAGTCGGTTTACCTCACGGCCCGCACCTCGGCCATGGTCTGTTTCCTGTTTGTCGGTTCGGCCACTTTCGCCTCGGTTTTTGGTTACTTGGGCGGTGAGCATTTGGTCAAGGATTTCATGCTGTCATTGAGCCTTTCGCCTTTGCAGTTCTTGCTGTTGTCTCAGTTCTTGATTTTCATCTTGGGCTGGCCTTTGGAGTGGAGCGAGATCATCATCATCTTCGTGCCCATCTTCCTGCCTTTGCTACCCTTGTATGGCATCGACCCGATCATGTTCGGCATCTTGATCGCCGTGAACCTGCAGACCGCTTTCTTGACCCCGCCGATGGCGATGTCAGCCTACTACCTGAAAGGGGTTGCACCCAAAAGTCTGCAATTGAACACCATCTTCAAAGGGTGCATGCCTTTCGTTTACATCATTTTGTTCACACTGGCCCTGACCTATGCCTTCCCTGCCATGGTCAGCTATTTGCCAGACCAGTTCTTCAACCAGGCGGTTGAAATGGAGCGTGACCCCGACGACGAGTCGGTGGTCAACCCCGACTTCTTCAAGACGAACTGATGGCCGAGCCGACGAAAAATGTGTCTGATCTGACCGCTCTGGAGCTGCGAGAACACCTGCTCAGCGGCCAGGAAACGGTGCAAGAGTTCACGGCCAAGCTTGGGCGCTTTGTGGATGGGGCAGACCAGGCCATCCACGCATTTGCGCACCGCGATGACCGAGTGGTTGCTTTGCAAGCGGACAACCTGCAGCGTGACCGTGCGGCGGGTCACTTGCCTGGCCCGTTGTACGGTGTGCCGGTGGCGGTCAAGGACATCATCGACACCATGGACTTTCCCACCGAATACGGCAGCCCCATTCATGCGGGGCGCTATTCGGTGGGCGATGCCACCGTGGTGTCCCGCTTGCGTGCTGCAGGCGCGGTAATTTTCGGCAAAACCGTGACCACCGAATTCGCCACCACGCAGCCTGGCCTCACATGCAATCCACACAACCTGGCACACACCCCAGGTGGTTCGTCCAGTGGCTCGGCCGCAGCGGTGGCTGCGGGCATGGTGCCTGTGGCGCTGGGCACGCAGACCAATGGCTCTGCCATTCGGCCTGCTTCGTTTTGCGGTGTTTACGCCTTCAAGCCCTCTCGTGGTCTGTTGCCCCGTACGGGCGTTTTGGACCAGTCGCCTTCTTTAGACGAAATTGGTGTCTTTGCACGCAATCTGGAAGACATTGCCAAAGTCACCGAAATCATGTCGGGTGACGACGGCCACGACAGCGCCAGTGCGCGACAAACTCCACGCAGACTCTATGATGTGGCGGTGTCTGAGCCTCCCTTGCCGCCCAAGTTTTGCTTTGTCAAAACCCCTTGGTGGGATGACGTCGAGCCTGAAGCTCGTGAGGCTTATGAGGCCTTAGTGGCCCACATGGGCGATGGCGTTGAAGTTGTGCAACTGCCCGACATCGTCAAGCAAGTGGCGCCTTGGTTGGCGACGGTTAACGAAATTGAGCTCGGTGTATGCCTGCAAAAAGAGTGGCTGCATCACCGCGAGCAACTGAGCGAGCCGCTGCGTGCGCGCGTCGAAAAATCCATGACGATGTCGGGCACTGATTACCTGATCGCCAAAGACCGCATGTTCCACGTCATGAACGCCTTTGACGAGTACTTTGCCAATTACGATGCGATTTTGTGTCCGGCGGCTTTGGGAACGGCCCCGCAGGGCCTGACTTCTACAGGCAACCCGATCATGCAAACTGTCTGGAGCTTTGCTGGATTGCCCAGCGTTAACTTGCCGATGCTGACCTTGTCCAATGGTTTGCCCTTGGGGGTGCAGGCGGTGGGTTCTTACCAAAACGATGCCCGCTTGCTGCGCTCTTCGCGATGGCTTATCTCTGAATTTATCAAAAGGAATATGGCATGAAATCCCTGCAACGCGCTACCGGCCTCATCGGCCTCATACTGATGGCTGCTTTCTTGCTGCCCTATATCTTTAAACTTCCACAATTGGACATCACACTAATTTTGATGGGTGGACTGAGCTTGGCTGTTTTTGACTATTTTTCGTCCAACGACGACGTGTAAGCCTTTGGCTGCGTGAGCTGTTGGAAACGGCAACAGACCGTCAGACGGGCACGAAGCAGCCCTCAACATCATGCGGCACATCTAGCAGGGCATTGCCATCAGCTCTTACCAAGGCTGACATATCGGGTACATGACGAATGATTGACTTGCTCAAAGCACGGGGCGTCAAGCACATTCAGGTGCTTGACGGCGGTGGGTTTGGGTTGTCCAACTTTTGGGGTGCTGTTCACTAGCGGGGCTTTTTTCTGGGTTTTTGAACAACCCCACCACCATAAAGTGCGATCGATCGCATTATTTAAAGTACTTATAATCACCCCTTCAAAGGAGTCTTTATGGGTCAACTCACTGCCAATGACTTGAAAGTGCGTGGCATCGCCGCCATTGAAGACGCGTTGGAACAACACACCGAGGCCACCATCTCCGTGCGCGGCACGCAGCGCTTTGTGGTGATGGAAGTGGCGCAATACCACTACCTGCGCGAATGCGAGTTGGAGGCCGCCTTGGCCCAAAGCCGCGCTGACGTGAGCGCTGGCCGGGCCGTGCAAGAAACCCCAAAAGCCCACATGGACCGCCTGGAGGCCATGCTCAACACCGAAAGCCCAACGCCTGGGGCCTGAGCAGGAGATGGCCTACGCCTTGGTCTTCACTGACGATTACACGCGCCGTGCTCTGCGTTTTTTAAAGCGCCACCCTGAATTGAAAAACCAATATGCCAAAACCCTGGCGCTGTTGGAAATCAACCCCCACCACCCTTCATTGCGCCTGCATGCTTTGGCGGGACGGTTGCAAGGTGTTC
>Ga0209553_1001959_pt1 | contig 10182 bp, 6 predicted proteins | sample LauGreFBDMM110DN_2_FD_188217 | JGI IMG/M metagenome (GOLD analysis project Ga0209553, IMG submission 188217) | Freshwater lake microbial communities from Lake Michigan, USA - Fa13.BD.MM110.DN (SPAdes) (version 2) | ecosystem: Environmental > Aquatic > Freshwater > Lake | place: Lake Michigan, USA...
GCGGAACTACTCTGAAGCAGGGTATCGCCCTAAACAAGGTCAGGGACGATTCCACGCGGCAATTGCCGACGCCCCGGCTTATGCTGCGGGTTGATGTTCGAGTCTTGAAATCGTTTCCATGGCTTCCAGCAGGCTGTCGAGTCAGCCTCGTTGTGGGTGTGATCGGGAATGCCGTAACGAAGTGGGCCGCGATGACCACGTTTGAAGAAGCCTATGATGCAGCGGCAAGTTGGCTGGACGAGCGCGGCCTGCTGCTGAACTCACAACTGTTGCAAATGGTTACGGGTGACGAGGGACTGCGGGACGAAGTGCGCGCGTTGCTGTTGTCCGATGGCGTCGCGATCGACCGTTACGGAATTGGTCTCGTACGCGGCGAGCAACCCCTCCCAAGTCGCACGCTTCGCAGCGATGAAGGGCCGTCTGAGATTCTGTTTGCGGAAGCGACCGACGCATCCGTGGAAGAACGCTTCCAAGAGACCGGCCCGGTTTCGGATGAGTCTGCTGAGGCCGAGTGGTGGCTGATGGCCGGCGGCGCGACACGAGGCCCGTTTACGCTCGAGGCTTTGCAACGACTGCGACAGCGTGGCGACGTGGCCGACACGCACCTCGTTCGACAGGGAGAACGCGGTCTGTGGCGCAGTCCTGACGACGTGGCGGAATTGGCCGAGGTCGCGCAGGAAACGCCACCCGGACGGTTACTCGAACCTTTGGCGGCTGTGCCACGAACATTGAGACATGTGCGGACGTTTGTGGTGACGACATAGGCATTGAAACTGGCCATGCTGCCGCGTGTTCATCCGCGTGTCCGCTCCAATGCCTGCGCGATGAGTTCGCGAACCTGCGGATCGCGGTCGCTGAGTTGGTTGATGAGCGCGGATCGTTCTTCGCGCACGAGCGGCCCGAGGGCCAGCATGGCTCGTGCGGCGGTCCTCCGCACGGTGACATCCGAGTCCAACAAGCGTTCGACCAGATCGGGCACGACCGTTCTGGCCACGGGTCCGAGGCAACCGAGTGCATCGGCTGCCTCGCCGCGAAGTGCTGCATCGTCCAACCGTTGATAGATGTGGGGAAGCGTAGCGGCCGCAGCCGGGCCGACCGCTTGAATCGCCACCAGCGCCGCTCGACAGCGTGTCGTCTCGACTGAGTTCAGGTGATCGATCAACTGCGGCATGAAGTCCGCTAGGGAGGCCGACAATCGCAGGAAGTACTGACGCGCGGCCTCACACAGCGACGGATGTTTGTCGAGGAGCAGTTCAAACGCTGCGTCAGCGGCGTAGCGTGAGGGAGGACCGATCGCGGTGAGCGCCTCAACGGCCGCCAGCCGTACCCGACCGTGACCGTCGGACAGCAGTGGGATCAATGCCGGAACGGCTCGTTGGATGGCTGTGCCGTGTGGTATCAGCGCCCTTGTCGCCATTTCGCGAATGGTCCATTCCTTGTCCTGTAACATTCGGATCAGGATTGGAATGGCGACGGCCGCAGCCGGGCCGATCCGTTCGAGTGCCGTGGCAACTGCGAGTCGGACGCTCACATGTTGGTCTTCCAACTGTTGAATCAACATGGGAACGGCGCTGGAGGCAGCGGAACCCAGAGCAGCCAGCGCGGTGGCGGTCGCTGCGCGCACATTCGCTTCACGGTGAAACAGCCGTTGGACCAGATCGGGCACAATGTCCGGCGAGGAAGGCCCGATCTCGCCCAGTGCGGTGGCCGCCGCATCGCGGACGCGGCGGTCGCTGTCGGAAAGCTGGTCGAGGAGCAGCGGGATCGCAATCCGTGCATCGACACCGATCTTGCCCAGGGCGGCGATCGCGGCGATCGCCGCCACTCGGTCATTGTCGGTGATGCCGCGCACCAATCGGGGAACGGCTGACCGAGAGTGAGATCCCAATTGGCCCAAGGCCAGCGCGGCGGCCTGTCGCAGGGCACCGTGCGCGTCGTTGAGGCATTGGTTCAAGACGGGGACCGCCACGGTGGCGGCCATTTCATAATGGCCGAGCATTCGCGCGGCGGCGGCTCGATCCGCGGGCGTACCGTTTGCCAAACGCCTGATGAGCGCGGGGACGCACACGGGACCGATCGCGGCGAGCGAGTCTCGCACCGCACCACTGACTTCGTCGTCCGCGTCGGTGAGGCACGCGATCAGACAATGGATGTGCGGTGCTTTTGCATCACGACGCAATCGTGTTGCCGCGCGGACACGCCAACCCGCAGGCAGCATCGAAAGACGGACAACGATTCGTGACAACATGGACCTGTACCTCGCGCGAGACATCGTTTCCGGTCAGAACTCACCAACCGGCTGGCCATCCTTGATGCTGGCCAATCGCTGGTACACCCCCATGGTGGTGGGTGTGGTGGCTCCCTCAACGGAATCAAGAGCATCACCCACGAAGCGGACGCTGCCATCGGCGAACAGAAAGTTCGCGCCGCCCGTGTGGCGGCTGCTGAACCGGGCAGAAAAAGTCGGTGAATTGAGATTCACTCCCGCTGTGGCCAACACGTCTTGAATCCAGTCGTCCGTGGTGGTGGCCCAATAGGCGTCACCGAAGTTGCTGGCGACCGGCGAACGTGCCCAGCGCCGTTCGCCAACCAGAAACGTGTTGGACGTGCCATCCACGATATCTCGCATTGAGATGCCGCTATTCCGAAAGAAGGCTCCATCCGTGGGGAAGTGGACGGTCGTGTTGTTGGGAAAGCAAAGCGTGCCCGAGTTGCCGACATAGTTGGAGACAGCTTGGTCGGCAACCGATCGGCCAGTGATGGAACTATTTTGGAAGTAACGATCCGGACCATCGTCGGTTGGGCAACGGAACACTTTCAATGCTGTTTGGATGACCGTGAGATTTGCCGGATTTGAATGAGATGCCTCTGCAAAATTGATTTTCTGGAACAGATTCCCTTGGTCGAGTTGTGGCAGGATGCGGGCCATCCAACTGAACCCGTTGGAGTCGCTCGATACCCAGCCGGGTGGAAACCGTCCGTGAACATCGTGGTAGTTGTGCAGGGCTAGCCCGACCTGCTTGAGGTGGTTCAGGCACTGCGTCCGTCGGGCGGCTTCCCGCGCCTGTTGGACGGCGGGCAGCAACAGCGCGATCAAGACGGAGATGATCGCAATCACCACCAACAATTCGATGAGCGTAAATCCCACGCGGCGGCGAACGGCAGCAGGTGTCGGGGCGAGTAGCATTGTGGTTCCTTGAGTCTGTTGTTCGTCACGCTGCGGGGATGCCAGTCGGTGAAAGCTCGGTTGGCTTTCGTAGGCCGGACCCTTTGGTCCGGCCTACGCTAATCGCTCACTTAATTGAGGCCCCCGTTCCTCCGGGCGCAGTGCTCATCGTGTGGGCCTTGGCGCATCGTGTGGATTGGCAGGAGTGACGGATGGCGTGCCGGGCGGAGTGTACGGAGCATTGGTAGGTACGCCCGGCGGAATCGCGGAACTCGCGTTGCTTGACGATGAAGGCGAACCGGATGAAGTCGCGGGGTTAGCCAAGATCGAATCGGGGGAGCCGGAACTGGTTGCCGACCCCGCGTGGGCTAAGTTGGCCGGTTCGGTTCCGTCGAAAATCTGGTGGGCTTTCTGCCAGTGCAGGGTGAACTTTTTACGTGCCGCTCCATGCAGACCCTCGCGGAGCATCGGCAGTAGACCGCTTTCACCGGCGTAAAAGAGTTCTCTATCAGCCGGATGGTCGCCATTAGCTCGCGGCTTGAGTGACTCCACCAACTTTTTGATGCGAGGCTGGTTGCGTTCCACAAATTTTCGCCAATCGGGTGACGAAGTGCTCGGGCCGTGGAGTGCCTCGATCCCCTCCAGTAGCAGCACGTACTGCTGGAACTCCGCCGAGACCGTTTTCGCGGCGGGTGGCCAGTTCCAATAAGTCCAGAGGCCCAACACGACGATCAGGATCGTGGCACCGTTCTGGAGCCTTCCCTTCCCGCACTGCTGGATCAGCCAAGTCCCGCCGGATTGAATTGGAAGCGGCCAAGCTCCCAGACCGGGCAGTGATTGAGAGCTTCGCGTGGAATGCGGTCGTGTATGAGGTTGCGATTGCGGCAGTGCGTGAGTTCGAGCGGCCCGCCGCGCCGCCGCCGTGGTCGCTACGGCCAACGTTGTGGCTGCCGCGATTTCCTCGGCCGGGGTCGGTGTTCCTACCGCAGGTATTCGATCAGAGGCTGAGACGAGTGACGGGCCTGTTTGCGCGAGGGCCTTCGAGGCGGGAATCCATTCGTCCTCGGAGTCGATTCGCACGAAATCCGTCGGCTGCAACCTGCCCTCGGCGATGCGCAGTTCGAGTTCCTCACGCGGGAACGGTCCCGTTTCATGCCCCCCACTCCAGAGAATGTACCGCAGCGTTCCACCCGTCACGCCGTCGGACGCTGGGGATGGCGGACGCTGCCGCAATAGAGGTGCGATCCGATCAGGAGTACCGTCCCCGTTCGCACCGACTGCCGCACCCAGATGGGCGAGATGCGATTCCGGCTTGTGCCGGGTGTCATCAATGGCAGCGGATGACATGTGAATCGGACGGCTGGTCGTTGTTCGTTCCTCCACACCGAGGGAGGGGCTTGCCCTGTCCACTTGAGACGTGGAAGGACACGTTAAGGCGACATTGGCTGGCTGCCGCTCCCCGGCGGCGACGGTCCACAAGGATTTCGGCCGGATCGACCTGAGATCGGAAAAGTCATTCGGTCCGAGGTCACGTTGGTCCCGATGATCGTCCTGAGAGAGGGGTGGCCCAGCGTGAGACATTGGCGGCGACTCGCCCTCGGCACCGGCATTTCGTGAGGCTTGAATTAAGGGGCTGACCGCCGCCGAAAGAGCCACATCTCCGACAGCCACAAGTGCCACGCCGTACCTGTCCGCAGCGAAGCCATTGGTAATCAACCTGTCTCGAACCTCGCGCATCAACTCAGCATCACCACCCGTGATCTGGTGCAACTGCGAATGGAGCAGATGCCCGTGAGTTTGCAGCCGTTCAAGAGCAATCGCCTGTGCTTGATCCAGTGTCATGCGAATTGATCCTGCTCGACGAAGAGTCGATCTCCTGCCGCCCGCTTGTTTGACCGGAATCACGGGGCAGTGACTGCTTCCTGTCCATTCCGCGTCGCGAGCGAGCGACGAACGGTCGTATCGACCCCGTAAGCCATGAGTCGCACCGAACCATCACGCATCGCCACGTTCCAGCCAGCGATGTGAGCGCTGCCAAACCGGCAAAAGTCGTCGAACCCGCGAGTATCATGAGTCGGCTCGTTCTCTGCTGATGAATGCAAGTCCAAATCGTCGCCGGACAACATGCTCTGGTCGTCGCGTATCGACAGGCCGCTGTGATATTGAGCCGGATCGAGATATTTCTCTCCGACCATATACGCGTTGCTCGTACCGTCACTGATATCGCGCAGGCGAACCTCGCTGCGTTGATAGCTGATTCCGTTGCCAGTGACGCTTGGCCCGCCGATGGCTGAGATCTCCGCTTGCATGTCCGGCGGACCTGCACCCCAGCCCAAATTTCGGTCACCTACATTCGCGGCATAGACGGAACGAGCCATACTGGAGACTCGATCGGCATTCCACGACTGGTAGCCGGGATTGAACCGGTCGTCGAATGCAGGAAAGACGTGATCGCGACGAGACGGACAGTTCACAGACGGGACGGCCACTTCCACCGCCTTGGCTGCCAGCGCCGTCTTTTGGGCCGTGACAACGTCGGGTTGTCCATCGAACACGAGTCGGCTTATCGGTCCTTGGCCGAGATACGCGAGGGACTGAAAGAGCCACCCGCCAGGTTGCCGTGCGCCAACGCCACGGTCGGAGTCTCCGACCCAAATGTAGCCCCAGCCTCCCCCCGGAAGATGGCCATGAGCCGATTCCAGATTGTGGAACGCCAAGGCGATCTGCTTCAGATTGTTCTTACACTGGGTCTGTCGTGCGGCCGCGCGTGCCTGCTGCACGGCAGGAAGTAGAAGGGCGACGAGCATGGCGATGATCGCGATCACCACGAGCAACTCGATGAGCGTGAAGCCCCCGCGTTGGTATTGAGAGTGACGGCGGTTCAATCCCAGCGGTCGTGTTCGGACGGTCTTCATGAGAGTTGCCTTACGATCAAGAGGGACTGTTCTTGCAGTACAGTGCCGCATTAAGTTCGCGTTCTGTAATCCCAAACCCCCAAGAGAGTGGTTCCTCTTGAAACCACCACGTTAGCTATATCGCAACGCGACTCTCGCTGAAAGAGACGGAATAGGATTTAACCGAGACAGGTCATCGAGCAGAATGGCTCGGCTCAATGTCCTCCTCGGATCAAGTTGGGCTCCCGGTCCAATTGGAGTGAACGTCAGATATTGGGTGGCCACTGATTGAAGCTCCGCCCAAAACAATAACGCCTTTGAAACACAAATGGCCCGGCAGCTTACTTGCTGTCGGGCCATTTGTGTTTTCGCTCTCGGACCAAGTTGCTGTCGTCAGTTCGTCGCCTCGCTCACGCGGCGGCGATGCGTTTCCATTCTTCGGGGAGCTTCATGCGGGCGGTGTTGATGTTGATGACCTCCAAAAACTGGAGGACGTGTTCTTCGCAGATGCGTGGATTCGACTTCGCCCACTGGATCATCTCAAGGTTGTCGCGGAGAACCTTGCGGTCCTTCATCAGTCTCAGGATTTCGTCGAGCAACTCATTGAAGGCGTTCACGTTTTTAAGGACCGCGAAGTCCAGCCCGTTGAATTCAATCCAACACTGCTCGCCTTCGATGTGCTCGAACCGACGCCAGCGACAGAAATTGATCCAGAACCGTCGCTCCCAGTCGTCGATGGCCTCCATGCCGAGATTCCGGCCAGCGGCAAAACTCAAGTGCCATTTGTGGATTCGCAGTTCTTCGATGACGAACCACTTCATGCTTTGAGCGAACCACTTGAAGAAGCGTGCTTCCGGAGAGTTGTCAGCGGGCAGTTGTGACAAGGTGCGGCTCCTCGTGTTCCAAAGTTGTGGGAACCCGAACCAATCGGGATCGCGAGTATATCGGCCGATTTTCGGAATGGAACTCAACACGGCCTTCTCCGATGCGACTGTTTTCGTGGGCGGCGTGACTCCGTAGAGTGAGTACCGGCACCTTGAGCAGCGTTGATTCACCTCGCGCGGCGACGCGGCCAGTTTCACCACCGCAATGCCCGACACTCGGCCACTTTTTGTTCACGAAATTTCACGGGAGGAATGTTTCATGGCACGTTCGATGGCATCGATGTGGCTGTGTCTGGGAATCGTTGGGATGGGGACCGCGCTCGGCTCCGCACCGTCATTCGCGGCGGACGGCAAGTGGCCGAACGTCGCAAAGGTCGAGAAGCAGCCGCTCGTCGCTGCGACCGAGCGGCTCGTGCAGGCGCTCGAGTACGTCGGTTCGCCCCTCGGTGCGGAAGCACGCAAGGCGTTGGATGCCGCGTTGAAAGTCGAAGGGGATGCCGACTGCACCGAGGCCGTGCAGAATGTGCTCGACAAACTCTGCCTCGTCGGCGTGAGCATCAATCCCGAGAGTCGCGTCTCTCTCGTCGAGGGGCCGGTCCAGCGCGAGCTGGTTCAGCAGGGCTGGCGCACGTTTCTCGTGAAGGTTCACAATGAGGCGGGCGTCACCGCGCCGCTCGTACCCGAGAGTCCCAACCTGCTGCCGGTCTATCAGCGTGGGACGAAGAACTCGCGTGAGAAGCCGATGACTGATGAGAAGCTCGTTCAACCGGGAGACGTGCCGAACCGGTTCCTCGACGCGCAGATGTTCGACAAGCAGCCGCTCAAGCCCGGCCTGTCGGGACTGGAGTTGGAATACCGCATCGTCCAACTCTACAGCCGCGACGTGGGACGGCGCGAGGCATTGCTCGGCTTTCACGTCGGACAGGGGACGCAGGACTTGGGCTTCCGCAATTCGGTGCCGGTCCTGTTCACGTGCGTTCCGGCGGTTGAGGTCGCGCTGGGGATCAAGGATTTCGATGGGACTCCGACGATGGCCGCGCTGACCATTCGCGACAAGTTTGGTCGCGTCTATCCCAACCCCGCGCGGCGGCTCGCTCCCGACTTCTTCTTCCACGAACAGATCTATCGGGCCGACGGTGAATCGGTTCATCTACCGCCGGGCGAGTACACCGCCGTCGTGCAGCGCGGTCCCGAGTACCACGTCGATACGCATTCGTTTGCTGTTGGTGCAAAGGAAGAGGCCAGGGGACTCACGTCCCCCGCTCAGAAGGACGGGCAGAAGAATTCGGTGGTCACTCAGCGGCTGGACTTCAAGCTGCGTCGCTGGATTCACGCGGCGAAGCGCGGCTGGTTCAGCGGCGACCATCACGTTCACGCGGCGGGGTGTGCTCACTACGACAGCCCGACCGAGGGCGTGTCACCTGCCGACATGATGCGGCACATTCTCGGTGAGGACTTGAACGTCGGCTGTGTTCTCTCGTGGGGACCGTGCTGGTACACGCAGAAGCGGCACTTCGAGGGGAAGATCTCGGCACTGTCTCGGCCCAACTACCTGATGCGCTACGACGTGGAGGTCTCCGGCTTTCCGTCGTCGCACGCGGGGCATCTCTGTTTGCTCAAGCTGACCGAGGACGACTATCCGAGTACCACGCTGCTCGAAGAATGGCCGACGTGGACTCAGCCGGTCCTCGAATGGGGGCAGAAGCAGGGAGGCGTCGTCGGTTACAGTCACAGCGGCTGGGGGCTTCAGTTACCAGACGTGATGCCGGATGGAACTCGTCAGTTCAACACGCATCCGTGGGGAGGCGCTCCGCAAAACTGGCAGGGGAAGGCATCGACGGTTCTGCCCGACTATGCCATGCCGCGCTTCGACGGCATCGGCGCGAACGAGTTCATCGTGACGACCGCTCACGGCGCGTGCGACTTCATCTCGGCCGTTGATACCCCGGCGATCTGGGAACTCAACATCTGGTACCACACGTTGAATTGTGGCATGCGCACCCGCATCAGCGGTGAGACCGACTTCCCCTGCATCTACGGCGACAAAGTGGGCCTCGGCCGCATCTACGTGCAGCAGCCGAAGGACCAGCTGCTGAACTATGACTCGTGGGTGCAGGGCCTGAAGGACGGACGGAGCTACTGCGGCGATGGCCTCAGCCACCTGTTCGATTTCAAAGTGAACGATTTTGAAGTGGGGACACCATCTCGTAGCTTGGGCACTCCTGCCCGAGCCACTTTGTCTGGCGATGTGGGAACCGAGCAGAGGTCGGGCAAGAGTGCCCAACCTAGCGCCAGCCAACTCGACCTCAAGCAACCCGGCAAGGTCCGCGTGACGTGCGACGCCACCGCGCTGCTTGCCGAACAACCGACACCTCAAACCGAAGCGATTCGCGCCAAGCGGCTCGATGAGAAACCCTACTGGCGCCTCGAGCGAAGCCGCATCGGCGAAACCCGCACGGTCCCCGTCGAACTGATCGTCAACGGACAGCCCGTCGCCAAACAAGAAATCCCCGCCGACGGCTCAATGAAAGCGGTCGCGTTCGACTACGAGATCAAGCATTCAAGCTGGGTCGCCCTGCGCATCCTGCCGTCGTGCCACACAAACCCGATCTTCATCGAAGTTGCCGGCAAACCCATCCGCGCCAGCCGCAAGAGCGCCGACTGGTGCGAGAAAGCAGTCGATGTCTGTTGGAACTCCAAATTCGGCCGCATCCGCGCGAGCGAACGTGCCGCCGCCAAAGCCGCCTACGACAAGGCCAAAGAGATTTACACGGCCATCGCCAAAGACAGTGTCGCGGAGTAGTTCGCGGGACGTGTGGTCACGAAGTCAGATGGATTGATCTTCGAGAGCGGTTCGTCCCAAAGAACGCCGCAACGCGGATGGGACAGCATCCGCGTTGCGCGTAAGGCTTGGTGATCGTCACCGACTTCCCGTCGTCAACTTCCCTTGATGAGTTTCAGAGGGCGGCTTCTGGCGATCTGGCGGAAGACTTCTCGCAGTTGGTCTCGCACCGTGTCGATGCTCGCTCCACCGGGGACGTTGAAGTGGACGCCACCCGTGATGTCGGCCACTTGCTGCATGAGTGACGTGTCGGCACCAACACCGAGGCTAATGGTCAGGATTTTGATTTTGGCCGCTTTGGCGGCATTGGCTTCGTCGACCACGCATTGAGTGGCATTCGACGGTTCGTTCGGCAGGCCGTCGGTCATCACGATCATCATGCGGAAAGCGCGAGGT